>ULRQ01057662.1_pt1 | contig 312242 bp, 263 predicted proteins | sample 1955491 | NCBI WGS metagenome assembly ULRQ01 (sample SAMEA4835684, study PRJEB28245) | human gut metagenome | biome: gut microbiome; material: fecal sample | place: Denmark | collected 2008 | reverse complement strand
CGGTCAATGAATCCCCGTGCATCAGGGTCGTAGTCGGCATCGGGAAAGAGCTTTCCATCCTGGGCGCGCCGGACATCAATCTTGCCTCCGGACTGGCGACCGGTGGCAACGCGTGCGCCGGTACCGGAACTGCCGGAATTACTGCCGGAAAGAGTCATATTTTTGATTTTATCCCGTTCAGCTTTGGCACTGGCCAATTGTGCGGCTCCGGTCACGCCCATAAGGGCTGCTGCGATTGAACCCGCAATCGGTCCCAAATCTGCATATGCTTTCATGATTGACACAGCTGTGTCTGCGATGATTTGTGATGCCTTGATTGCAAAATTCACGTCCGCATATTTTTTCTGTATATCAAGCTTTTTCTGGGCCTTTTCGTTTTCCAGACGTTCCACTTCTTCCGTATTACCTTGGGCTGCCTCAATTTCCGCATCATATTTTGCATCGACCTGGTCCATTTCCGCTTGCTGCAATGCTTGAATGGCTCCGGAAAACAGACTGGAATAATAGTCAAACTGCTTTTTATAACTGTCCCGTTTGAGGTTCTGGACGGCTTGCTCATATTGTTCCTCAGTCAGAAACTGCTGTTCACGTGCGAGCCTGAGCTGTTCCAGTTCCGCATTGAACCGTTCCTGCTGTGTAGATAAGCCATACTGGTCACGAATGGACTGGATACGTTGTTGATGTTCGGATTCAAGTTGTTCCTTAGCTCTAAGGTAGGCACTGTCCAATTCTGTCGTATCAAGATTGTTTTTCTCAGCCATTTCCTTACGCGCCTGGTAGGATGCCTCAAGAACCTTGAGTTGCGCGGCATAGTCTTCATCAACTGTAGTAACCTTGAACTCTGATTTGAAGTCCTTGACAAGGGTATTCAGCTTTTCCTGCAGTGAAGCACGCTTGGCATTCGCCGCCTTCTCCGCATCAATGACACGTTGATTGGACTTCCGGACGAGATTTTCCTTGGTTTCTGCATTGGAAATGGCCATGGATATGGCGTCCTCATAATAAGACTGTTCTATGATGAGCCTATTTTCCGCATACGATTTTTCAAGTTCGAGTACCAGCATTTCATTTTGTTCCTTACTCATTTTTCCTGATGCCAGAAAAGCTGAAAGAGCGGCAAACGAATCATTATACCATTTCTGTTGGGATTGCAGTTCTTCCTCCCTTAATGCTTCAAGAGACTTGGCGGCTTCCTGCTCCGTAGAGACTTTTGCTTTCTGCTCTTTTTCTGCAGCCGACTTTGCTTCTTTGGCAGCCTTTTCAGCCTTCTTCCTGGTCGCGTCAGAGTCCTCTGCCGGGAAACGTTTGTTGTATATTTCTTGGGCTATTTCCACATACTCACCGGCTGCATCCTTATTGTTCTTTATCCAGGCTTGCAACTGAACCTTCTCCATCTTGTTGAAGTTCTGGCGTACTTCTGCAAGCTTCTGCTGGTTCTTGACGGTTTCTTCAATAGTCTGGCCGTTCAGTTGTTTCAATTTCTCTTCGGCACCCAGAATGAGGTCACCATACTTTTTTATATCCTGCACTATTTGCGGAAGAGCTTCCGTATTGATGTATGCTGTCGGTGCGGCAAACATACCGTTGCTCTGGAAAACAGTCCTTCCACCTTGTTTCTGCTGTTCCAACAGATTCTTATACGCCTGGCGGTATTCTTCCAATTGCTCTGTTGTTTCCCGGATGGCTTTCTGATTCTCAAACTTTAGCAGCGCCCTTTGTTTCTTAAGGAATTCCTCCACCTTTTCGCCTGAAATTTCGATGGCATTCCCGTACTGGTCGAATGCTGTCGCTGCGCCAGGTACCATGTTCCTTATCTGGGCTATGACATTGGCCAACTCTTTCTGTTCCTCAGCGGAACGGGAGGACTTGCCGGTCAGTTCCTCGTATCGGTTCAACAGTCCCGGCAATGCGCTCTCAAGCTGTACCATCTTGTCGAAATGGTTCTCGTAAGTTTCCGTATAAGTGGTGAACATTTCCCCAAGTTTAGTGAAGAATCCATTGGCATACTTCAACATGGATTTCCAGAACGGCTCCAGCTTTTTTCCCACTTTATTGAAAAAGGCATCCATTGTGTCTCCAAGGTTGGACTGGATTCCTTCAAGTTCCTGCATCTGCACGGCCATGGAACCAGCAATGCCGTCGACACGACCGAGAGAAAGAAGATAATCCTTGATGGCATCCTCAGAATTGCGCACTTCGGTAGTCACTCCTCGGAAAGAGAACTTTGTAGTCTCTCCGGATTTGGAAGCCTTGATACCGAACTCCTTCAGACGTTCGTTCTCCCCGGTCATCGCATCAAGTATAGCCTCAATGAGCTGATCGACGGACTTTCCTTGGGAAGCGGCAAGGTCTCCCATGTTGACAAGCTCCTGGCTGGTAGGCTTGACCCCACGATTAACCAACTTGATATATGCTTCAGTCCATTCCTGCAAGGACGATGGGGTGTCTGCTGCCAATTGCTGAAGCATCTTCATGGCATCATTGGCCTTCTTCTGCGACTGGAAAGTATTCCGAAGGACCGCCTCGTATTTGGCGAATTCCTTGCGTGTCTCGTATGCCTGGTTATGGACATCCTTAAGCCATCCGACAACCTTAACGGCAATGAAAGCCTTGGCTGCCATTTTTAACTTGGACATCCAATTCACGCTGTTGCCGAACTCATTGTTCATGTTGTTACCTGCACTGCGTAACTCGCTCATGCGGGCACGGACTTCTCTGAGACGGGTATTGAGTTTGGCATATTCTTCCGGATTCGCAGATTCAGTCATATCATCCAAAGCAGCGGAAAGCTCCTTAGCTTCTTTCTTGAGCTGTCTCATGGTGAGATCGTTGACTTTCAAGTTACGGGTCAGCAGACTTATTTTCTCATTGTTTTTGGAAATTTTGGCAGTATAGTCTTTGCACTCTTTCGCAAGGTTCTGATAGTCTTTCGTGTTCTTTTTGCCTTGGGCTTCGAGCTCCACCATAGCCTTGCGGCGTTCGGCCTCTTCCTTTTTCAAAGCCTTGGTTTCCTTGGTCAGTGTATGCAGCTCTTCCTGAAGCTTGGAACTGTCACCTGAGATTATGAGTTTGATTTCGTCTTCGGATAAATGCTTTTTTGCCATAATGTTACCAGTTTGAGTTTTCATATTGAAGGGCCTGCTCCAGTTCCTTGCGAATATTGGTACGAACTTCTTCCGTGAAACCGTACTTTATTTCCGGGAATGTCTCATGATACAGCACTCCCCAGACCACCCGGTTATAAAGAGCAAGATTACGGCGAATATGACGGGAAATACGGTCACCGGCTCCACGACGATAATAGATGTCAAGGAAGCGGAGATATGGGAATATACGCAGATAATAGGCTTGTTTCGTATCTGATTCCTGGGCAATGAACGGACGTTTCTGAAGATGTGCCACCAGGTCACCAGACCGTGAGTTGAGATATGTACGCACAACTTTTTCTTGTGTTTCATAAATAAGGTTGATGCCTTGAGACATTATATCATGGACAAAACGTTCTCTGACAAGCTGGTCTGTAATCATATTCACTGTTATTTCCAGCGAAGATAGAATAGGGGAGGGGGTACGGAAAGGACATAAAACGAAGGGGCAACTATTCATCACGAACAATTACCCCCTATATGACAGTAGTATTTAGTTTCTCGCTTGGAGCATCCACCGGAAGTCCAGTCCTGATGAACCAGGACGGTTCTGGTATTTATAACCGGCATCAAGCATGGCTTGATGAACCTGCTCCTTACTAATATGCGCTCCAGGATCAATGCGACGAATGGCGTCGTAGACTTCATCCGTAGTGAACCAATGGGTGGCATGGCGTGCATCCGGGGCAGGTTTGAACGATGCGGACAAGGATGCTATATGGATACTGATATCGGTAATTTTCTGTTCTTGCTCTTTATTTTTCATTTTGTCCTCCTTTCTCATTAACATCAAGCGCATGCTGCAGGCAGGAAATGATTTCACGGGCATCCTCCGCAGAGATGTCACACATCACAAAGTTGCCATAATAAGCAAGGCAATATTTATACTCACTTGTTTCAGTTCCTGTGCAGAGACGTTCGGCTTGAACATAAATGTCTTTTTGTGTTATAGACTTGATACGATTCATTTGGCACCTCCTTTCTGGCACTTCTTTGCCTTATAAACGCACAATGCAGTGACCACAACCAATGGTGGGAACACCATTCCGGCACATGCCCATACGATGGCACGGAAGTACCAGCGGTCGGCTTCGGTCTTTATTTCGCAATCGGGAGCCAAAGCACGGTAGTAACGGCGCTGAAGGTTATTGACTTGCTCGGTAAGAGCGTTAACGGATTCGCCCACGGTAGGGATACCGGAGGCAGGCACGTTGAGAGTGCCAGAAATTTGATTTTTCATATACGAATAACTGTTGTAGCAATGGTAGAAAAAAGAACGGCTACCAAACCCGTTGCTACAACAGTTGATTCAACCCCGCCGAAGCGTTGGAATAAATGTTCGGGAATGATAGCCGTATAAGTATATATGCATACTTTACGCAATGTCTTCTTGTTCGTATATGAATTTGCTGGCGACATTCATGTCGGGAGCAAACCTATGGGCATAAAAAAAGCCCAAATTCGTATTTGGACAAATAGCCGTTTGTCCGGTCGGGGTTGAAAAAACAGCTCAACCAACTGTTGTAGCACTGCAAATATGGCAAAAGTTTTTGGAATGGCAAAAGAAAAGCGGAGTTTTTTAGACTCCGCTTTCAACATTTATTTGGCTTTTGCTTTGTTCACAGTAGCAATGGCAGATATTATGTTCCTATTAAAAACATCTTGCAGTTGCCATATACGATTCCTTGTTTCAAGATTAAACACAATATTTGGTTCTGAATATTGGTCGTTTATTTCTGTACATCCAGTGACATGTATTTTAGTTTGATTTAGTTCATCCATTATATTTATATCTACCTGCAGATTTCGATTTGCTACATTTTGAATATCATCTAATTTTAGACTTAATTGCTTAAATACTTCTTTGATGGTACGGGCATCATATTTACTTAAACAGATATCTCTACAAAAATCATTGTATTCATTTTTTATACATTGAAGTTCTTGAATGAAAAAATCTTTTAAACTCCGGTCATCATTCAATTTCTTAGGAACAATATAAGCTAATATACAAGCAACTGCCCCTCCCGTCAGTAAATCAACCACAATAGACAACCAATCCGTAAGCTGGCTTAAGAAAATTATGCAGAATGTACCCATACGTCTTCTAATAATTCTCCATTTATTAATCTATACCATGCATTATGATCCTTTTTGCTGGTTTTCAATGGTTCTTCATTATTCACTCTATGTTTTGCCCATTCAGGTATTACTTCATTACTAATAAGTTTCGTCCAAACATCTTCTTCTTTGGAAACAACTCGTAAATATGTTTTTACAGCTTCTTCTCCAAAATCATAAACTAAATTACCAATAGCTTCATCTAAGAAAGATGACATATAACCATCTGTTCCATCTAAATCTAAAACTAATTGTGCTGAATTTTTGTATGCTTCAGCAAACCTTCGATTCAGTACTTTATGGTAAAATTCCTCGCCAGAATCTGGTCCTTGCTTGCAATATCTTGGTCCCGGAGACATACTGAAATCAGATAAAACTTTAATTTGTTCAGCTATCATATTTTTATATTATTAACAAAATTATCAATGCATTCATTATCAACTTCCCAATAAAATAGTACGCCAGAGAAAGGATTGTTCATTTTATGCTTCTCTTTTATATTATTAAAATCCAAATATACATCATTTGTGATTACCTTCAAATTCTTAATCAAACCGGAGTTAAATTTATCTAAAATACAAGGTAATCCTTTATTACGATTGACTAATTGAGTCGAAGAGCCATATTTCCTTAAAAAAGCACGATATAATATATCGCTATTATCTTTCAACGTAACTGTATCTTTTATTTCCTTTAAAAATTTCCTATGAAGCGTTTTTAATATACCAGTACCCGTATCAGTCATGGTGAATGACACATGATCATCTACATAACAAATTCCTAAACGCCAATGTTTAGGCCTTTCGATATAAGCGTGTTCCACCGAGTTAGAACAAATTTCCATTGCTACGGTGTAAGCAGGTTGATATCTTTGTGGAGAACCTAATAGAAAACCAGATGCTTTTCGAACTGCTTGTGCAATATCTTTATTCCTCGTCTTATTAGTACCTGCTTCAACTATAAGATTAGGAACTTCAATTGCAAAATTCTTTCCATGACTATCTTTCATATGATTTAAAAAACCAGACTCTATGAAAAACTTCGCACAATCAGTTCTCTTTGGATAGTTACCTGTAACCTTGATGCCATAATTACTTAATTCACAAACTACAGATAATAAAAGACAAATCGCAGCAGAATCTATTGTTTGGACATCTGTTAAATCTAAATTAATTTCTTTCAATCTCCGATTAGAATGCATATCCAATAATTCTGCAACAAAAGCAAACACTTCATCTTGATTTGTCAATACTTCAAACTTTGAAGGCATTACTTTTGATATATGTTTGTCACGGATACATTTCTTATAAAGACGAGGATACCGAATAAAAGCTATTCCTTGAGCCTTACAAATCAACCGTTGCTTATGCTTTTTTTGGAATGCAATTTGCCTTAACATCAAATGCCTTGCCCTATTTGCTAAAGACTTTCTATATCTCGTTCTTCCTCCTATCATTAAAATTATATATGGCGAATCCCTTATCAAGACATGCCCAAAAGTCATAGTGCAAACTTTAACCCGATTTTACGGATTATATCTTGAAAAGGGATTCATATTATATCTTAATGTCATACTATTATTTATTGGGCATAGCAAATATGGTGAAAGTTTTTGGAATGGCAAAAGAAAAAGGTTATTTTTGGAATAAAAGAAAGAAGTTATGCAAGACCAATACAAATTAACTCAGTTGGAGGATAGAATCAATAAAGTATGTACGGATTTCAACTTATTGAAAGAATCTGTCAGCTGGCTTCCAATCATCATCATGATATGCTTTTTATCGGGTCTGATAATAGGACTCCTGATAGGCTTCCTATAAGTGCAAATATACCCCATTTCTGCACATGTTAAAATTTTCATGTGCAGAAAATGCATTTTTGTTCAATAAAGAAGAAATATATAAAATTTTCTTTATGGAATTTGTGCATAAAGAAATATTTATGTATATTTGCATTGTCATTAAAACAAAGAGATATGGAAAAAGAAACAAAAATGCAACTGGTTGCAAAGCTTACCCAGTTAAAATTGTTATCTAAAATGTATGAACACACTTTCAAGAATGCAGGAAACCAAATGAGTAGGCAGAAGATGGATGAACTCTTGGATGCAAAACTGGAAACAGACAAACAGATAGCACTTTTAGAAAAGGTTTTGAAAGAATTGGAAAAATGAAGTTAAACAAGCTCCCCATAAGGGGAGCACAAAACAATAAGCTTATGGCACTTAAAGATGATTTGAAGAAATTGCATGAAATCGCTCACTCCGGCACACCGGATGCCATGGAGAAATATGTTGCTCTCTCTGATGAAATAACCAGTAAATACACAGATCAAAAAGATGTTGATGCAATAGCCGATTTCCTAATCAATGGCTACAAGGAGGTTTCATCAGAAGCTGAAGAATTGAACAACTATATCACATTGAAGCAACAAATAGCTCCCTATACGGAAATCATTCCATTGGGATACATTGCCAAGAAGTATTTCGGTAAAAGTACCGCATGGCTTAGCCAACGTATCAATGGCAGCAAAGTCAGGGGTAAAGTTTATACGCTCAGCAAAAAGGATTTGGAGACATTCAACTTCGCTCTCCAGGATATAAGCAAACAATTAGGTTCACTCTCCATATCTTGAGAGACGTTTTATGACAACTTATCCCCGTAGTATGAACCGCTACGGGGATTTTTCGTTCTACCGACCACATCAATATAAAGAAGGCTTTCACACAAGTTGGAAGCCTTCTTTTGTTTGGAGGGGATTATTCTACTTTCATATACCCGTTGGAAAGCAAATCCTCCCAAAAATGCTCCGGGGTATCAGCTCGGACTACATGCCCCGTCTGGTCATGGAAACGGTCGGCGAAATGGTACATATATTCCTGGTCGGTACATTCACTGTCGAAACGGCTGCTTTCACGGAGTTTGGTTACAAAGTCTGCAGGGCAGGAGGCGGCAATTATACCGCCATCCTGCAAAGTGTAAGTTGTCATCATATTATGCTAATTTTTTGGTTCTCAATTTGAAAAATACTTTTTGGTCGGCTGTCAGAAAGGGGATATTTGAAAGCGGGCATCCCAAATTCACCATGCCGTGTTTTGCAAAGGTAATCATGTTGGCGGCAAACCGTATCCAATTTTCCATCTTTGTGAAATTGGTGGTACCCGAATGCTGGCGAAATTCAACTGTGCGGTGGCGTGCGTAAGCCTCAAGGTTCAATTTGTGGTAGCGGTCGTTTCCAAAGGCTGAACGTAGCTGCATGATGTTCTCTGCCTCCGTTATACTGCGTTCTGAAATTCCGGTAAGGCATTTGCAATATCTGTTGTTCCGGCGGGTACCCGGCATAAAGGAGTCGATTACCGGTTCGAGGCGGCGGTAAGTTATTGCAAGGTTGCGCCAGGTTTCAATGGTAAAGTCTGCAGCGTCCATGTGTATATGAAGGCCGCAGCTGTCGTTCACCTTCACATTGCAATAATCGAGCACCCAGCATACCTTCTGAAGTTCCTGCAATCCGGCTTCCCCTTCAAGTATCGGGCTTACCAGCTCGAAAGTATCGTTCCCTCTAAGACTTCTGTCTGTAACCAGCTTCCAATGGTCGCGGGTGTTATGGTTGTAACCTTCCACTGCAACTGCAATTCCGGCCTCACGAAGTTCACGGGCAAGAACTCCCTTTTCGCAGTTATATGCCTCTATCTCGATGCCGAAACGTCTGTTGAAAGTATAGTCCAATTCGGGGCAGGCTGCGATGGCCGGTTGCTGACCGAATCTTCCGGCTTCCAGCATTTTCTTGTATACGTTCTGCACGAAACCGTAATTTCCGTTTGTTACCAAATCGGCTATCTGGCGGCGGGTCAGACCTAAAAGAAGGAGCTGCTGTATCTTTGCCGTCTTTGTTATGCTTTGGTTAAGAATGTTTGTAACTTGTTCGTTCATAATGTTTTATCCTTTATTTTTCGTACAGCTAAGGTAACACTATTAACGCGCATAACGTAGTAATATCTTGTTTATTATCAGTGCATTAGCTTTGTTTAGCTTGAGTAAAAGAATGATTATTTCTCGTGGTAGGGATGACGGAAAAGAGTAATCATGAGTAGCTCCTGGTCGCGAACTTCGACAGCCCACGACCAGGATGGAAATAAACAACATGAACAAAAAGTTTCTGAATTATTTAATGATTGGCACAACAGTATCAGCTACTCATTAAGGGAAGGTTTAGCATTGAACAAATCGGTCGCGGCAGAACTGAACATGAGTGTCCAACCTATGGATTTGAATTCGGATGAGACAAAAGGGATAATGTCATGATTCTCCGATATCTTATCAAGCCATGGCAAATCCTCAGACCGTGAATCAAAAATAAGCCTTTTTCTGAGTTCCGCAAGGAGAGACAATGTTATTTCAGAGGCAATGGCCGTCTCAACCATGTCTGCGGAATCCGAAACTTTCATGGCTATGGTAGCTGCAAGTTTCTGGCTGTCAAGAATGGAGTTGTGTGTGTCACGGCTTGATGTGAATTCTCCGAAATCCACGAACAGATAGTTGCCGGTAATATTATCGACGCGCTTCTTTACGTAATCGTATGACTGCCCGAAAACAAGATTCTCAAGTTCGGGCATTATCGGTTCCGGGAGTTTTTTGACATACCCAAGCAGTTCCGTATATTGGATAAAGTCACTTGAGCCGTTGGCGAACATGGAGACAACCCCTTCCTTTTGGGGAAAACGGGCAAAATATCTGAGTAAATCAAGTATCATAGGATTTCATTTATTATGTGGATTGGAAGTCTGACTTCTCTGGCAATATCCGCTTTATCCATTTTGGCCGCATGCAGGCTGCGCACTGTATCAATAATTTTCTTCCGGAGGATGGTCAAATACTGGATGACATTCATCTGTTCGATGGTTTCAATATCCCCAAACCCGTCTGAACTCAAGTTGTACAGAGACTCAAGTGCACCCGTGGAAATGGCAGAAACTTTGGTCTCCTCAAGTTCTGTAAGCAACTTGAACTCAGTTTTGGTAAACAGATAATTGGTGAAGGCCTGAAAATTGAAGGCTATGGAAATAAGCTCATCCATCGGCATCCCAGTGAACTTCTGTGCCAACTTATGCGCTCCGGCAGATGAATACCGGTCCGGATAGTAAAGGATAGCGGCCAATAACGGAAGCTGTTCTTTCGGACATCCAAGGAGACCACGTGCCTCAATGAACTGGAGTGCCGTAAGCGAGCAAGTAAGCCGGTTGAACATGGTTTCTATATTATAGGCAAAAAAAGTTTCATCCTCAAGATGTATCGCCGGAACCAATTGTTTGCAGAAACATGAGTCGACTGCATATTTGTAGTCCAGTCTGTCCAGATACCTGGATATGGTTATTCCATGCAACCGGTGTGGTGGTATCTTCTTACAGAGTCTGTATGTTTCAGAATCCAGTTCCTGGAGTGCTGCATCATTATCCGGATAGACAATTGTGAAGGGAAATGTCACTTGCTCTGCAAGCCAGGCCACATTTGCCCATCCATCCGTATTCCTTATTTTTTGAAGATTCCATCCCATAATTCGGCAAACATAATTCACACGAACCATGCCGACGGATATTTTTCCATCCGCAAACCTTTGTATATCACGCATGAGTGCTTGGAAGTGATAAGGAGTTAATCCATCCCAGGAATTGGGGATGCTGTATTGCATTCCTTTTGCTATAAAATCTATTGTCAACATGGCATCAGCATTATTATGTCGTCCGGACGGTTAAAGGATGTGTTCGTATCTACAGAGCCGGAACTGTCCGTTGACAAAAGCAGATCTATATTGGCCAGTTCCCGCTTCACCTCTTCAAGCAGAGAGTCTGACAGAGCAAGTAAACGTTCTTGCTCTTGAGTACCATATCGCATAACTTTTGAGTCTTCAAATAAATTGCGAATCGTACTTGGAAAATCGAGAATATCAAAACGCCGCAGGGCAATGGCTATGGTCTGCTTGGCGAGGCATCGTTTGAGCAGACGCAGTATCTCTTCCTTTTTTTCTGCCCGCTCAAAATAGGCCGATATCCCGTCATCCAGCGCTTCGCTCTGGATCGGTATAGTCCGGAAAAAGAACAGATAGGACATGTCTATCGTATACAGCATGTCGAACTCCTCCGTACTCTTTATTTTAAGAACATCAAGCATCTTCTTGTATCTCGTTTCTTTCCAGGAGGGCACGGTCTGACTGTTATCAAGCAATTGGATGACAGTATCCATGGCATTATAATAGTTCTCAATATACGACCTGCGCATGCTTTCCTGCTCATGCTTGTATATATCGACATCATCCTTACGCTTGGATACAACATCAAAAATGAGCTGTTTGGCCATGGTCAGATTGGCCATCGCAAGACGCAGGGCCTCCTTCAATTCGCCCTCGTCTGCCGTCAGTTCGGTGTAGACATCTTTGGTAAGGATGATAACCATCTGCTTTTTCGCAGAAATGGCAGACGAATTGAGCTGGTCGAAAGTGACATTGCTCTCTGCATAGGGAGCATACTTCCGAAATTCCGAAATGGTGGTAAACAGTTCTTCCAATATTCTCATGACTGTTGCTGATTTAGTCTGTTTTGAGGTGAAACATCTTCCTGGCGTGCCGGAACTTCGCGATAGAATCCAAGACGGTACCCCTGGCTGTATAAATGGGGAAAGTTTATCTGTATGGCCATATTGAACGGTTCGGAGCAGATTTCGTCTTCCGATGTCAGTGACATAATGTATATCAGATAGTTGTAATACGCATCGGCTCCTGATTTGGATATGACCCCGTCCTTGCTGACACTGGATATGGAGGAGTCAAGTCCCACGCTTGACAGCAGCACCTCATCGGCGCGTTTGTCATAGGATATCAAGGCATCGATATATTCCTTGTATTTCAAATCAACCGTCTCTATCTTCCAGCGTTCCTCTTCGCCCTGGCTGTTCTTGAAGCTGATTGTCGCATACGCCTTACCCTGGTTGTCTGCACCGGACAGATAGCGGGAGATCTTGCGCAGTTCAGACTGCAGATACTTTATCAGGGTGGATTCCTTGAATTCCGAACCAATCACGATGCCATTGTACATCAGTTCTTCCTCATTGTTTTTCTTGCGCCGTTTATTCTCGTCGCAGAGTTTGGTTATCTGGATCCTCTTGGACTCAAGCCAGGCATTGGGGATGACAATGTGTATCTTGGCGGCAAGCGAATTACGTAAAAAGGAGTTGATATAATCAGCCGTATCGTTGGAACCCTTGATGTAGGAGCGGGTACCGGCATGGGTCTCGTTCACACCGTAGAACTCATCCACGGATTTTTCCCGGTGATGGGAAATGGCCGCGAATCTGTAATTGGCAAGCTCCGAAAAGGAAAACTTCGGATAGATGCGGAAAGTGGATGTGCCATACCCCCAACGCCCTACGGCAATGTAGCGGAAATCCCGGTAGTAGACAACATCTGTCGCCACATCCTTCTTGGTGGTGGCCAGCCGGCAATGTCTGTTCTCCATGGATTCAAGGCCGGCAACGGGCATCGTCCCTCTTGCTTTTCCCTTTGTGAAGCGCCACTTTACGAAACAGTCCCTGAAATAGTAGTAGTTCTTGATGATTGATTTGGCCACTTCCTTATAACCCGATTCAAGACCGCGCTGTTCCCAACTGTTGAGCCAGTCCATGATTTCCGGACAGTCAACCCACTGTTTCTGAAGTTTCCCGTCCACGATTGCCGGCTTGTACACGGCAAGCCCATGGCCATACAGCATGCTGACCTGCTTGGTAATCAGTCTTGGCAGAAGCCGGTTCTTCTTTATGTCGGACGCGACTTCCTCGCATTTCATGTTGTTGAAGCCACGGCTGCACACCTGGAATCCTTGGATGCTCTGCCACTGCGTATCCGGAAGACTTCCTCCACTCAGGGGGAACATCGGGTCCGGTTCCAGGACTGAAGCCATTGGCCTGTCTCCAATCTGGAAGGATATTACATTGTCATCGTCAAGATAGCAACCGAAGTTGCCTACCATTTTGAGATTGCTTTTACTCATAACCAATCTATTTTATGAAGTTTGAAACCATCTTGAGGAAAGCCCATGTACCTGATGAGAATACGGTAGCACATCTTGGGTTCCCCGTCTGCGTCTGTAAACAGAAAGAAGTTGTCACTGTCTATACTGAATCTTTCTTCAGGCAGTTGAGTACGCCATCTGCATCCTTCTTTAACTGTCAATGTGGCTGATGCCTCCCCCTTATGCCTGGAACACGGGAAGAAGGCAATGGTAAAGCAGCCGTTAGGCAGTTTTGATATCTCTTTGGCCCATAGCATCGCTTGAATACCGGTCATTGTCATTTCCATGCCCGAAAGTAGCAGGTTTCTACTGTGGGAAAAAGGACGAGAAGCACCCTCCGTCATATTTCCGAGGAATGCTGGAGGATGCCTTGCAATCCCAAAACTCAGCGATGCGTGCTAAACAGTCCCTCACGAAGAAAACGCTTTTCGCTTTCAAAAACATAAACACCTGGTTTCCAGATAAAAATCATTTGTTTCAATGTCAAACGACACCATTATTGTATCTTTACTGACTATTTTTATAGTGAAAAACAGCCGTTATATAGTCAGATTATCAGGTAAATTGTCCGGCATGGACGATAATTCACTCAACACTTTGTTTCCATAACGCCCGAAAAGAAGATAAATCAGGGCGCTGGGAAGCTGCGTTGTCAGTCCGGCCTGGTTCTTGAGAGGCACTTTCTTTTCCGAAGATTTGTCCAGCTCGATGCGACCTTCCGTTTTTTTCAACGGTGACAGCATAATGGCACTGCAAAGGTTCCTGCACTCGTTTTCGTCTATCAAAATTTCCGGCAAGGCATTGCTCCGGCCTCCAAACATAAGAAGCAACAACTTGAACTGTTGCCAATGATATACGGTGGCCTGCCCTTCGTTCATCAGTTCCACCTCAAAGCCATAACTTTCCAACTCACGCTTCAGGGCACGGCTGTCGGTGGTAATCTGCTCCAGTTCTTCACGACGTTTATTCCCGGCACGGTCAGGATAGAGGACGATACGTTTATTCAGAGCATCGGTACCGAAAAACTCGTAGAACTGACGGGCGAGTTCGGGCTGTTCATCCGGGTAGCAGCAATAGAACTCTTTGATTATACGGAGCTGACGGCCGTATTCCTTTTCCTGCCCGACAACAAGGCTGGAAAAGTGGCCGGGGTCATATCCTACCAGTAGCTCGTCACGCTTGTTGTAGTGCTTCAAATAGCGGGCTGTGAGTAGAAAATGTTCCCGCAGGTCAAGTCGTAGAATGGATTCATAGATATAGCTGTCTGCATACTGATGTTTCTCCTTGTTGTAGTTGGCGAAGAACTTGTTGATAACCTCCTTATGGCGGATAGCGCAGATGGAAGTGAGGAATTCGTCCATATCCAAGGTCTCAAGCTGCGTCTTGAAGAATTTCGGACCAAGAATATCCTTGTTGCAGAAGGAACTGGCACGGACGTACAACGTGGCGTTACGGCGCATGTCCGCCAGGCGGGGCTGCCATAAGGATATGATGCGATCCTGCCTGATGATTTCAAGACGGATACGCTCAAGGGTAACGGGGTTAGTCGTTTCCCGTTGTGAGTTTATAAGCTTGTATTTATGATAGATAGCTGCATTCACATGAAGCGCGACTGTAGATATTTCCTCCATCAGTTTCGTATCCATATTCTTCTCATATTCCTCGAACCAGTCATCTTCGCCGAGGTCCACACGCGCGGTATCGGATACGCCCGTGATTCCTTGGTAATAAGGTGACCGGCGTATTTCGGCACTGGCACCACGGAGGGAAGGGAACAAGCGGGTTTTCAATTTCTCCCCTTTGTTGTGTTTCATCTCTTCAATGATGGCGTGGACGGCAGAGCGTCCGGCAACGGACTCCGGCTGGTCCGAACTTACCAACTGGATGTGATGGCCATCCCGGAAAACGACACTGTGTTTGGGGTAGGATATGGGATATCGGGGCTTGCGGAAATGAGAAGGGAGCTTATTTTCGCCCACCACATAGTCAATACCATATTCCAGCATGGAACGCACCTTCCCACCTATGGTGACTTCCCTGGAGAAATAAGCCTGAAGGTTGGGCCATACGTTCGTCATCAGGGCAACGTAGGTCTTATGTACCAGAAACGACAGCTCGCCTGGCATGTCATTGGCCACACGGATGATACGTGGGCCGGTGATACCTTCCGTCTTGCCACCTGCACGCGCCACCTCGGCAAATATGTTGTTGGCATCGATGACATTGACCAGTATCTGCATCTGGTTCATGTAGTATTCCTCAAACCGGGAAGTGGTTTCAATATCTGTTTCCATTTCACTCTTCATTAAGTTCTTCGTATTCAGCTTCCTCAATATCCGCATCGCGCAGCAGGCGCTTCTTCTCGGCCTTCTCGATGGGAAGGTTCTCTATCAAGTTCAGATAGAAGCCTTTATTGTGCTTGGAGGCAATCTCCTTCAGGGAGGCCTTGCTGTATCCCAGGTCTTCCGGAGTAAGTTCGGGAGATATCAGGAAGACGATCCCCAGGTTACGGTCGGCTTCGGCAATCTCGGCGGCACGGCGACGGCACTCCAGGGCGGCGGCATAGCACTTGCCCTGGGTCTTGTAGTCACCGGCAGCCGCACATAGTTTGGCAAGATCCTCGTACTTGTCGGCATAGTTGGACTCCCACACCTTGATGGACACATTGTTGTCGATATTGAAGTAATTGATGGCCGCATAAATGCGTGCCTTACATGTACGTTCATCCACATTTATCTGCTGCTGGGCATTGATGCGCTGGCGCAGCTGCTTGGCGGCACGGGTGATGTTACGCTCGTATTCGTAAATCTCCGCTGCCCATTGCAGCTGCTTGAGGAATAACTGCACATCGGCAGGAATGCCGTCACACTTCCCGGTGGTGAGGAATGCGGATATCAAGTCCGGATGTATCTTATCAAGGGTGTCGAGTCTGGTCATATTCCAAATAGTTGGTTTCTTAAGTCTTTGACTGTCCGTTCCTGCTTACGTGTTTCCAAGGTCTCAATGGCCGACACATCACCGGTCTCGGCTTTCTTGGCAAGTTCGGCATCGATATTGTATTCTCCCAGGGCACAACCGTTACGGTAGGCGTCGTAATATACGTCACCGGGTATCGACAGACGGACTATAAGTGCCGTTTTTCCTTTTCCACGCAGGCCGAGAAGCGTACATATACGTTGGGGAGTGTACCCCAAGGCACCGAAAGTACGCACTTGGGATACATATTCGTCACCTATCAAGGTGGCCTTATCGACATTTGAAGTTGGACTGATTTCATTTTTCATGTTATTGTTCTATTTCGTTGATGGTCTTATATATCTGATATATCACTTGCGGCACCATGGCATTTCCATAGGCTTTTATCGCTTCTGTCCTCCATCTGGAATAAGGGTTTTGACGGATGGACCGGGAGCCTTTAAAAATGGCATCAGTATCCAATAAGTCGGAAATCCCATCATCTCCTCGACAAATAGGGGGTTGAGTTGGGAAGTCTTCCCAATACCGTAATCCGCATGTATTTCCCCACGCAGACTCGTTCTCTGGAGAGAGGGGTTTTTCCTTGTCGAGCCTCCCTTCCAATCCGATGCAGTCGGTGTGCTCATCAGATGGAAAATCCTTCCAAGTCCTACACTTCCGTTCGAACCGTTCTGATTCACTTTCCGAAACATCCCGTTCTTCGTAATGATAAAGCGGTCGTTCTGTCCTATTACTGCACCAATTGAACTGTCTGCCGCTTGAGGAGTAGGAAGAAGTCCCCCATAAACAAGCTGGCTTAGCAGACTGTTGTATGTCGTTCCGTTCTTGTATCCCTTTTTGAGTGCCCTTTCCTTCATTTTTTCCGGTGCTTCGCAACGTTGGACAGTCGTGGGAGTCTGCAACAAATTCGTACGGAGGTATTCTGCCATCCGTATCCGATTTTCCTTCACTCTTTTTTTTTCGTAATCTGAAGCTGTTGTTACAAGCGATGAACCAGACTCTGTCTCTTCTATGGGGCGCACCGACGGCACAAGCCGGTATAACAATCGGTTGGACAGTATATCCTTCGGCTTCAAGGTCCTTGCAGATGGTTTCGATGACAAACTCCTGTTTATCCTCATGCTCCGTAGCCGGCATACTTTCCATGTCAGCCTTCTTGCTGGGTTGTACCATTGATAAGATGCCAGCAACATTCTCACCAACAACCCAAGGCGGTCTGATTTCCCGTATGGCACGTTTAAATTCCGGCCAGAGATAGCGGTCATCTTCTGCTCCCTTTCTCTTTCCGGCCACACTGAACGGTTGGCATGGAAATCCTCCCGTGAGGACATCAATTGTTCCTTGCCATTCTCTAAAATCTGTTTTTGTGATATCCTCATAACTTTTTGAATTAGTGAACCAATAATTAAGTACTTGTCTACAAAATGGGTTGATTTCACAATGGAATACATTTTCCCAACCCAACCAATAAGCGGCCAATTCCGGCGCACCTATTCCGCTGAAAAGTGATGCATGTCTCATTGGATTACCTTGTTTTGGTCAGCTATCATATCAGCTGTCTGTTCCACATCCAGTAATTCTCCGTTTCGGACTAACCGGACGGGCTGTTCAGGGAACATGGCGCGGTACCGGTGAATGGTGGCTGTAACATATTTCGGATCAATCTCCATAGCATAACAGATACGGTCTATCTGTTGGCATGCCATGAGGGTTGAACCGGAACCAGAGAAGATGTCGAGGACTATCTGACCGAGAGTGCTGGAATTGGATATGGGATATGCCATAAGGGCTATGGGCTTCATTGTCGGATGTATGGCATTGCGCTGCGGCTTGTCGAAATTCCAGACGGTAGTCTGCTTACGGTCGGAATTCCATTGATGTCCGGCACCCGGTTTCCAGCCATAGAGACAAGGTTCATGCTGCCATTGATAATCCTGGCGTCCCATCACCATAGTATTCTTTACCCAGATGCAGCATTGTGCAATCTTGAATCCCGCTTTCCTGAGAGAAGCCCGGAAATTCTCGCCTTCACTGTCCGCATGGAATATATAGTAGGATCCTCCCGGCTTGAGTACGGCGAACATGACAGAAAACACTTGCCTGAGAAAGGTGGCGAACAAGTCGTTTTCCATGGAATCGTTCTGAATGGTGAGTTCCTCCTCTGTACTGCCTTCATAGTTCACGTTGTACGGCGGGTCTGTGACGCACAAGTCCGCATGCTGCCCGTTCATTAGCGCCGTGATGTCCGCTTTGGAACGGCAATCGCCACACATCAGCCGATGACTGCCGAGCAACCATATATCGCCGGGTCTGGCAATTACAGTATCTTCAGATGCAGGAACATTAAAATCGGTGGCATCTTCCTGCACATTTTCCGACTCATGCTCTTGGGCAAACAAGGGAGATACCTGCCCGAAATCAGTGGTCTTGACCTCATAACCCAGGTTGAAGCGCTGCAGGGTGTCAGAATCTATATTATATTTTTTGAACAGCAGGGTATCCGGATTCCTGGTGGCAAACTCGGAATTATAGGCTGCGATTTCCTCTACCGCTTCCTTCTTGTCTGCCGCAAAAATGGGTTCATAAGGTATTTCCGGTATTGTAAACCCGGACTTGCGCAATGCAAGCAGTGCTTTCCGTCTCTGATGGGCATCGATAATCCAGAGCTTTCCGTCCGGATCCTGCCAGGCTTTGAACGCATACTTGAAACCACGGGTGATGATAAGCATCTGCAGTTTCGATAATTTGTCAGGATCAGACTTCTTGAAGTCCTCCTGAAGCTCCAAGAACGAATCCAGCGGGGCAGTAGGCAAACCACCCAAATTAAATACTTCTATCAGCTTTTCCATTTTACTTCGAATTGAATTTTTGCAATATTGTTTTGAACAGTGATTCCCGTTCACGGTGACGTCGGAGATTCTCCTTGTCTTGGGTGCGCTTGTTTTGCCTGTCAGCGCGTTTCAGGTAACACTCGTATCTGCGGATATTGTCCGTCACGTTCTTATGCAGGCGCAGGAACTCCTGCGGGTCCGTCTGCAGCAGCTTCTCCAGTTGTGCTCTCTCTGACTGGTGGGCTATGAGCGGATGAATGTAGAGGAACTTCCCAGTGTCGTTGAACGATTGCAGCTCATCGAATGCCTGGAGATTACGGATACGCAGTTCCACCATGTCCATGATGTCACGCTTCTGCGGTTTTCTTTCCAGACTTTCGTCGAGCTGCTTCATCTGTTTCCAAGTGACCACACGGTCGTTGTAGATGAGTGTGGCTATTTGGACTTGCGGGTCGAAGAGGTTGTCCCAGTCGATTTGCGGGTATTCCTCTTGTTTTTGGACTTTTCCGGAGTTTCTTTGGCCGGCTCTTTTTTTTTCTCTTCTTCCAGAGCCTGCTCAGTCTCCTGGGCACGGGCTTCCGCTTCATCCCTGGCTTCCTCCGCTTCATCGGCACGCTGTTCGGCTTCTTCAGCACGGGCTTCCGCTTCCTCAAGCGCTTGTTTCAACTCTTCTGCCGAGTTGTCTGCCGGAGCTGCTTCAGGCTTTTCCACGTCATCATGTGGACCGGTCTCTTCAGTATGTGTTGTTTCCCCTTCGGGCATTTGCTGTTTTTTTTCGGCCGTTTTTTTCGTAGCAGGACCTTTTGTTTTCTTTTCTCCGGCATCTTCAGCCTCTTTTGCGATCATAGCCCGGCGATACTCACGTATCTTCTCACGTGTAGCACAATCTAACAGTGCATAAAGGATATCATCGGCATAACGTTTGGGATTGCGTGAGAATGTGGCAAGCTGCGGAAATCCAGGAACTTCTTTAGCCAGTAACTCAAGGTCATATTGTGCCACATCCGGATTCCGGAGAGCCACGAAATGTGTCTTCTTTTCTTTGAAACTATACATAACATACAGATTTAAGTCTTACAAGCCAACACGCTGCCTATAAGGGAATTCTGCTGACTTGTAAGAGGTGTTTTTTACTAAGCTGTCTGCACACGGCTGCCGGATACCTCGACAAGTGTAGAGGCATCAAGCACCATGAAGGTGATGGAAGAACCCGCTTTGGCTGTCCAGGTGGCGCCGTCCTCAAGCACAAAGCTGTTGCCGTCGGCAATGGTGGCCGCCTTGTCGGTACCGGTACCCTCAAGTGTGATGTAACGTCCCTTATCATTGGCTGTCAATCCGCTGACAGTGGAAATGGCGTATGTGCCTTCACTGCCATCGGGGATGGTATAACGGTTGTTGGTGGATTTAATGGCAAGTGCCGTTGCGCCAGCCGTGTGAGCCGCTGCCGGAGCACGGACAATATCGCCCGTATACTTGTAGTACTGGTCAATGCTTGTACGTGTGAAGGTATAGGTTACATAACGCCCGTCCTTGTCATTTTTGGACTCGAAGGAGGAGAGTACCATCGGACGGTCATAGTTGCCGAGGATGTACCACTGCGCATCGCCCACTTCCTTGAAAAGGATGATGAACTTGCCTCCGGCATGCTGTTCAATGAAATCGAGCAGCTGGTCACGCATGCCGCCCATGACGGCAACAAAAGTGTTGGTACCGCTGGTGGTAATGTCACCTTTCTCACCGGTTGAAGTGTAGGTGGGAATATCGTGCGCCGCAAAGTACTTCATGTATTGTCCGGCTTTCATCGGGATGGTGCTTATCTCTCGTTGCTGGTTAGGAAGCGGAAAGGGCACATCGGAATTTACCTGGTCGATATCCACCAAATAAATCTTATAGGCGATGTTTGAGCCATGCGTCTTACGGTCGGATACATCGTCCACGTCACCGATGACCATCATGGCGGCCAGTGTGGTACCGGAAAATCCGTAAATTCCCAGCACAGAACCGGGAGACATGACCATGTCAAGAATAAACACGAGTGCCAGAAGCACCATCAGCGAAAGGAAAAACCGGACCTGCATCTTACGGGCGGCCTGGTTCCCTTTACGGAAAGGATTTGAAATTCTTTTTGCTTTCATACAATTTTAATTTTTAAGTTATAAAAAACGGAGCGGGCTTAAGTGGACCCGCCCCGCGCTACCTGAAAACAATCTGTTCTTATAGACAACCAATTATCTGACTCCAGGAATGTTGGGCTGGAGTGCAGCGTTCACCTTGCGTACACCGCCTACCTGACGTTCCAGTTCCAGGAAGTTCCCCTTGCTGTTCAGGATTATCATGATATAGTCACCCTCTTTGGTAGGAGTATAAGCTTCCGTAATATCGGCGAACTTGTCCGACTTGGCGATGGTAGTGGCATTCTCTGTGCTGCCACATTCAATGATGTAGGCTACACCGGCTTTGGCTCCCGTAATGTCCGTAATGGCTTTGGCGGCAGTGTTGGCCGCTGTTATCTGCCAGAATCCCTTTGAAGCATCGACAGTGGTCGCGTCCGCTGCCATATCGACGGCAGGTTTGTTCATGAAGATCTGCTGCCATTCGTAATTGTTGGCCTTCAGTTTTTCCAGGCTGTCAAAACGGCGGCCGGTGAACGAAGCGGCGGTACCTTCTTTCCAGGTGGACCATGCCTTTACCAGTTCCATGTCCTCTTTCACCTTGATGGAGAGCATCTCTCCCGGTACGAATTCCAGGAACTGGAGGTTGCCCGGAATATCCATGAACATGAGGGGAAGCTGGCCGAGGTAAGGCAACCAGATGATACGCATATTCGTGTCAGGTACCACATTGCGGTAACTGTCCGGACCGGAAAAATCAATGTCCTTTCCATATTTGGCGCGGACATTCTTAATCCACCAGGGCAAATGGGTTTTATTCAGATAGAGGACGTGGCGGTCAAGGTCCATGTCTTCCGTGCAGGAAGCCACCACATCGCCGACAAACTCCTGAACGGAATCCAACATGTTGGAAGCCGTGTAGCTGCGATAGGACTCATCGTCATGGGGAAGAATCTTAAACTCATGCATGTAGCGGACCAGCGTGTATATGATTCCGGTCGACGCGTTCAAGTAATTGCCTGCAACACCCGTTTCCGGCTTGACATAGATCCCCCGCATACGGCGTTTGTTCTGCTCCACCTGCGCAGTTTCCAATGAGTTCAGGATGCAGAACTCGATCATGTTCCACTTGATAGGATCGGAGCCTTCCTTGTTCAGATAAGCGATGTACATGCGCTCCAGTTCTTTCATCGGACCGAACTTGAGCTTGATCATCGCATCATCCACATGACCCATCTCGTTCTCAAGCTTCATGTCACCCTTCCAGATTTCACCCTGCTGGTAAGCTTGGGAAACTTCGGAGAAGAAGGCATTGAACACGAGGTCATGGTCTTGAATTCCATAGCGGACGGGAAAATACTGCGTGAGGTCGCGGACTGAGAGTACACGGGCAATCAAATAGTCCTGACGCAGGACCACATACTGGTTGCCCACACCGGCTGTATCCACCCCTTCGTAGTTCGTACTGAATTCTCCGGCTGCCAGACGTTTGGCGTCAAGCATGCCGTTTCTGTGCAGATAATCGTAACGCTGCTGCAGTGAACGGGAGAAAGTAACGGCCTGGCGACGGAAAGCGGCCCCTTCAATCTCTTCATTCCATGGACCGTAAGAAGAAGCGGAGGCCGGATTGACAGCAATCTTGTTCCAACGTTCGGACATGGAGAACATCTGGTTTTCGATACCGAAAAGATACCGGGAACGGTCTGCCGGTCCCGTGAACATGATGGAAGCGGCTGTCACTGTCCGGGAAGGGATATCATCCTCCGCGCGGTTGTTCATATTGTCAACCAGGCTCTGCACAGCAGTGGCCAGTTGCACCAGACCTTCACCGTTGGCTGGCTGTGAAATGGTCTGCACCGGTCCATTCCCGCCGTTTCCCTCTTCCGTGGCTGTTGAATTGGTTTGTACCGGATTGACGATACTTCCAAGAATGGACTGTACCTGGTCAATCTGTTCCTGGGTGACGGCAACCGTTTGCCGTTGCGCCGCCTGGTCCGCAGCCAAGTCATCCTGAAGGATAGACTGATACTCCTGATTATAGGAGTTGACTATCTGTCCCCATTCTTCCTGGGTCAGTTGATTGGCTTTCGCTTTGTCCAGCAGATTCAGTTTCTGCAGGACGGTCTGAATTCTTTCCTTTAAATTCATGATAAACAAAAGTTAAGTTATAAATAGTTGAGAGCACTTCTTTTTATATTCTCAATCTCCATATAGCTGCGACCGAGTTCTACAGCCTTAGCCACAGCTTCGGGAAAAGTCATGGAGGCGTCAACCAGCCCTTTATCGATGGCATGCGGAGTATCGAACGTTTCACCACGGAATACCGGATCGTCTTCCGGCAGGTTGCCCAGTTGCGGTCTGGACGCAAGAACGGCGGCAAGGAACTGTTCATTGGGTGGATCCAGTTCTTCTTTGATGTACTGTTCCGGTTTCCCTCTGAGCAAGTCATCCGTCTTTTTATTCTTCAGGTCTGATTTCGTGGCTTTGGCCTGGATGAGTTTGAGACCCATCTTTTCGAACCATCCGTCATAGTTACAAGTGGAAATCATGGTTCCTATGCAGCCGATGGTATCATAGGCCGTGAGTGCGGCAATGAATTTGGAATGGCAGGTTATATAATAGCTGGCCGAACAGTTGCATTGCTCCACCAATGTCATGACAGGCTTGCCGAGTGAGCGCATCGTTTCACTGAGTCTGTCCATATACCATGCTTCCCCTCCCGGAGAGTTCACATGCAGGAAATGGCAGGTTATGGCCGGATTGGCTTCTGCCGCAAGCAGGTCCCGTTCGAACTGCTTGGAGGAGAAATACCACTGACAATCTGAGGTGATGAATCCCCAGATACGGTGATAGGCGATACTGCCTTCAGGAAGTTCGTCAGAAGAGAAGTCATCGGTGACGGTTATACCTTGGAGTTCTGAACGGGCCTTCATTTCCTGCTGAAGAAGTGAAAGGGCCTTTTTCGATGTCTCCTTATATGTGGGGGGATTTTCATTGAAGAAAAAGGATGTCGGCTGCAGACTGTCAGCGGACACCAATGGAAAAGCCTCTATCATGGCAGAAGACAAGCCCTCTGCCGTGATAAGAAGCCGGTGTATATTTAAAGTAAGAAGCTGGCGTAGATAAGTTCTGTTCATTGCGTATCTTTTCAGCGAAGATAGGCAGCCTGCAGAAAGGGGTGAAGGACGCTACAATAGCGGGGAACTGAGCATTTTGCACTCAATTTTCAGAGTCGCCGAATTCAGATTGGGCGATATCGAGACAATGGCGGGTATTTTTTTGTCCCCGATCCGGAAACTCCGGTGCCTGGTGTCAGTGAACTCGACAATGCAGAACCTGCCTGCCAGGAAGTCTTTCATCACTCCGGATGGAGGAAGGCTTATGCTTATATCTTTATTGCAATTGAAACAGCGGCCCGCCTCTGAGGATTCCGGTACCGGAGTAAACTCAAACTCATCGGCCATGAACCGATAGACATCCTGGCGCATGTTACTCACCGGATAGACTTTAATCTGAATGGAAAGTTCTTTCATATTAGGATATTTATTTGTAATTCAACAAGTTCGCCATACATAGGACATCTTGTCCGCCATTTTGGGACAAAACGCATAGTTCGGTCGGTGATTTTTTAGCCGTTTTTTAACTTCTTTTTATATTCGCGGCGTTTTTTCCGCTTGCGGATGTTCTCCCGCCACCGATAGAAGTTCTTCAGCAACGCATCCTCACTGATGCTGTCTATGCAATACGCACATAGGAAATTGTGAACGATATCGAGATTGTTCAACTCATGCCCGTTCAGGTCGTTCTCGTCCATTGCCGTATGAAGTTCCCGGTTGAACATCCTGCGTATTTCCGTTTCTATGATTTTGGCCGACCGTGGAGACAGATAGTTGTATATTTCCGGATCCTTACCGATACGCCTCTCCGGGAGTATGATAGTCAGATTACCGTCATCTATGGGAGACTGGTTCTGATGACGCCGCGACATCAGCGTCCATATCACATGGTACAAGTCCGTATTGTCAGGAATACGGAAAGGTTCATCCGCACCGTTGTTGTACTTTCCACGCAGATATTCAGCCAGGTAAGGTGTAATTGAAATACTCGTCGTAATCATGCTCATTTCCTTAAAAAAATTTTTTGAAACCGTTTTTGTTTATTTTTGCTTCCAACTGTCCTACAGTCCAACAGCATTATTAAAGTTACTGATTATTATTTAGTTATACAAATTTACTATAAAGAAAATACTGTTGGAGGACGTCCAACACGTCCAACAAGCCGCATTTTTTGCCGTTTTTGTTGGACGGAGCCAGTTGGATGGTTGAAAAATGGCAATCCAACACGTCCAACAGCGTCCAACAAGACAACGCCATTGTAGTATATATATATGATTAAATAGAAAATATATACTACTATACAACAGAGAGTTACATTTTAAAATTCTTTCTCTTGTTGGACTGTTGGACTGTTGGACGCCTCTTTTGAAATATTTTCTTTTCAAAACTCCCTCTATATTGCTTATCTTTTTATTCCAGGGGGTCCGGGGGATGGAGTAGGGAAGTATCATAATATACCAGGGTGATGAAACCGAACGAAATGTCCGTAAATCAGAATATAAAAAAGCATTTATTCCCGATGGGGCGGCCACCGGGAATAAATGTCTGGTTTGTGATATAGGAAAATGTAACATCAGAACTTCAGCTCTTGGGGGGCACCGATTGCTCCGATAGGGTCATTGTCGGGATTATCGTCAACACGGGATTCTTCAGAACCGCGTTGTAAATCAATGCTATATAATTCTCTGAAAATTTCGTAGTTGATAGCTATGCAACTGGAATTGGTACACTTCTTCTCAACTTTACGCACCATGTCATTGTTGAGCTTTACCGGAATTCCGGTTTCATTGGGAGTATCTTCCTCGAAACCGCCGCGTGGTACCTCCACGACTTCATACCAATTGAACCGGCGTGCATGGACAAAGCCCAGGTAACTGGGATGGGAGCGGAGGTTCTGCTCGATGGTCGACTGCGTTGAGTCTTCCTGATTGTAAGAAGAACGTGCGTACTGCGTATAGATGGTACTGACGCGTAGGAATAACACGCGGGTTCCTGCAGGAATAGGAACCTCCTTCTTCTCTCCTCCGGGCAGCTTGATGGTGATTCGTTCCGGTGTATCAATGGCGAAGTCCCTGCCTTCCCTGATTGCCTTGGTATCAATCATCACATCCATAGCCTTGAAGAATGTGGCCAGCTTATCCGTCTTGGAAATCAGTTCCACCTGAAATTTGATTTTATCGCAGGCTATTTTAAAAAACTCCTCATAGGTGAACGGCATTTTCAACTCTGTATAATCCTCAATCAGTCTGCATGTTGCCAGAAACAATGATGCAGTCTTCATGAGCCGGTCAATCTCACCGGCATTCACCAGTGCCTGCTTCAATTCATCATAGGATTTCTGCTTCAGTGCCCGGAAATGCTGCATTACCAGCGGACGCAGCTGAAGGACTTCAAAGAGGACATTCGACAACCCGATTTTGACCGGATCTTCTATATCCTTGAGTTTGTTGAAAAGCTCCACTTCCTCCCTGGTCCGGTTTTTCGGTTTGGGGACTTCGCAGACTATAATACGTGACATGAGTGCATTGTCATCACGTTGGGGAGTTTCCTGGCCGCAAATGATAACCGGCGCGTACACCTTGTCGTTTTCTATCTCCTTGCCGGATGTGCCTTTACGCTTCTGTCTTCCATCGCCATCATATACTATTCCTTTAAGTGCCTGGAACTTTATATCTGATATATCCTTATTGTTGTATTCATCAAGGACAACCGGAACATCCCGGAAAGTGCTCATCAATGTGGACATGGCTGCATCGGTACCGATGTTCAGGTTGAAAATTGGTATTTTCGGAGATATGAACAGGGAACGGATGGATATCGCAATCTGTGTTTTTCCGGATGACATCGGTCCCATAAAGAATGGCGCTGTAAACAAACGGTCTATGCAGTGTATATTGCTTCGGAAAGCGCACATGATGGCAAAGAGAATGGCCCATTTCCCGTTGTCATTGATTTTATAGACACGGTCCATCAGTGAGGCCCATTCGTCGAAAGTACAACGTTTGTCTATAGGGATTTCCTTATAGACAAGCTGTGAAATAAGTTCATACTTGTCGGACTGCTTGCCGGAACCGGCATATATGGTGGAGAATGCCGGCAGATAATAGTTCTTGCCATTGTGGGTGACCACTCCAAGCTCATTTACCGCATCAAATCTCGGTATTCCGTCAACAACATGGAAGATGCCGTTGGCAAAGGCAAAAAACTGTTGGTCATCCCGTCGGGAAAAACCGTCTTCCTGCTGGTTCCCGTATGTGGAAACCTCTGTGCAAGTAACATAATGTCTGCTCATATATTCACGTATTTTAGTCCAATGTTTCTCTTCACCATTGGTGAAGTTGACTGCTTCCAGCATAATCAGCTTCTCCTCAATAGTGCTTTTCTTGGCCAAGACTTTGGAATTCACCTCAATGTAAAGTGGTGTCTTGTAATAACGGCGGTTTATTCTAAGGACACGTTTGTTTTCCTCATCGTTGTCCGAGTAAATATGCAAGAGTGGAATCATATAGAAGTCACCGACCATGGTATGGCCGGACTTCTCATTCTTGAAAAGGTAGCATACCGGTTCCCCCTGCTTGTTTAACTTCGGATAGTAATTGCATTGCTGGAACATCTGCAGATATTCCGGATTGTCCTGGACATAACGGGGAAGTTCGTCCGGGTCATAATTCTCTTCAGTATAGTCATCGTCCGTCCGTTGTGCATTGATGGCCATGCGTGATTTGCGTTTGGCCAGATAGGGCTTGAGTATTTCATTCAAGGCTTGCTTGGTCAGTCCCAGGCAATTCTGAAAGTAGGTAAAGTTGATGATGCGTACCGAATCTTCCGCGTAGCTGATTATTTCAGCACAACGTTCGATATAGGGAGCACGCTCGCCATTATAGGTCTTAAAAAAAGATTTGTGCAGGAATACATAGAATTTCGCGAAATTGAAAGTCTCGATGATATCGTTTGCCTCCCCGTCCATATTTTCCTCGTCGTCACTTCCTTCCTCATCATTATCATCCTGGACATCCCGTTCGACCGTTATGGTGATATTGGAGAGCCCGGCACGGAAAATGGCAGATAATCCGGCAAGGTAACCGGATTCCGTACCGTCCTTTGCAATGGTAAGACCATCGCTGTCAGAGGTGAACATCTGGCTTGCCTGACGCAACTGCTGTATGTCGTTCATTCCAGGAATGCCATGGACGTATGCTATGGGGGCATCTCCATACAAGGTGAGGAATTCTTGATAATCTGATGTCAGGATGCAAGGCTCATTTCCGCTACGTGCCTCCGCAATCATATCGATACCATATATGCCGGGAGCCATCTTGTCTTTCTCCTTGATGGAAGCTGTCTTCCGCTGTCGCAAGATGGAATTCACTTTCCGCTGGATGACTTCTGTGTTGCTGCCGAAAATCCCGGCCATTATCTCTATGCACTTGAGAAGAAGCGTTTCCGAAGGGATGACAGATATGAGGGTTGAAAGCCGTTGCATTGCCTCTTCCTCTCTGTTTGGGTCGGTTCCGGGATTCTTGCCTCGTAAGGAGATGGCAAAATATTGAAGGAAATTCTGTTCCCGGTTTGCAAGCCATTTCCCGGTTTCAAGTTTCTGCTCCTGGGCAATATTATCAGGATCTTTCCCTTCAGGAAGCGGAACTGCACTGACCTGGAAACCCGCACGCAAGAAAGCCTCACAGTTGGCCAGTGACGCTTTCAGCCCGGCTGCATCCGCATCATATACAAGTATCACGCGATGGGTGAACCGGCCAAGCAGCTGTATCTGTTCCGGAGTCAGTGCGGTTCCGCTGGTGGCAACGGTATTGCAGACACCGAACTTGTGCATGGACATGGCATCGAACTGACCTTCGACTATATACGCACAATCATACCTTGCAATGGCAGTACGTGCCTGGTACAGACCGAAAAGGTGAGTGCCTTTCTTGAACAACGGCGTGTCCCCGGTATTGACGTACTTGCCGGTGTTTTCCTGCGGGATCAGCCAGCGTCCGGTATATCCGTTTATGTTGCCCTTGATATCAAAATAGGGAAACATGATGCGGTCCTTGAAAGTGTCGAAGGTGAAGTTCTTCTCGCTTCTCTTCAGAATGTCCGTTTCAAGTAGCTTCTGTTCGGAAAATCCGGCTGCAAGCATCTCCTTTTTAGCCAGGTTACCTGCCGGGGCATATCCAATTCTGAAATCCTTCAGGACCTTGTCATCCAGACTGAACCCTCTGTCATGCAGATAAAGTTGCGCCTCCGGAAGATGCTTCTCGAAAAAGAATGCGGCGCCTTTCATCGCTATACGCTGCGCTTCACGTTCTTTTACCCTGGCCGTTTCCTCGTCGGACATCACCCGTTCAGGGAGAGAGATTCCCGCACGGCCAGCCAGCCAGGTGACAGCCTCGTTGAATGACATGTTCTCATGATCCTGGACAAACTGGATAACATCCCCTCCCTTGCCGCAGACGAAACACCTGTATGTCTGTCTTGACGGACTGACGGTCATCGACGGATGCCGGTCCGGATGAAACGGGCAGATCCCTATATAATTGATACCTCTCTTGTGAAGGGATACAAACTGGCCGATCACGTCCGTAATCTCGTTGGCATCCTTTATTCTCTGTTTTAATTCGTCATCAATCATTGTTCTTCAAATATGCAAAGTTGACGCGCTGCGAATGCCTCCTCCAGTGTTATGCCGAAATACTTCGACAACGCGATATATTCTTCTTGGTTTATATTTTTTCGGCCATAGAAAATATCCCACCAGCGCATCTGGTTGATGCCTACCTCCTGGTAGAAGGCACGGTTGGGCATGAAATTTTCCGGATGCCGGAATTTCAGTCGGAGAATCTCCTGCACCAGATTCCGCTTGACTGTCTGTCCCACTACAATATGCTTCCGGTGCATATATAACTGTACAGCCAATGCGGATCTTCCCAAATGCTCCGCCATTTGTTCCAATGTCTTCTTATTGACATTTTCCCGGACGTATCTGTCCTCATCGGGTTGCCATCTTCCATTGTTCATAGCTTTCTTTCCTCCATATCTGTGTATAGTCTTCATTGAATTCGTATTCAGAGTGCCCGGTGATATAGCAGCAACAGAATTTGATAAATAGTTCCTGCTGCTCCGGTATGACCGAGCCCCCGATATCATAGTAATGCATGACCTTGAGCTTGTCGAGGGCACTATATACCCTCGTCTCAAACTCAAGAAAAGCGTCGACGCCAAGCTTCTCCAAGAAACGGTCTATCCAATCAAGATTTTCCATTCTATATTTCAATAGGCTTTCCATATCATCAAGGACGTTATCCGCTCCTACAGTTCCCGCGTTTCCTTCAGGCTCCCAATGAACAAGCTCATCAGTCTCGCATATAGTCCGGAAGCTTCCTTCAGATTATCCGGATTCTTGCCTGTAAGCTGTACATCCATCTTGTTCTTGAAATAATCATTCCGTATGAGTAGATGCAATTCCCGGTTCCGGTCATCAACTACCGAGACCTTCACTTCCTCCACCACACTCCCCAGTTCTGAGGCATCCAACCACAAATATGACTTTTCATCTGTCTTCAGATGGCAGTATCGATTTACCTTGCCACCTTTACGAATTAACTCCACTTCGACGATTGTTGCTACCTGATTGGTACGCAGGATGCGCACCTTCTGACCTTTCTTCATTGACCTTTCTTTTTTATTCATTACTTGATTGTTTTTAGCCGAACAGCATTGGGCTCAGTTCATAATTACTTATCAAAATTTCTGTTTTATGCTTCGCCTCCGTTAGATTGGCGACCTTGAGAGGCATATCTATCTTTTCTACATGCCATTTATTCACAGTAACGAAATACCGGAGTGTTTGACACCAAAAGTTAGATAAAATGAACTTTCCTTTTATTTCCTGCAGGAGAGTAAGCAGCTGGAACAATTCTTCGTGAGTATATCCACGGTAATGACCTTGAGTACATCCTGGATATGGTGGGTCAAGGTAGAAAAACGTATCGGATGTATCTCTTTGTTTTATTACATCCAGCGCATCCCGACAAGAAATTTGCACATCCTGCAGGCGATTCCTCAATGCGGAATTAAACTCTCTACGCTTGTTTCGCATGAACACACCGGTATGGCTTCCTGCCGAACCATTACACCATTTCCAACCGCCGTGCATACTTCCGGAAAAAGAACCGTTTGTTATTATGAATACAGCCCAGGCTATATCAGTATCTCCGGCCGGAACTCTTCCGTTATAGTAATCTTTAGCCAGATAGTAGTCAGATTCGGAACAAAGACTATTGTCAATCTTTTCAGCCAGTTGCTCAAAATTAGTCGCAACCTGCCGATAGAACGTAATAAGTTTATCGTTCTTATCATTAATCACCTCAAGATAGCTTTTGGGCTTTTGAAAAAAAACAGCACCTCCACCAAAAAAAGGTTCACAATAAATTTTGTGAGCCGGCATCATAGAAATAATTTTGGCTGCCAGCTGCTGCTTACCCCCGTAATATGTGATTGGAGTTCTCATTTAGTTCCTTTCTTTATAGTTTTAAAACTGATACCAATAGTCTGCAATCTCTTTAAGGCTTGTTTCTCATAATCCTTTTTAATTTTCTCGCTGATTTTTTTATCCCAGCAATCGACACAAAAAGTTCCATCGGGAGTATTATAGCAACCACCTTTTATCGGCTTCCCACATCTCTTGCATTGTAATTCACTATCCATTGGGTTCATATCTATTTTTTTACATTACAAAACATACACAGCTATATGTTCCACTTTCAGGCAGTTCCCCGAAGTTAACCCTGATACACAACTCTCCGCAAATGACAAAAGGCTTATCGCTCATCACCTTGCCATAGGCACCATAATGTTCGTGAAAGACCTCTGACCCCGGTTTCATTGAGTCCAGTGCCGTTTTCATTTTCTCGGAGGTATAAACGGTTATCCATCTGTTTGCATAATTGTAATAAAGCAGTCCGGTACCGAGAGAATCGCACATCTTCAATACGGTTTCTTCTACCTGCTGCCTGCTGAAGACAACGCTGGTCTGCAGCTTCTGCACCTTAACGTCCGGGAATTTCTTTTTGAATGTTGTTTTAGTAACCATGATTCTTGTCATAAGATTGTTATAATTCTTTAAATTCCTGCTCCATCCGGCACTTTCTCACGTAAAGTCCATCTATAATGTACTGGGTACAATACTTGGGAAGGGGGATAACAACAAGGTCACGAGTACCCCTATCGGCATCGCGATACACACAGCATTCCCTGCTGCTTTTTAGGATTGAATCAAGCAGGGAATCACACTTTTCAATCTCTTCCTTGAGGGTTTTGGCCCTCTCAAACGATTCATTGTTCATATTATCTTAAAAATAATGGTGTGATGTACATAGAGGTGGAAATTTTTGCTTGGTAGAATACCCCATAAACTCCAAGGTAAAGATGTCCTCTTCGATATCTTTCCACGCCGAATATACACCATACATACATTCACGCGCATAGAAAGGCGGCTTGTAGGGGTCGCATACGCAGATTATCTGCACATGTGATTTACTATTGTATGATACCAGCTTCGTCCTGGAATCGTCGAATAAATCTCCAACGACATGTTGCCCGGGCCGGATATTGTAACAGTAACTGTTGTCCTGATACACGTCAAGGGTCTCCCAAGGATATGTCGGGAAATCTGTCATTTTCAAATCTCTCATATTACCGCATATTAGATAGATACCCAATTGCAAATCCTATTATCCCAATATTTATCATCAAGACGATAATATCAAAGAGAAAGAGAATTCGGTAAGATCCGGATGCTTTCCGCATTGCCCAGACACATAGTATCAAGACTGCCACTATCACAATTAGTGATATCCACAAAAAAACAATCACATTACTCATCACTGTCCTATTTTTGCAAATTGATCTATCTTATCTGCCAAGGTATAATAGCCCATCACCTTTTCATAGGATATGATGCAGACAATGCTGTCGCTGTCATGCTCCACAAGAATAGTCCACTGTCCACCCTTGGCATTCTCATATACCTCGAGCCGAACCGGACGGCTGCGTGGGTATTTCTCATTCATAACCTTAATCTGGTGCTCGATGTCACACTTCAGTGCATCCAAAGAACATTCGTCAGCAATCAGATGTCGGTCAAACTGTTGCACGTATATCTGTAATGCCCTGCCTTTTTTGTTGACATTGGCATAAGTCTTGATGTTATCTATAAAGTATCTCATAGCATTCAGATTTTATGTATTTACCAAGTATTGCTCCATAAGTTCGGGGATATCTTCTATCATCTTCAGCATACACTCATGCGGCGCATTAAGAAATGAAATAGCAAGGATACTAAAGTCCTGGTCTATCTGCCGAACTTCATCTACCTGCAGGTAGTCCAGCGCATCAACGGCATCGACGAAAGGAAGATGACTCTTGAGTGCAAATCCACAGTTGCATATTACTCTGCCCGAAGCCGTCGGACGTGGAATCCACATCCTGAACTGTCCGTCAGGAGTGGAAATGGAGGAAAAACCTTTGTTGTTATTCATGTATTCTGTTTATTAAGTTAGTAAATCATCGTCTCATATAGGGGAATCGAACCCCAGTCGCGGCAAATCTTAAGTATACCGCTACCATTTGAATGTAGTATGAGGGGCCGGACTATCTTCGCAGACCGCCACAGCCATAGAATACACATTAAACACAGATGGCACACCTCACGGTGGGCTTATTTCATTTGATTCCGATGCCAGTAGGAAATCATCTCACCCACATTACGAACCTTGATTTTTGCCTTGATATTCTCTCGATGGCGGTTAACCGTACAAGGCGAGATATGTAGCTCTGCCGCAATTTCATCAGTTTGGCAGCTGGAGGCAATGAGCCGGAATACATCCATCTCGCGATCGGTCAGTGCTGTATCAAGCTCCGGTCTGCATATCACCCCTTCATGTTCACATTCACCCCGTAACGGGCATTTGACCTCCTCGAATACAAACCGTCCATCCTTGTTAATGTCAAGATTGTACTGGTCATACTCTCCGAAATTGCATCGGATGAAACGATGAACTACCCGGAATTCATAATGCCACCGGTTCATCGTGCTGCTGGAGTAGAGCTGCATCAGCCGAGCATGTGCTTTCGGATATCTGTCTCTGATGACAGTAAGCATGTGTTCGATAGTCGGGCGGTCAGCCTCCTTGAGAACAACAGCCGGCTGCCCGAACTCTTTCATCATCACATCACCTTCAGGGGTGTTGTAGAATTCAATATTGGAGATAAATGCTACCATATAATTTGAGTTGCTACACGTCCTTTTCTAATTTTATACCCAACATCTAACAAAGCTCTTTCATATTCAGGTTTTAAATGTCTGCTACTTACCAGATATCTTTTTTTTCCACTGCGTATTGCTCTCTTTATATCATTTATTAAGTAATTGAATTCTTTTGGAATCGGATTCATTCCTTGTACAGAGACCATGTCTTTGATTTCGGGCGTTATGGTAATATTTTGTTCCATAATCTTAATAGCTTTTAGTTGTTGGAAATAATTCTTCTACACTCTTGCCGAGATATTCGGCGATAACTTTCTGCTTAATAAGTGGAGGATTGTTCTCTCCATTAATCCAACGATACACTGCCGCCGGAGTAGAATAAGTCAATTCGGCCAATTTCTTAATAGTTTCTTGCTGCTGATTAGGCAGGCTCTTCATATAGTCTGTAAATACCATAATTGATAAATAATTAAAGTTTTCTATTGATTTTGCATTTCGTTTCCCCAACTTAGTCGCGCGAATTTATTAACGCAGTGCAAACATAGAAATAATATTTCAAAATATGAAATCAATAATTGAATATTATGAAATTTTATTTCATAAAAGAAGATAACTTATTGATAACCAATTCATAACTTTAAATTATGAAAAAGAAGAATGAAACACCGATACATCCAGTGATTGAAAAGATACGTAAAATCATTGCAGATAGGGGGTTAACCCAAATTGTCGCAGCCGAATTTGCAGGAACATCACCATCTCAATTTAGCAAAATACTGGGGGGGGAAGTTCAACTAAGTTTATGGCAACTTTCAAATTTTGCAACGAACTTAGATATGGATATTATTGATGTTTTCACTTATCCTCAAAAATACACCCTCAACGGTAAGAGTGAAGAAGATTTGGAAGCAATTCTTCAGATAAAATTAAAAAAAGATCGGAAAGACCAAGTGCTTAAATTGGTTTTTGGTGATAACAACTTAGAAATACTAAATAAGTAATGAGAACAATAGAAATATTTTCTGTTTACAAAATTGATAGTTTCATAAAGAAATGGCGTAAGGCATTCCCAACTTTATCTATTCAGAAGGTGGATGAACCAACCTCTAATTGTTATGTACTATTTAAATATGATACTAATAAAACTATGAGATTTCCTTTTGAAGCTATACATGGAGCACATAAAGGGTTCATAGAAGGTTGGATAAAGGAATGCAATCCCCAGAAAATACTTCAGCCAGAAGAGCTTGAACATGAATTGCGAAAAATAGAAAAAGAAAATAATGATGATATACACTAATAGACAATAATAGAAGAATATACAGTTATACAGTTTTATACGCAACGGATTGTCAGCATCTTATTGTCAGTAGTGAAATTCCCGCTACCCCGACAGAAATTAATAAGCTACTGATTTTTCAGTAGCTTATTTTTGTATATACCCTCTTTCCCACTTATCCAAATAGCAGCGTAAAGCAACTCCCTTTTCCCACAGTAGACTGCACCGTGATATTCCCTCCATGCCGGTTCATCACTTGTTTACATAAACTGAGCCCGATGCCCGAACCGGAAGGCTTGGTGGTGAAGAACGGTACAAAAATCTTATCTTGCACTTCCGGCAGAATGCCTTCACCATTGTCATTGACAGTGATTAGGCATTGCCACGAGAGGGCGGGTAGCATCTTCACTTCTATCCGGGGATGCTCTTTCCTGCTACATGCCTCTTTGGCATTTTTAATCAGATTAATCAGTACTTGTTCTATCTGTGTCCGGTCTATCTGGAGTATGCGGTCGGTCTCCGGAAGCTCTATCCGGATATACTCTTCCGAAAACAGCTTCTGCAAATCCTGCAACAGCTCGCGGACGGCAACCGGACGACGGACGGGGGCGGGAAGTCTTGTCAGCTTCCGGTAATTCTCCACAAACTCCAACAACCCCTTACTACGGCGGTGGATAGTCTGCATTCCCTGCCGCATGACGGGATAGTTCTTTTCCGACATTTCCCGCTCGCTCAAGGTTTCGGAGAGGGAGATGATGGGAGTGATTGAATTCATTATTTCGTGCGTCAGCACACGTATCAGCTTTTGCCACGCTTCCATCTCATTGCGTTCCAGCACGCGGGTACGGAAATTCCTCATCGCTTCGGAAAGCTCGTCCACCATATCCTCCATAGACCGGTTCTTGTAGGGAGAACGGAACGACAGCATCATGTCGTCATAGCGCAGGCTCTCTGCCAGATGGCGCATCATGCGCACCTGCATCATCTGCAGGCGGTACAGATGAACGGCAATCGCCAGCAATATCAAAAAAGCCATCAGTGCACTGAACCACAGTCCGGCATCCACCAGCAGATAAACGCCGACCGAAAGGAAGGCTATGCCGATGATGTGCAGTGCCACAATCAATGAATATCGTTTCATAAGCCCAGTTTTTCAAGTTTCCGGTACAAGGCGAAGCGAGTAATGCCCAAGTATTCGGCGGCACGGGTCACATTTCCTTCACTGAGCCGCATGGCACGTTCCACAGCCTGCCGTTCCAATTGCTCCAAGTTGAGGACTTCTTCTTCCTTCTTCTGACGGGAAACAGAAGCTTGGAACATAAAGTTCTCCGGACGAAGCAGAGAACCGTCTCCCAATATGACAGCACGTTCCACTGTATGCTGCAACTCACGTACATTACCCGGCCAGGCATATTTCAACAACTTGTTTTTCGCCTCCCGGGTCAGCCCGCGCATCTCTTTCTGATATTTGCGGGCATACCGTTGCAGGAAATACTCTGCCAGCAGGAGGATGTCGTTTCCGCGTTCCCGCAGAGGTGGAATATGCAACTCGATGGTGTTGATGCGATACAGCAGGTCTTGGCGGAAGTCTCCTTCGTCCACCAGCCGACGGATGTCTGCATTGGTGGCGCAGATGAGCCGCACATCAATGGGCGTAGCCTGCGTACTTCCCAAACGACTGATACAACGCTTTTCGATGGCAGTCAGCAATTTGGCCTGCATGGGCAGGGAAAGGTTACCTATCTCGTCCAGAAAAAGCGTACCGCCGGTTGCCACTTCCATACGTCCAGCTTTCGCTTTCCGTGCATCGGTGAAGGCGCCTTTCTCGTAGCCGAACAACTCGCTTTCGAACAACTGTTCGGGGATACTGCCGAGGTCTATCGTGACAAACGGCTTTCCATAGCGGGGAGAATTGCGGTAAAGCATACGGGCAATCACATCCTTTCCAGTTCCATTCTCACCTAATATAAGAATGTTGGCATCCGCATCGCGCAACTTCTCCACAGTAGAGAAAACTTGCTGCATGACGGGAGAATCACCGATAATAATCTCTTCGGAGCCTCCCGTTGTGGCATTGCTCAGTACTTCCACCTGCTCTTTCAGCAGATTTATCTCGGTGCGCGAACGGCGCAACTTCATGCCCGAAGAAAGGGTCGCCAACAATTTTTCCTTCTCCCACGGCTTGGGAATGAAATCCGTAGCCCCCGCTTTGATGGCACGCACTGCCTTGTCCGTATCCGCGTAGGCAGTCATGAAGATGACCACTGCTTGCGGGTCGATACTCAGAATCTGCTTCAAGCTGTCGAAACCTTCCTGACCACTGATGGCATCACGGCTGAAATTCATATCCAGCAGAATAATGTCCGGACGGAAAGTGGTCATAAAATGCTCGATGCGGTCGGGGGTCACCGCCACCTTTATCTTCTCGGCGTAGGGTTCGAGAAGAAGGTTCAGTGCAAAAAGCACATCCTCGTTATCATCTACAATCAATATTTTACCAAACTGCTCCATATCTGTTTTCTTTTCGTGCAGGCAAGGCCTACACAATCCCACATCTCTTGTACGGGCAAAGATAAGTATAATATCCATGTGTTGTGCGTGCATTATCGCACTATTTTTGTGCGCAACTGCACACGTTTGGAAAGCTTCGAACCACAACAAACACTTATAATACAACAACTTATACTTATGGCATAGAATTTGAACTTTATAGAGTAAAGAAAACAACTATGCACCGGAATATATTTTTATTGCTTATTACATTCAGTCTGACGTCGAGTGCCGTTGCCCAAGAGCACACGTTGGAGCTGACTTTGGAAGAAACCATCGAGCAGGCCCGCCAGCAGTCGCCCGACGCCCAAAATGCCCGCCATAGCTTCCGTTCCGCTTATTGGAACTACAAATACTACTGTGCCAACTACCTGCCGACGCTCAAGCTTACTTCCAATCCCTATCTGGACCGTGCTATCAACAAAGTGACCCAAAGCGATGGCAACGTCAAGTTCATAGAGCAGAACCTGCTGAGCACTGACCTAACACTGAGCCTGACACAAAACGTGCCGTGGACCGGAGGAACCTTTTTCATTGAAACGGCTGCGCAGCGCCTCGACCTTTTCAGCAGTGACACCTATTCCTGGCAGACTTCACCCGTCAACATCGGATACAGCCAGTCCTTGTTTGGCTACAACAGCCTGAAGTGGGACCGGCGCATCGAACCTATCCGTTATCGCGAAGCCAAGAAAACCTACGTAGAAACCCTTGAGCTTGTTGCCGCCAATGCCACAGAGAAGTTCTTCAACCTGGCCAAAGCACAAAGCAACTACGAAATAGCCAACGCCAACTACGCCAATGCCGACACCTTATATATATATGCGCAAGGACGATATAACATCGGCACCATCAGCGAAAACGAAATGTTGCAGCTCGAACTCAACAAACTGACCGAAGAAACCAACTGCATGAATGCCCGCATCGAAGTGGAAAACTGCATGCAGGAACTCCGTTCCTACCTCGGCATCCAAGAAGACCTCCTTATAAAGGTGAGAATAGACAACCGCGTGCCCGACCTGCACATCGACCTGGATGCCGCGCTGATGCTTGCCAACGAAAACAGTCCGGAGATACAGAACATGCTACGCCGCAAGGTGGAAAGCGAGAGTGCCGTGTCGCGCGCCAAGGCCAATGCCGGACTGAAGGCAGACATCTACCTGCGCTTCGGCTTGACACAAACTGCCGACAAGCTGAAAGATGCCTACCGGAATCCACTGGACCAGCAGTACGTCAGCTTGGGCATTACCCTCCCAATCCTGGACTGGGGGCGCGGAAGGGGACAAGTACGCGTGGCCCGTTCTAACCGAGACCTTGTCTACACGCAGGTAGAGCAAGACAAGACGGATTTCGACTTGAACGTACGGAAACTCGTAAAGCAATTCAACCTGCAGGCGCAACGGGTAAACATAGCCGCCCGCACGGACCATACAGCCCAACGACGCGCCGAAGTAGCCCGAAAACTCTATCTGCTCGGCAAGTCCTCGGTACTCGACCTCAATGCATCCATCACGGAAAAAGATACGGCCCGGAGAAGCTATATAACGGCTTTGTACAACTATTGGAGTTTGTACTATGCACTGAGAAGCATCACGCTATATGACTTTGAAAAAGAGAGGCCACTGGCAGAAGACTTGGAAAGGGTTACTAATGAAGAATCTATACAGTAATAGAATCGTGGAATAGTTTTAGTAAAAACTGGCCGGAGATTTACTAAAACTCCGGTGACGATTTACTAAATCTCCGGTAAAGTTTTAGTAAAACTCGGAACCCTTATTCAGAAGTACTTCTGAAGGGGGTATCTGAAAAGTAAAAAAAGAGTATATAAAATATTGCATTATGGATATAAAACTTGAAAAGAAACCCTGGTACATCCGTTACCGCTACTATCTGGCGGGAGGCGTTGCCTTCCTTGCCTTCCTGATTTATGTAGTCACCCTTTCGCTGGGTCCCAGCAAACTGCGTATCGAGCAGGACAACATACAGATAGCCGAAGTCAAGAACGGCAAATTTATGGAATATGTAGATGTGGAGGGAGTGATTCAGCCCATCCTTACCATCAAGGTCAATGCACGTGAAGCCGGAAGCGTGGAACGCATCATAGGAGAGGAGGGGAGCCTGCTCCGGCAAGGAGATACCATCCTCGTCATGGAAAACCCCGACCTGCTGCGCAGTATCGAAGACCAGCGCGACGACTGGGAAAAGCAGCTTATCACCTACCGCGAAAAAGAAATTGAAATGGAGCAGAAAAGCCTGAACCTGCAACAACAAGCCCTGCAGACCGATTATGACCTCAACCGCCTGCGCAAGAGTTTTGCCCTTGACAAGGAGGAGTACCGCATGGGCATCAAGAGCAAGGCGCAGCTCGAAGTTTCCGAGGACGAATACAACTATAAAGTGAAAAATGCCCATCTTCAAAGGGAAAGCCTCCGTCATGACTCTGCCGTCACCGTCATCCGCAAAGACCTCATCAGGAACGACCGCGAACGGGAACGGAAGAAGTATGAACGCGCCTGCGAACGGCTCGGCAACCTGGTGGTGAAAGCTCCCGTCGCCGGCCAGCTCAGTTTTGTCAAGGTGACTCCGGGACAGCAGGTCGCTTCCGGTGAAAGCATTGCGGAAATCAAGGTGCTGGACCAATATAAAGTGCATACTTCCCTGAGCGAATACTACATCGACCGCATTATCACCGGATTGCCTGCCACCATCAATTATCAGGGAAGAAAATACCCGTTGCGCATCACGAAAGTGGTTCCCGAAGTCAAAGACCGCACGTTCGACGTAGACCTCGTCTTCACCGGTGACATGCCCGACAACGTACGTGTAGGCAAAAGCTTCCGGGTACAGATAGAACTCGGCCAGCCGGAGGAGGCGCTCGTCATTCCGCGCGGCAACTTCTACCAGAGTACCGGAGGACAATGGATTTACAAACTGAACGCCGCAAAGACAAAAGCCGTGCGCGTGCCGCTTGGCATCGGTCGCCAAAATCCGCAACAATACGAGATTACGGAAGGTTTGCAGCCCGGAGATTGGGTAATTACAACGGGATATGATACCTTTGGCGAGGCGGAAGAATTGATAATGAAATAAAACTACGCACTATGAGACAAATAATCTTAGCCATCAATGCATTGCTGAAATTCAAAGCATACACCCTTATCAATGTATTGGGACTGGCGTGCAGTTTGGCTTGCGTACTCACCGTAGCCCGATATATCCACCAAGAAAATACAGTGAACCAATGCTTTCCCGAATATAAACGCATTTGCCTGATAAAAACCTCTACCAGCAGTGGTGAAAACTTCTTGGGAGGCTACCGGTCGGGATTGGAAAAGGATCCTGCCGTAGAACAATTTACGGTGATTTATCAAATATCGGATATGCCCGCTCTGTTCGGTGAACAAGAAATTGCAGCGAACGCTTTTTCTGTAGACAGCACCTTCTTCAAAATCTTTCCATATAGGGTGATTGCCGGAAGCGGAAGAATAGTCCGCCCGAGGGATGTTGTCATCACCCGTTCTTTTTGGAAGAAGAAGCTGGGAGGGAAGAATGCCATAGGCGCTACTTTCAAAAACACAAAAGGGAATAAATTCACTATTATAGGAGTGGTGGACGACCCCGATACCAAGACATCATGGATGCCGGATATATTTATGTCGGATGAACTGGATGAATTCCTTTTTTTCGACCCTATATACGCCATGCTGATGGCACCGGATACAGACATTGCACTGCTGAATAAAAAGTATTCAAAAGAACACCCCCGCAGCAAATGGAGCACTTATGAGACAGTACGCTATCAGTATTTGCCTTTGAAAGATTTATATTACGATAAAGACCACGGAAAAGAAAACAAAAACTATCAATATGGCAACCAAAGCTATGTCCGGGTATTGATGGTAGTAGCCTTCCTGGTAGGTATCATAGGGCTGCTGAACTTCATCAACATCTACACTGTCATCATGTCCAAGCGGTCAAGAGAGTTTGGGGTGAAAAAAGTGTTCGGTGCAGGCAGGACAGACATTTTCCTGCAAATATATGCCGAGAACATCTTATTGACGGGACTGGCATTACTCCTTTGCTGGGCTTTAATAGAAATAACCAGGTTTTTCTTTTTCCATGAACTTTATATACCTACCACAACAGACTCCGGCTTTGACCGGAAGGTCTCTGCCATCGTACTTTTAGGATTGCCATTGCTGACTACTGTTTATCCGTTCTTGAAATACACATGTAGCAGACCCGTCAACTCCATACGCGAGCTGGCATCTTCACGCTTTTCCACACGGTCACGCATGATATTACTGTGTTTTCAATATGTCGTAACCATCTTTATAATAACCGTTTCTCTATTCTTTGTACGGCAGTTGGAGTATATGCTCTGCGCCGACCTCGGTTTCCGCTCGCACGATGTGATAACTTGCCGGATGTATGTCGATAAATTGGGCTTATATAAAACAACTAAAGAGGAGGGATTGGATGAAGGAAAAAGACAATATATAAGTAATGCTTTGGTCAATAAACGAATGAGTGAAAGCACTCTGTTTGAGCATTGGAGCAGAGGAAACGACTTGCTGTTCACCGACTTCCGTTTTGACAGTTTTGCGCTCAACAGAGCCGAAAACGGTTTCCATCCGGCATTATCTGCACATTTAACGACCCACTCCATGGCAATATACGATTTTCAACTTGTAGAGGGGCGCCTATGGAACGACTCCATAGATGAAGCGTTCACCAAAAACAGTTTCAAGGTAATTATCAACGAAACCGCTAAAAGAGTCTATGGAATAAAAGACATCACCAAAGACAAGCTGCAACCTGAAGAACCACACTACGCCTCAAGCAGCTTACCGGATTTCTACAATCCACCTTGCGAGATAGTAGGGGTCATAAAGGATTTCAATGTTCGGCACCTTTCACAATCCATCCAACCGGTTGTCATCTATTATCACGATGCAAGCATAGGCGGAATTTATACTGTTACAGCCTCGTATAAGCACGAGAATAAAGCCAAAGTCATTGATTTCCTGCGCCGCTTATACGAAGAATCTACGGGAAGAACCGACTTTGAATATACGCTGATAGAAGATGAACTCCAAAAGATGTATCGTGAAGACCGTCAAGTGGTGAACATTTATACGCTCTTTGCCGGAATAGCCATTTTCATCTCTTCATTGGGATTATTGTCAATATCCTTGTTCGATATTCGGCAACGTTACCGTGAGATAGGTTTACGCAAAGTGAACGGTGCGCAAGCAAAGGATATTTATCCCTTACTCATTAAAAAGTATCTCTCGGTCATGGGAGTCGCCACTTTGCTATCCATACCCTTGTCATGGATTGCCATTACCCTCTATTTGCAGGATTTTGCCCACAAAGCCCCTTTGACATTCGACTTGTTTGCCGTAGCAGTAGCCATAACAACTGCCATCTCCTTGTTGACTATTATTGGGCAAATCAGCAAGGCTGCCAACATCAATCCGGCAAGCATTATGAAAAACGAATAAAAGACACGAATATGAAACTCATACTATTATATATCCGAACATTAAGTAGGTTTAAAGTATATACGGTAATCAATATTATCGGACTGGCACTGAGCTTGGCTTGTGTCATTATTATATTCCGCTACGTGAAGCAGGAAAATGATGTAGATTGTTATAGTCCCAACAAAGACCGGATAGGCATCATGGTGCAGGAATACAAAGATGACAACAATAAAACGGCAGTTATCGGAGGTCCCCTCGAAGATGCAGACATAGAAGCGATGTCCACTTTCGTATGGTTCAATAAAGACTATATCATAAAGGAAGAAAAACATATTGATGTAGAAACGATTGTAGCAGACAGCTTGTTTCTAATAGTGACTGATTTTCCCATGAAATATGGAAAAGCCGAATCATGGGCGGCGTCTCCACAAACCACCTTTATCACAGAAGAGCTGAGTGAGAAACTATTCGGGAACATAAATCCTATCGGCAAAACCATTGAATACTCTACCGGTGACCCTCTTACGGTGACCGGAGTTATCGGCAAAGACAGAGGGAAACGCTCGCTTCATTTCGACTTGCTTGTTCCTGAAACATTGCAGAAGGATTGGGAGTTCCGTTTCCCGATGAAAATGGCATTAATTCATAAAGGGGCCTCCTTTACGAAGATAAATGCACGGCATGCAGCGTTCCGGCAATCTCCACGTGCTGCGGATGTTGAATTCAGGTATCAACTGCTTCCCATGCGTGAAGTGTATTTTCATCCAGCCATTGATGTTTGGCAGGACATGCTGCAAAGGGGGAATTTACCACAGCTACATCTATTGGCACTTGTTGCTGTACTAATTTTAATTGTAGGCATCTTCAATTTTATGAGTCTTTATACGGTTGTATTATTGAAACGAAGCAAAGAATTCAGACTAAAGAAGGTTTTTGGAAACAATTCAGCACAGCTATTCTCCCAACTATATATCGAGAATTTATGTCTGACACTTGTATCATTATTTATAGCCTGGTTCCTTGTCGAGATTTCCGTCTTTCCCTTAAATAAATATTTTGATGTCATTCAACAACCTAATGGTATATTTGACATAGGAATAACCATAGCTATCCTGATTTTACAGCCATTGACAGCTTCAATCTATCCGTTTTTTAAATTCAAATACAACACGCCTATCCATTCATTACGGAAAATAGGCAGTGGTGAAAAATCGTCTGTTGTAAGAAACCTCTATCTGAGTATTCAGTATATCGTGGCATTCATTCTAATAGTTGTTTCCATGTTCTTCGCCAAACAACTGTATGAAATGACTCATATAGATTTAGGCTATGACACAGACTCTATCGTTAAAGTCCATTTTGAACGCTATGAACGCAAACAGCCTACCACTGAAGCAGAATATCTGAAACAGACCTCCTTGCGCAAAGCCTCCAAAGAAAATATATCCACTGCAATGAATGCCTCTCCTTTATTCACGGCATGGAATTACTCTTTATCCCCTTATGAATATTTCACAGAATCTCCGGTACTTTTCCGTAAGCTCGGAGAAGCCAATTTCAAACAATTGTATTGCATTCCCATAACAGAAGAAGAAATAAGATTTCATGGCTTCCGTTTATCCCAGGGACGTTTATGGGATGCCGACATCGACCATGAAGGTGAAGCAAAACTGATTCTCAATCAAAAAGCCATGCAACTCTTCGGACTCGAAAGCGCAATCAATGCCCGGCTGGAACCCCAACAACCTTTATGGCCGCGTAGGGATTTGAGCCCTTATCAGATTATAGGTATCGTCGAAGATTTTTATTGCGGACATTTATCCCAACCGGTTCTTCCTATAGCTTTTATATACGGTGAAACATATCTTTCACAAATTCCTTTGCAAGCTAAAATTGCTCCAGGACATCAAAAAGATGCCGTTGCCTTCCTGGAAAACCTACACAACGACAATGCTGATGGAGCCTTCAATTATACTTTTGCAAAACAGGAAGTTGAGAATCTCTATAAGTCAGACAAGCAAATAACTATTACCTATTCCTTTTTCGCCTTTATGGCCATTCTAATATCCTCAATAGCTTTGTTTGGATTGTCCTTATTTGACATACAACAAAGATACCGGGAAATAGCTATACGAAAAGTACATGGCGCTACACATAAGGAAATTTTATTGTTATTACTCAAAAAATACATTATCATATTAGCAATGTCATTTTTGATTGCCATTTCTATATCTTATTGGGGAATAACCATTTATCTGAAAGATTTTGCCTACAAAGCCAACATCAGCAGTTGGTTGTTCATTATTGCAGCAATCATCATATCATTAATTTCCATATTAACATTGGTTTATCAAGTAAAAAAGGCTGCACGACAGAATCCGGCGGAAGTAATCAAAAGCGAATAATACAATAATGATACTATTATGATAAGACATTATATTAAAACAGCATTCAGAAACCTATTAAAGTACAAGGCACAGAATATCATCTCTATCATCGGACTGTCGGTAGGTATACTTTGTTTTAGTATCTGCCTATATTGCAGCCGCTATATAAATTCTACCGACAAGTGCTTTACCCACTGGGAACGCATTGCAGACATAAACCTATACACTCCAGCAGAAGAACCTTATTCCGGAACTCCCGCTACGTTGTTTGAGAGTCTGCGCCAATTGCAATTCCAAGAAGTAGAAGCATTTACTTTTGTTGCCTATCCCCGCCCACGTAGCTACAATGTGGAAACTATCGACAAGGAAGAACTGCCTTACGAAGATTTATATGCTATGGAAGTAGATACAGCCTACCATAGCGTGTTCACCCCGGAAGTATTACAAGGTTCATGGGCTGTAGCATCGCAAACTCCCAATGCCGTGATACTGACACGCTCTCTGGCACACAAAATATTTGGTCTCGGAGAGAATCCGATAGGAAAGCGAATGACCTTAGCACAACGGCTTTTCTCTTCACCTGATACCACACCACGAACAGGAGGTACCATCTATACCATACAAGCGATAATAGAAGATATTCCATTGAATACCAGCCTTAGCTTTCTCCAAAAGATTGATATGTTAATCTTGAACGACAGCGAAGGACTTATACAATTCGATGGACGAGACAGTATGACCGGTGGACTTACTTTTGCTCTTCTTCGTCCGGGCAAAACATCCGCGCAACTTGAAGCTAGTTTCCGTGCAATGGACTTGAAGCACACAATATTCAATGAGAAAAATACCGTATCAGCCTCGAATTTCGGAAAACTTTTTCGGGAGAAATCCGTTGCCCCTTACTTTGCCGGAATCACATTCATTGTCGGCCTTTTGATTCTACTGACTGGTCTACTCAACTTTTTTCATTTTTTGACGGGGAGTTATCTGAACCGTTCGCACGAGTTCGGCATTCGTAAAGTGAATGGAAGTAATGGCAACAAACTATTTTGGTTACTTTTTACCCAAGCCATTATCATTTCGTTCATAGCCTTCTTATTGACTTTCTGTCTGATAGAAATATTTACCCCTTACCTTTCATTCTCTTTATTTGATTTCACATTAGTCATTGAACGGGACCTATTATTGATACAGACAATAGAATATATGGCAGGCGTTATTTTACTATGCTTATTACTCTGCTTGTTTACCGTATGGAGGATGAAGCATGCCTCCATCCAGTCAAGTATTTACAAGAACAAATCCAAACGCCACAAACAGAAGATACGAAATTGTCTTTTGGGTATCCAATTTTTCATCTGTTGGTTATTCATAGTCTTTACAGTCGCTTTATATTTGCAGGCTAACAAGACCGGTTCCACACTGTTCAACACACTGACAGAAAAAGAAAAGTCCGAAATCATCAGTATTCCTATGGATTACCGTTTTATGAAAAATGACGAAAAGCTTGCTCTCATAGAGCGCATCAGTCAACATCCGGATATAAAAGATAAAATGCTGACAGATATTAATTATCTGAAAGGTATTTCGGGAACAAGCATGCAGACAGAAAAAGATAACCGGGAAAGTAGCCTTGAAGTCAATATAATGAATGTTCCTAATAACTTTTTCGAGTTTATGAATATCCCCATTCTCTCCGGGCATGTCCTGAAGACAAATAGTGACATGGTAGCAGACCGTAAATTGGTAGAACGTATAAAGAAGGATTTACTGGGAACCACCTTGTACAATTATCAAGATAGCTACACGGTATGCGGCATTTGTTCCGATTTTGTAGCCGACACTTACAATCAGAGCCAGGGCTTCGTCTTTCTGCCTTGTGATTTCAAATATTATGTAGGTCATTGCTATTTGAAGTGTGTACCCGGAAAAGCAGAAGAAGTAGAGGCTTTCGTTAAGAAAATGCTGGAAGAGAATCTTCCACCGAGTATACAATTACACATTTCGACCTTGCAGGAAGACATTCACCAAGCGCAAGCCATCGAGAACAACATGAAAGGGATAATCTTATTCTTCTCATTTGTCAGCCTTATAATCACTTTATTAGGCGTCTATTCGGCAATCACACTGGATACGGAACGCAGACAAAAGGAAGTGGCAATCCGTAAAGTAAATGGTGCAGGATTGAAACAGATTATCATATTGTTTGCCCGTACGTATATTTATCAGCTTGTACTCTCGGCAACAATGGCATTTCCTTTATGTTATGCCATACTGCAGTTATGGAAAAACATGTATATCGTATTCTTTAATGATGGCCCGCTATTTTGGATTTCAATCTTCATAATCGTAGCTGTCATTACTACTCTGACTATTATTTTCCGTATTCTGAAAATAGCAAGGACAAATCCGGCAGAAGTCATTAAAAACGAATAAGAAAATATATTTACCTAAAGATTATGACCATACTTACAATCCTAAAAATAATTACCCGCAGTTGGTGGAGAAACAAAGTTTTCTTCTTCATTTCTATAGTCAGTCTGGCTATAGGGCTAGCATGTACAAACTTGCTGTTCACCTATTATGTACATGATTACAATATAGAGAGTGGCAATCGGGACAAGAACCGTATTTTCTGTCTGCGTCAGGATAATCCGATGCAGGACGGAAGCAAGGTGGCCTATGCTGATGCCAATATTCCCCCTATGCTGAAAGAAAAATATGCAGAAGTGGAAGACTACCTGCGTATCAATTCTCTGGTTCCACAATATTGTAAATATGGAGGGGAGATTTACCACGATATAACCTTTATATCTGCCGATACTACTTTGCAACATTTCTTCCACTATCATCCCATTGCCGGTAGTTTAAAGCAAGTATTGGAACAACCGGGCAAAGTAGCACTCAGTGAAGCTTTTGCACATAAACTGTTTGGAGATAAAAATCCATTAGGAGAATTGCTGGAAATAAAAACCATGACTGATACCCAAAGTTATGAAGTGGCAGCCATATTAAAGTCACGGTCACAATCATTGCTCCAATTCGACATGATTACCGGGAATAACAAAGACTTTTGGGGTGGAATGACGTTTCTGAAACTAATTCCAAATACCGATGCCCAACAGTTTACCGAAAAAATCAACCACGACAAAATTCCCACTTTGATTCCGGAAAAGACACAATATTACGTCGACCCTCTGTCCGACATCTACTTTACTACACCGGACTACGATACACAACAACCTCTGCCGTATATCAATCAAAGTAATGTGCAATTATTGTATATCAGCCTTGCTGCCGCCTTGTTGGTACTTATCATAGCCTGCTGCAACTATACCAACATGAGCCTGAGCCGTGTATTGCAACAGCTCAAAATGATACATGTGGAGAAACTGATGGGAAGCAGCTTGAAGGATATCCGCATCCAACTGTTTGGTGATGCATTCCTCACTGTGCTGCTGGCATTCGGATTATCTTTACTCATCATCAACGACTGTCTGTCTTTTTTCAATGGATTATTTGCATCCCATTTAAACGTACATTTCTTTTTCAGCCTACAGATGCTACCCTTGTTAGTGCTCTTTGTACTAGTTATGTCCATTGTCCCTGCTTGGTATATCAGCCATAGACTTTCACAACTCTCATTCAGCGAATACAAGACACTTTACGGAGGTAAAAAGAAACAACGTTTCATAGCTTTGCTGGTCATTCTTCAGTTTTCCATTTCTATAGGGCTGATATTCGCTACTCTCGTTGCCAATGAACAAATCAATCTCATCAAGGAACGGGCCTACTGTTACGAAAATCGGATTGAAATAGGAGATTTCAATGCCGCACCGGCTACAATACTTAAAGAAGAGCTGGAGAAACATGTACAAGGAATAGAGTCCATCGCCCTGTCACAAGGCTCCATATTGAATTCATGGATACGTGAGCTATCCATCAAACAAGCCGACGGTACGGAAAAAAGTTCCTACCTATTAATGCTGTATAGTGATGCCAATCTGGTAAAAACGATGGGGTTCAAACTCTTGTCCGGTAACGCTCCCGAACAACTGCAAAAACAATATGCCTATCCTGCACTGGTCAACGAAAGCTATGTCAGAATGCTGATTCCAGCAGGAATAAATGCCATTGGAAAACCTTTGAAAGAATTTGACCAGTCTGCCGATTCTTTATACATCATCGGCGGTGTATTAGAGGACTTCCCGTTCAGTTCATTGGAAAATGAAATTACCCCGGTCATACTTTACCTTCCACCTACAGAGAGAATGTCGGGTGCCAACTATCTGCAGATTAAGCTGATTGAAAGCAATAAACAAGAAACACTACATCAAATAGCCCAAATATGGGAAAAGATGAATGAAGGGGAGATATTTCAATACACAGACATGCACCAAGACTTTATGAAACGCAATGGTAAAGTCTTGTCTCTCTCCAAACTCCTTATCGCCTATTCTCTGATTGGCTTGATATTGACCTGCTTCGGCTTATTCGGCATTTCATGGTATGCCACTCGCCAGCGTATCCGCGAAATCAGCATTCGCAAGATTCATGGAGCAACATCCCGACAAATCGTGCTGTTGCTGAATAAACCATTCTGCCTGCAAATTCTGCTTGCATATATTCTAGCTGTCCCCATTGTCTATTGGCTCATGCACCATTGGCATGAACAGTTTGCCTATAAAGCCCCCTTCACCGTTATGGACTTTCTATTGCCACTATGTATTGTCTGGATAATATCTGCCGTCACAGTGTGTCTGCAAAGTTATTTGCTGAACAAAACAAATCCGATTGACTGCATCAAATCCGAGTAAGAAATGAAATATTTATAAACCATAAAAACCAAAGCATTATGATTAAGACAGTAAATTTACAGAAGATTTTCAAGACCGAGGAAGTACAGACTCTGGCTTTGAACGACGTAAACATTGAAGTGAAAGAAGGGGAGTTTGTTGCTATCATGGGACCTTCAGGCTGCGGAAAATCCACTTTACTGAATATCCTCGGTCTGTTGGACAATCCTACATCCGGAGAATATTACTTGAATGGGACGGAAGTATCCAAATATACAGAAGCCCAACGTACCAACTTGCGTAAAGGAGTCATCGGCTTTGTATTCCAAAGTTTCAACCTGATTGATGAGCTGAATGTATACGAAAACATCGAACTGCCGTTACTCTACATGGGCATTCCTGCCACCGAACGCAAGCGCCGGGTGGAAACCGCTATGGAGCGTATGGCAATCATGCACCGCAGCAAGCACTTCCCGCAACAATTGTCCGGCGGACAACAGCAACGCGTGGCAATCGCCCGTGCAGTCGTATCAAACCCTAAACTGATACTTGCCGATGAGCCTACCGGTAACCTCGATTCAAAGAACGGAAAAGAGGTAATGGAACTACTGAATGAACTGAATAAGGAAGGTACTACGATTGTCATGGTGACACACTCACAACATGATGCCGGATTTGCCGGACGTATCATCAATCTGTTTGACGGGCAGGTGGTGACGGAAGCTAACTTATAATTCCCGCTTCTCCCGATTTATATGCAGGTTGCAATGTTTTTTCCATTGTAATCTGCATGTTTTTTGGAAATAGCTTTCCTTTTTTTTGTTTCTGTCGTCCGAAATGCCTAATATTGCTACCAATAAACTTTTTACTTCCACATTTTAAATAACAGAAAATGAAAACATACACACCGTCCCCTTTGAACACAGAAAATATCACTTTACCGGATAATTTGACGGAACTCACAGAAGCCATGGCACGCAATGTACATGAAGTATGGGCTTTGGGAAGAGTGAAAGAAGGATGGAAATACGGAGAGACACGCAATGATGAATTAAAGACACATCCCGGACTTGTACCATACGAAGAGTTACCGGACTCAGAACGAGAATACGACCGGCAAACAGCCATACAGACACTGAAACTGATTATGAAACTGGGATTCGACATACAGAAGAAATAATAATCCAATATCTATTATAGTACTATGAGGACGAGTGAGAACAAGTATTATCCTATCCGGCACTGGTGGAAATTCGTGATTCCTGCCTTTATCATTCTCTTTCTGGTTGCAGCATTGATTGTGACATGCACTACATTCCAAAACCTTATTCAATTCTTTCCATCGCGTGGAATGACCTACCTGATGACACTCCATGCCATCATTTCCCTTAGCGTATGCATCTGTTTTTTTCTATGTATCAAGAGATTAATAGATGTATTCTCATTGAATCTGGAACAAGAAAGAAACATTCTTGCATCCTTGTATCAGGAAAAAGAAAAACGGGAGATTATCAATAACGATGAGAAAGAAATCAATAAACTGAAAGAGAATATCAGAAAAGAATTGAAACAAGAAACTGAAAAAAAGGAAACTGCCTAATGACAAAACAAATATGAATCTGCTAACAAGACTTTTTGCCCTTCATTTTGACCGCTCTTTTTCCGGAAAAGGATGGAGGCAGCTTGCTTGGCTTTTCGGAGTCATAGTAACTGTTTTCTTATTGATATATCTGATAAGTTTTGCATTTATCTTTCCTGAGCCGTCTCTTGAAGAATGGACCGGTATTGATAAAGACGTACCTATGGGGCGTTTGCTTCAGTTGATTTGTCTGTTCATCGATCCGGGGAATATTGTGGAAGTACCACCTTATCTGCGTTGGTTCTCTCTATTGGTCGTAGTGCTGGGATTAATTTTGTTCTGCGGATTATTGATATCCGTAATCTCCAATATGCTGGAACGCAGAGTTGAGCGATATCGTGAAGGCGATATCGTTTACCCTTTGCAAAACCACATCGTCATTATCGGTTTTGACAACATGGTCCCCACTCTTATCCAGCAAATTTGCGATGACACACATTATGGGAATTGCCATATTCTGATTCAGAGTACCCAACCGGCACAAGAAATCCGTAGCAAAATCCATACGGAACTGGATGCCAAAAATGAAAAAAGAATTGTGGTGCTGCGTGCCCGGCGCGACTCTATCGAGGAGTTGGAAAAACTCTATACTACCAAAGCGCGCGAAGTATTCCTTATCGGAGAGAGGAACGAACATGACCATGACTCACTGAACATAGACTGCCTGAAAAAGATAGTTGACATTCATAAACGATGCAATAAATGTTCCCTCATACCATTCACCGTTCTTTTCGAATATCAGACTACTTTTGCCGCTTTCCAACTGACCGATTTGTCTGCCGAATGGAGAAAATATATAGAATTCCATCCCTTTAACTTCTACGAGGGCTGGGCCCAAAAGATATTGGTAAGCCGGCAATACGGAAAAGGGGAGAACTGCATTGAATATCCTCCTCTCGACCGTGAGGCAATAACCTACGAAAGCGAAAAACATGTTCATCTTGTTATCATCGGTATGAGCCGTATGGGAGTGGCAATAGGAGTGGAAGCTGCCCATCTGTTGCATTTTCCAAACTTCTGCCGGGACAAGAACATAAAAAGTGTCATTACCTTCATTGATGAAAATGCCGACCGGGAAATGAATTTCTTTTGTGGACGATACCGCCATTATTTCGAGATATCGTCTACCCATTATTACGACATGAGCAAGGACGAAAGGCACGAGAGATTTGTCCTTCCCACCCGTTTTAAAGGAAAAGATGCAGACTTTCTGGATGTGGAATTCGAATTTATCAAAGGCCGTGCGGAAACTCCTGCCATCCAGAACCTAATTAAAGAATGGGTACATGACTCAGGCCAGGTATTGACGATTGCCGTCTGTCTCAATTATCCTCCTCAAAGCATGGCAATGGGATTATATCTGCCGGACGATGTATATGATGAAAACATCCCAGTTTTTGTCCGTCAGGAAACCTCCAGTGCACTGCTCAATATGCTTAACAGTAAAAAGAAAGATGAAGCGATTCATAAATATTCCCATGTTTTTCCTTTTGGAATGCTGGACAACTGTTACGACTTGGACAAAAAAAGCCGGAGGGAGGGACAAATCATCAATTATATATACGATTTCAAGAATAAATATGGAAATGTGCCTCAATCATGCCCACCTGACAATGAGCTGAAAGACTCATGGAACAAACTGTCCGTATCCCTTCAGTGGTCCAATTTGTACAGTGCATATTCCATTAGTCCCAAGCTACGCTCCATAGGCATTACGGATGGTTACGTGAAACTGGACAACGACCAGATAACATTGCTTGCCGAAGTCGAACATAACCGTTGGAACATGGAGAAGCTGCTGCTTGGCTTCCGTAAACCCACCGCCGAAGAAGAAGAGTTAATCTATGGCAGCAAGGAAATGGGAGACATCTTCAAAAAGAAACGCTTTGTGCATCCCGATATACGTCCGTATGATGAATTGAAGGAAAGCTCAAAAGCGTATGACAGATGTATCACAGCCGGCATTCCGCTAGTCGTAAACAACAACACATAGGAAGTAACCAACACTATATTATGAAAACATACCATGTATTTATAGCCTCTTCGCTGAGTTTTCAGAAAGAAAGGGATTTAATGGAAAAAGTCCTGACGGAAAGAAACAACAGCGAACTCAATATTGTAGTGCACCGGCACGAAAAAAATGGAGACAACGATTTAGCTAAAGGCGATACGCAGGAAATCATAAATTCAGAGATAAGGCAATGTGACGTCATCATCTTCTTCGCCGGAAACTGGATACGCTCCAAGACCATCGGAGAGTTTAATGTTGCCATCGAAAATGCATCCAACAAACATATCTATTTCTATCAGAATCCGACATTGGAATACACCCAGGAAGACTGGACAAACACTACTTTATGGAAAGACTTCTATGCGGAATACATGCAAAAGCACCTGGACGACGATACCGTTATCGAGCGGTATGAGAAGCAGTGCAATACGCTGGAGCAGCTAAGGGACGCGTTGGTCAAGGATCGTGAAAGTTTTCTCAATAATCCCTTTTGCGCAATCTCTTGCCATAAGATGGAGTATGATAAAATTATTCCCAACAGCCAAGCCAACCGTCGCAGAGGCAACCTGGACTACTATTTTATCCGTCCGGAAGTAGACAACAAACTTAAAGAGGAGTTTGACAGCACAAACAAGACAATCATCGTCACCGGTCAATCCACTTCGGGAAAGACTATTGCCGTTTGCCGAATGCTGAAAAAGCTCCCTCAGGAATATTATGTGGTCATTTTGAATGCCGATACGACCAAAGAACAGTTAGAACGGCTTTCTGTATCCCAATTCCAGCATGGCAAAAAAATTCTTCTACTGGACGATTTGCAGCTGTTGTTTTGGAAAGAAGAGAATGAAAAGCCGATACCCATTGACAGAGAATTACTTCGCAAGTTATCGGAAATCCTTCACATCGGCAATCCGGACTTCAAGGTTATTGCCACTACAAGCTATAGCTTCAAGGAAGTGAAATCCATGCTTACTTTCAATGAAATGGTTCCTCCGGCCATAGTCGAAGTGGGCATCAAACCTTTATCCTTCAAAAAAATAAATGAATATGCCCGCGAGCTCAGGACATACGGCTATCTTAAACTCCGACCCGAAGCCGGCATGACTATCGGTTCCTTGTTTTTCGACATAGACAGAATCAAGACCAGATATAACAACCAGTTCCAGAACAGCAATTTAAGCAACCTGCAGAAATCCATGCTTCGACAACTCTGCCACGCCATAAAATGTTTGTGGATGTGGAAAAAGAGAAGCCGCAATAAAATAGACCTATTGCTCGATTTCCTCAAATTCACCTATGAGAACAGTTACGAAAAGGCCGACAGAAGCACCATCTGTGAATTGGCAGGCAAAGTAGATGATTTGATTTATTATCAGGACATTGAAAAGGACACATTTGAAGTTGAAGACATCATAGTAACCCAGGTTTTCCAGTACTATAGCAGTGAACCGTCCGATGACCTACTGGCAACTGAAAAGAAAGCCATAAAGGGCATATTCCGCTATATCTACTACAAAGACAGACCGAACTTTTTCAAAAATACAACCAAGATCCTGCATCGGGTGAAAAACTGTTCGGTAAATGCCCCCGAACTCCAACAGTATATCATCAATGATGTTGTAAGCCGCATTTATAAAAACGAACAAACGCTATATACAAGTAAGGAACTGGGAACAAACCCGGAAGGCGTTTCCATTGATTGGGTGGACGCCTATATTGGCAATATAGCCAATTTTGCTCCTACCAATGCAGAGGCCATCCATATTTGGAAATTAACAAAAAAATATAATAGGAGAGAACTGAATGTGCTGCGGTGGCTCTTACCCAGACTGCAGACACAACAAGATAAGGACATTGTACACAAGGATTTGCTCAATGAACAAGGGCAAATGCAAGACAAGTATATAGAAAACTCGTATATTGAATTTCAGACAGAATTGGTACGGTTCCTCGACATGGACGAAGCCAAAGAAATATACCTCAACGCTTCCTTTATATACGAAGCTTCCCCAAGTGCCGATGATGACGACATAGATGATTTCTTCTCCGATTCTGCAGAGAGCGCCCATGGACAGGAAAGCAACAATGAGACTTATCTGACAGAACTGAAAGAGAAAAGAATACGTAATTTCGCCAGGCAGCTTATGCATAAAGCACAGACTCTGGCTGACATACACGACATCAAGAACTTCTTGCAGAAGAATGATAAAGGGGTAGTTCCCCACGACGATGCAGTCTTTTTCTTCAACTTTATTGCTCCCTACACCTGGCTGGAAGTTTTCAAAAGATTCAGCCAGCCGGAAGAGCTGGTTGCATTCTTCAACGAACTGACAGAACTGTCTGTCGACAAAAAAGAGGATACCAGTATGTTCCTGAACAAGACCGAAGTGTTGAATGGAGCACTCGAAAACATACCGTCCTCTTATGCCTATGATTTATGGAACCGTATGGGGAATAACTGTGATGGCTACTCATTGAACTTTATGCTCCAAAAGGCTAAAAATTTTGAGCAGGCCAAAGGAATCTTCAACACTTTTATGGAAAGGCTGGAGCAGCAAGAAGAAGAAAACAAGACCAAACTGAAAGTGGGTGAAATCTACCTGAACGACTTATTGGATACGACCTCCACTTATAGCGGGATTAAGGAATGCGAGGAACTGTTCCATAAATACCATTTACTGGAAGCAGACCAGTCTTTACTGGATTACCCGAGCCAGCACACACAAGGTATCCTATACCAACGCATGACCCTAAAGGAAATCAAGGCACATATGAAGAGACATCGTCCCCAAAACGGCGATGAATCTCGAAATATAAGAACAATCGTACAATTCATTCTGAAAATATCAAATTATGAAGAGGCGTATCAGGCACTGTTCGGAGAAACTCCCGATTGTATTACTCCGGAAGAACAACAGATTTTGAATCATTCGCCCTACGTTGTCTCCGAAATGTTCAATAAGGTAAAGACTCCGGAAGAAGGAGGAGTCGCAAGGGATTTCTTCGAGAACCGGCTGGACAAGTCACTGCTCAATCATCCTGATGCCAATATCTTGAATATCATTATCAATAACCGGTTCATATATCCCTATTATGAACAAAAAGTGGACATGATAAAGCGGATGTCCGAAAAATACACCGTACAACAGAACAGTTATACACATAAACATTTACTCTATCACCTGACCAACCACACCCAAGATTCACTTCCTCCGGAAGAAATACAACTGATTATAAATGAGGAAATAATGAAAAGCCTGGATGCGCCAAAGGATGTATTGAAGCAAATGCTTATCCAGCGATACTATGCCGGAAGAGCACAAGACAACGTTCCGCAGCCTTTTCCCATTTATACATCGGAAGGGTGGAAAATTAAAGAAAGCACTATTCTGGAATATGTGTATTGTCTGCTGGACGTGGGCGTATATGATGGAGGAATTATCTTCTGTTGCATGAAGGCATTGCTCCGTCAGAATGATAAGGAAAACGCCCAACGGCTGCAAGAGCAAGCAATCAATAAAAAGGTTTTTATCAATTACGATTCATATTGTATGTTGAAAAAGTTAGGAGCCGTCATTCCCAAACCCTACCTATTTGTCGAACATTATCCAATTATGAAGGACATATGCTATCAAATGCGGGAACGCGGCATGACCTTCGAAGAAGCCGAAAGCCGTATAAAAGAGATGGAAGATGATTTACATATTTCCATTGCACGCACACAAATCTACTGGAACAATGTCATCAGCCGCATGGCCAACAACAGAACAAACAAAAAACTGGTGCTTCAGAATACTCTGAAATTCATCGATGAACACCATGTGCCGATGAGTCCGGAAATATATTACTCCCTTTTACACACAATCACTTCCATTGAAGACTATACAAAAGTCAAAGGTTTATATAAAGGCGAATTGAATATAGGACATATCTTCGTACTTCTAAAGAAGATTCCAGAATTTGCCAAATATAGAATTGCCGAATGGGCATTTGTCGCCTGCTTGCGTCAGGAGTTTGATGAATGGTATGACATTCTATGTTCCATCAGTGAGAAAGAGCAGGAGAAAAGAATTAAAATCATGTTACAGTCCGAGCGCTACAAGCAACTGCAAGTCATCACCCCCAAAGGGTATCTTAACCAGACTTTCTTGTTCTGGTGGACTATCCGCTACGCCGTCTCAGAGACTGAAGAGCAACGGAAGGCAGAATTGGATACCCTTGTCACAATGATACCCAACCCCTTTGTACCTCAGTATCCGAAAATGATAGAGAAGTTCTTTATACCTTATCCGCAAGACTTGCTTGAAATCATTCGAGAATATATAGGCCGGATTATTTCATCCGAGCCGCAATAGCCAGCAATACCCCGAGCACCACACCCAATATCGCTGCAAACAGCACCCGCATTTCTCCCGGCAGGAGGAATGTGATGGTGTGTGCCGGATACCAGAAGAAAGGAATTGTTTTCTTGAAGACAAAATTCCATTGTGCATCCCAATTCAGATGCGTAATGATGCGGGTCATCGGGATAGGAGTGAGGAGGCTGCGAGGCGAACCGCCACAATCCAGGATATGCGTATCCGTAATCTTATGGAATGTCATGAATACCGGAGCGAAAATGGTATTCATAGCAACTGAAATGGCGAGGGCTATCCATAATTTGTCCAGGCAGAATTCTCCGTTTATAATGGCGGCGGCATTTGCCATTCCCATATATTCCATAAATTGCGGCACACCTTTGGAGAAGATTATCATGGCCGCATTGATACCCATTCCCAGCAGTCCCCACACTACGGCACGCGGCAGTACGCCAAATCCTTTTCGGTTATAGACTCCGGCACTGATACGAAGTCCCAGCATCTCACCCAGTGTAGCAAGAATTCCGAATTTAACGAAACTCATTACCATGCCATGTGCAGCGTTGAAAGACTTATACCAATTGTAGATGGATTCACTCACAAAGAATGGCAGGAATATTATCACCAGAACAAAAATAAAGAGGAAGTCTTGTTTTTTCATACAAAAGTCATGTTTTTCATAAATAATGTGGCAAACATACTAAAATTATTCTAATTTAAAAGCAAATAAGTAAATAAAAGAAGTTTTACCAAACAGAACAAAGTGTTTCCCTTAACCGAACAGTGTGTTTCATTAAAGAGAACACTTCGTTTCCCTTAAAAGAACAGTTTGTTTCGATAATGAAAACACTTTGTTTTCTATAGCTAAAACAAAGTGTTCAGCACTGTGAACTAACGAACTATCCCATTAGCTTCCTCAGAAGCCCATATCATAGTCTCGGCACAAAAAAAGTGGGATTCAGAGAAACCTCTGATCCCACTTCATCATAGTAAGCAACGGATAGTTATTTCTTATCCTTCATATATTCATCCGCTTTCTCCTTGGCACGTGCCACGCGCTTGGCTGTATCCGGATGAGAAGAGAACATCTTCTGGAACTTGGATTCCTTCGGTGCCTCCGCTGAAAGTTCAAGCAATTTGTTCAAAGCATTGTACATGGCATACGGATCGAGATTATTCTTGATGCAGAATTCAAAGCCGTAATCATCCGCTTCCGTCTCCTGCTTCTGGGAGTATTGAGCACCTGCCAATGCCTCGGCCATGGCACCCAGTTCAGAATCACTCAATTTGGATACCGTAGAACTTGCCGCACCGGCAGCATTCTTCACAGCCGAACGAAGGTAAGCATTCTTCATCGCATCTTTGGAATCCGTATGGATGACGTGACCTATCTCGTGGCCGACAACTGCCATCACTTCATCATCCGTCATGATGTCCATCAGTCCGGCACAGATGCGTACACTACCATCACCGCACGCAAAGGCATTCACATCTATTACTTCATAAACACCGAAGTTCACCTTCAAGCCGTCCACTTCCTTGATATTTCCGGTCAGCTTCTCCAGGCGCTTGCCGTAATCCGTATCGGGCTTTGTCAGCGGATTGTGCGTATCCATCCATTCCATATATTCCTTGCTCATCGCTGCAATGTCAGCATCGGACAATGAAATGGCCTTGACGGCATCTGTACCAGCTTGGACAACTTTGTTCACATTGATTTTCTTTCCACCGATTTTGAACTGCGCATAGGCAGTGGTGGTACAACTCATTCCACATACTACAGCAGTAATGATGAAGAAGTTCTTTTTCATGTACTTTACGATTTAATTTTAATCCTACTTCGCTTTGTCTATAAAAAAAACCGCCTAATCATTATTAAACGGTTTTCCGAATATCTGTTTAAATCAAGTTTACTTGATGATACCCAATTCCTTGAAACATTTAGTCAATTTTTCTACAGCATAATCCACTTGTTCGACCGTATGGGTAGCCATCAACGCTACACGCACCAGTGTATCTTGTGGAGCACATGCAGGTGGAATAACGGGGTTGATGAAGATACCTTCGTCAAAAGCCAGCTTCGTTACTATAAATGTCTTCTCTGTATCACGCACATAGAGAGGAATGATAGGAGATTCTGTCTCACCGATTTCGAAGCCTGCATCGCGGAACTTCTTCAAGGCATAGTTAGTGATGTCCCACAGACGTTGGATGCGTTCAGGTTCGGACTTGATGATGTGAAGCGCCTCGCGGGCTGCAGCCGTAGCAGCAGGTGTGCTACTTGCCTGGAATATATAGGAACGGGCATTGTGGCGCAGCCAATTGATTACCGCCTTGTCTCCAGCAACAAAACCACCGATGGAAGCCAATGACTTGCTGAATGTACCCATAATCAGGTCTACATCTTCGGTAACACCGAAATGGTCGCACACACCACGGCCTTGTTTTCCGAATACACCCAAGCCGTGAGCTTCGTCCACGTAAATGCTGGCGTTGTATTTCTTCTTCAGGCGGACAATTTCGGGCAGATTGGCCAAGTCACCTTCCATGGAAAATACTCCATCCACAACAATCAGCTTTACAGCATCCAGTTCGCATTTCTGGAGTTCTTTTTCCAAAGCCTCCATATCGTTATGCTTGTACTTCAACTGAGTGGCAAATGCAAGACGGCGGCCATCTACAATGGAAGCGTGATCACGGTCATCACAAATAATATAATCCCCACGGCCTACAACGGCAGGAATAATACCTTCGTTTACAGTAAATCCGGTAGAAAAACAGAGTGCTTCATCTTTTCCTACGAATTCAGCCAATTCCTTCTCCAGTTCAACATGTATATCGAGTGTTCCGTTCAGAAAGCGGGAACCTGCACAACCGGTGCCATATTTTTCTGTGGCAGCTATCGAGGCATCAATGATACGCTTGTCATATGTCAGTCCCATATATGCATTAGAGCCGAACATCAGAACCTTTTTACCATCCATCATTACCTCTGTATCCTGATGGCTGTTAATTGTGCGGAAATAAGGATATACGCCTTTTGCCATAAACTGCTGCGGCAGGTCGTATTTCGCAAATTTGTCTTGTAGTAAACCCATGAAATATCTTTTATATAATGAATATTTAATTCTATTAAATACAAGTCTTAAAAAACAGGGGGCAAAGATAGCAAAATATGTCGGTATATGTTCTATTTACATTAAAAAAACTACTTATACTTATTTTAAAAAGAATTATGTGGTTAATTTTTCAGATATTTATATTACTTTTGCCAGTTGGAAAACCTGCATAGCAACAACCCTTGCATGAACGAAAACAAGAAGAAAATAGCATTCATCATAAACCCCATATCCGGCACTCAGAGTAAGGAGCAGATACTGAAGTGGCTCGATGAAAAGCTGGATAAGGAAAGGTATGCACAAGAAGTGATTTATACCGAACGGGCAGGCCATGCCGTAGAGATAGCGGCACAGAAGGCACAAGAAGATGCACATGCCGTCATCGCCATAGGAGGAGACGGCACCATCAATGAGATAGCTCGCTCACTGGTACATACAAAAACCGCTTTGGGCATCATTCCCTGCGGTTCCGGCAACGGACTTGCCCGCCATCTGCAGATTCCGATGGAGCCGAAAAAGGCCATCGACATCATCAATGACGGACTGATAGACATCATTGACTACGGAAAAATCAACGATGTGCCTTTCTTCTGCACCTGCGGCGTGGGATTCGACGCATTTGTAAGCCTGCAATTCTCCAAGGCGGGAAGGAGAGGACCACTCACTTATCTGGAAAAGACTCTGCTCGAAAGCCTGAAGTACCGTCCGGAAACCTATGAACTGGAAATGGACGGCAGCACCCTGCGATACAAGGCGTTCCTAATAGCCTGCGGAAACGCATCGCAATATGGAAACAATGCGTATATTGCCCCACAAGCCACCTTGAACGACGGACTGCTGGACGTCACCATACTCGAGCCGTTCACTGTGCTCGATGTACCGTCGCTCTCTTTCCAGCTCTTCAACAAGACCATTGACCAGAACAGCCGGATTAAGACGTTCCGTTGCCAGACACTCCGTATTCACCGTTCTAAACCGGGGGTAGTCCACTTTGACGGCGACCCGATGATGATGGGAGAGAATGTAGATGTAAAGATTATGAAGAAAGGACTGCAGGTCATTGTTCCCCGGGATGCGGAAAAAGACACTTCGAATGTCTTGCAGCGGGCACAAGACTATATCAACGGACTGAAACAAATTAATGATGCTTTTGTGGAAGACATCGCCCATAAAAACAAGATGATACTGGATAAAGGCAAAAGGCAATTCAAGAAACTGACAAAAATGTAATGTTGTAAAAAAGGTACTAAAGGAGTTTCTGAAAATAACTTTCCCCTTTTGATGCGCCATATAATATGTTTTATGTATTTTTGCAAAGCCAAAATAGTAAATAAGTAAATCGTCAAACAGTAAATAAAAAGATGTATAGATCACACACCTGCGGAGAACTCCGTATCTCCGATGTTAACAAGCAAGTGACGCTGGCAGGTTGGGTACAGCGCAGCCGTAAGATGGGAGGCATGACTTTCATTGACCTCCGCGACCGTTACGGAATTACCCAATTAGTGTTCAACGAAGAGGTGAATGCCGAACTTTGCGAGCGTGCCAACCGCTTGGGCCGTGAATTCGTAATCCAGGTTAAAGGTACCGTAAACGAACGTTTCAGTAAAAACCAGCATATCCCGACGGGAGACATTGAAATCATCGTATCGGAACTGGATGTTCTGAACTCATCGCTGACCCCTCCCTTCACCATCGAGGAAAATACGGACGGTGGCGACGATATCCGCATGAAGTACCGTTATCTAGACCTGCGCCGTGCCAATGTACGCAGCAATCTGGAGCTTCGCCATAAAATGACAATTGAAGTACGCAAATACCTGGACAGCCAGGGATTCATCGAAGTGGAAACTCCGATTCTGGTAGGCTCCACACCCGAAGGTGCACGCGATTTCGTCGTTCCTTCACGCATGAACCCGGGACAATTCTATGCCTTACCTCAAAGCCCGCAGACACTGAAACAGTTGTTGATGGTTTCCGGTTTCGACCGTTACTTCCAGATAGCCAAATGCTTCCGTGACGAAGACCTGCGTGCCGACCGCCAGCCGGAATTCACACAGATTGACTGCGAAATGTCTTTTGTGGAGCAGGATGACGTCATCAACCTCTTCGAAGGCATGGCCAAATATCTGTTCAAGGAAATCCGTGGCGTAGAGATGAACGAGCCGTTCATGCGCATGCCATGGGCAGACGCCATGAAATATTACGGCAGCGACAAGCCCGACCTCCGTTTCGGCATGAAGTTCGTGGAACTGATGGACATCATGAAGGGACACGGATTCCCGGTATTCGACAATGCCGCCTACATCGGCGGTATCTGCGCAGAAGGCGCCGCACACTATACCCGCAAACAGCTGGATGTACTGACCGAATTCGTGAAAAGACCGCAAATCGGTGCCAAAGGTATGGTATACGCGCGCGTAGAGGCAGACGGCAACGTAAAATCAAGTGTCGACAAGTTCTATGCGCAGGAAGTATTGCAGGAGATGAAGGCTGCTTTCAACGCCAAGCCGGGTGACCTGATTCTGATTCTGAGCGGTGACGATGCCATGAAGACCCGCAAGCAACTGAACGAGTTGCGCCTTGAAATGGGTAACCAACTGGGATTACGCGACAAGAACAAGTTCGTCTGCCTTTGGGTGGTTGACTTCCCGATGTTTGAGTGGAGCGATGAAGAAGGCCGCCTGATGGCTATGCACCACCCGTTCACTCATCCGAAAGACGAAGATATTCCTTTGCTGGATACAGACCCGGCAGCTGTCCGTGCAGATGCATACGATATGGTGTGCAACGGTATTGAAGTGGGTGGAGGTTCCATCCGTATCCACGATGCACAGTTGCAGGCCAAAATGTTCGAGATTCTCGGATTCACTCCGGAGAAGGCTCAGGAGCAGTTCGGCTTCCTGATGAATGCCTTCAAATACGGTGCACCTCCTCACGGTGGTCTGGCATACGGTCTGGACCGTTGGGTCAGCATCTTCGCAGGTCTCGACAGTATCCGCGACTGCATTGCATTCCCCAAAAACAACAGTGGACGCGATGTAATGCTGGATGCACCTTCAGTTATTGACCAGAAGCAGCTGGACGAACTGAATCTGATTGTTGAAGTGAAAGAGTAAAAGCAGGTACAGAGTAGGAGAGTGAAAGAGTCTGCACGCATTTTTCGTTTTGCGGTAATCGGCACGCTGAATGCCTTGATTATGGCTGTTACCGTTTGGGTAATGATGGACGAACTGGACATCAACTATATGCTCTCCAATGTAACCGCATATATACTTGCACAGATACACAACTTCATCTGGTGCAAGTACTGGATATTCCCTACAGAAAAAAAGAGCAACACTTGGCGACAAGTGCTGCTCTTTTCCATAGCTTTCGGAATGGCTTACGGAGCGCAATTCCTTTTCCTCATAGGGCTGGTGGAGGGACTGGACTGCAATGAATACCTTGCCCAGTTCCTGGGATTATTCATCTACGGAAGTGTCAATTTCCTGATGAACAAACGGGTGACATTCCGTTAGTTCTCCCCCAGAGATCCCCGTCGTTATCAGTCAAGAAATCGTTTTGTCAATCCGGCATAGGCATCAATTCTGCGGTCGCGCAGGAAAGGCCACCAACGGCGTACATTTTCCGAGCGTTCCAAGTCCACCTCTACAACGATATTTTCCGGCCGTTCGTTTCCTGCTTGGGCCAGGAACTCGCCTTGCGGTCCGGCCACAAAACTATTTCCCCAAAACAAGATACCATTGGTCTGCATGGAAGGATCCGGCTCATGTCCCACACGGTTCACTGAAACAACCGGCAAGCCGTTGGCCACAGCATGTCCACGCTGGGAGATAATCCAAGCATTGAGCTGACGCGCCTTTTCATCATCCGTATCACTGCTTTCCCAACCGATAGCCGTAGGATATATTAGTATTTCAGCTCCCTTCAGCGCCATCAGACGTGCTGCTTCCGGATACCATTGGTCCCAGCACACCAAAACTCCCAATTTGCCCAAAGATGTCTGAATAGGTTCGAAGCCTATATCACCGGGAGTAAAATAGAATTTCTCATAATAGGCGGGGTCATCAGGAATATGCATCTTCCGGTATTTCCCGGCAATGCTGCCGTCACGTTCAAAAACAACCGCTGTGTTATGATACAATCCGGGAGCGCGTTTCTCGAACAGAGAAGTGACCAGCACAATATCGTTGGCAGCAGCCAACTCTGAATAGAATCCCGTAGAAGGACCGGGAATCGGTTCTGCCAAGTCGAACAACTGCGTGTTTTCCGTCTGACAGAAATACAGAGAGTTATGCAGCTCCTGCAAAACAACCAATTGAGCCCCATGCGCCGCACATGCCTCTATACTTTTGGCCAAATTCATTAAATTAGTCCTGAGGTCCTTGGTATTGGCCTGCTGGATAATACCTACTTTTATTTTTCTTGTCATCTTATTCTATGGTTTATTGTTTTACTATGTATAATCGACATTACTTCAACACCCCTACGGGATATTGCATGGTAACACAATGCAAAGAGCCGTGTTGCTTAATCAAAGCACGGCAATCTATCCCGATAATTTCATAACCGGGAAAAGCCTCCCGCAACACTTCCCCCGCGCGGGCATCATTCTCCGGCTGGCGATAGGTGGGGTAAAGCACTGCATCATTCAGAATCAAGAAATTAGCGTAAGTGGCAGGAAGCCGTTCCCCTTCCTCTTCTATCTTATCGGCCATGGGCAAAGCCAGCAAACGGTAAGGTTCCCCCTTCAACGTACGGAAAGTCTTCAGTTGCTCCTCCATGCGATGCAGTTCTTCGTAATGCTCATCATCCGCATCCTTGCATTGTACATAGGCTATCGTGTCGGCAGGGCAGAAACGGGCCAGCGTGTCTATATGACTGTCCGTATCGTCACCTGCCAAATAACCGTGGTCCAGCCAAAGAACACGTTGCAGGTGAAAAACGGAACGAAGATATTCCTCAATTTCCACCCGGTTCATCTGTCCGTTCCGGTTAGGCGAAAGCAGGCATTCGGAGGTGGTGAGCAACGTACCCATGCCGTCACTTTCGATGGAACCGCCTTCAAGGACAAACCCCAAGCGATTTACATACTTTCCTTTCATCACTTCCGACTCCACCGCACGACGCGTAATCAAATTATCCTTATCGGATGCAAACTTCAATCCCCACCCGTTGAACTTAAAGTCGAGCAGAGATACACCGTCAGCATCCAGTAGGGTGATGGCTCCATGGTCGCGTGCCCAAGTATCATTCGTCTCACACTTCAGGAAACGGACATTTTCCATATTCACCCTGCCGAGAATCTGTTTCTTCACCTCATCCGGTTCTGGGGTTACAATCAGCAATGTCTCCCGGGCGGCTATTTCGTGGGCAATGGCTACAAAACATTCCTGCACTTCGTCCAACATATAGGTCCAGTCTGTACCCGCATGGGGCCATGTAAGCTGTATGCCGCTTTGCAAAGCCCATTCGGCAGGCAAGTGGGGAGCACGTGTCTCTACCTGAAAAGTCATATTCTTGCCAAAACGCACCTGACAGTCCTTCTCTGCGGCACCACCCAGCGGCAGTCCTACAAAATATCCCATATTATTTATCTTTTCTAATTCGTTACTTTTTAAGTTAGCAGAGAGAGGGAGAATAAACCTTAGGTTTAGAATTGCCAAACCTCTACTTCAGACTTCTAAACCTCTACTCTATGATTGTAAACCTCTACTCGTCAATTATCACTTATCTTCCTTCGGTTTCCGGTCGAAGAATGGATTCTTGGAGGATGCACTCACCGGAATGGCAAAGACAGTCTTGCATCCTTTCAGCCAATCCAAACGCTGAGCGGCAAGTCCGGCAGAAAACATGACACGGGTATCCACCCTCAAATCGGCAGCCATGGCACAAGCCGAACCTACAGCTATCCCTACATCCACCGTATTCAAAGCACAAGGTACTCCCTCCGGACGACCGGCACAAGTGGGAAAACCGCAGTGTCCGCAATTCAAACCTTGCGTCTGCTCGCGCGTACCTATTATAATTACACATTCAGCCTGCAAAATGTTGTCCGCATCACGGAGAAAGAACTTCATACCGTGCTCTTCAACCATAGCGACCATCTTTTCAGACAGCTTCTTAATGTCTTCACCCGTAACCAGCGCAGCTTCAATCACATCAATACCTTTTCCTTTCGGTGCCGTGCGCGCAGCAGTCAGCATTTGCCTTGCCACGTCAAGCACATGTTCGTGGCGGCAATCCCGTTCATTCTGTATCATAGTCTTTCTTTCCTGAATTAATTAGTGCGTCAAAGATAGCACAAATATTTTTTTGCACTATCTTTGCGATACAGAAAGATTAAAGGAACACCATGCTGCAAATAGAAAATGCCAGTATCGCCTACGGCAACGATATACTTTTCTCGGGTTTCAACCTGCAATTGGAAAGGGGAGAGATAGCCAGTATCTCCGGCCCTTCGGGATGCGGAAAGTCGTCACTGCTGAATGCCATACTTGGATTTACTCCGTTAAAAGAAGGACGCATCGTCTTGAACGGCATTCTGCTGGATAAAGGAAACGTCGACGTTGTCCGTAAGCAGACTGCATGGATTCCACAAGAACTGGCATTGCCGCTGGAATGGGTAAAGGACATGGTACAATTGCCCTTCGGTTTAAAGGCAAACCGGGGTACACCCTTTTCTGAAACCCGTTTATTTGCATGTTTCGAGGATTTGGGTCTGGAACAAGAGTTATATTACAAACGGGTGAACGAAATATCCGGAGGCCAACGCCAACGGATGATGATAGCCGTAGCCTCAATGATTGGCAAACCACTGACCATTGTCGATGAACCGACTTCCGCTCTCGACTCCGGTTCCGCGGAAAAAGTACTCTCTTTCTTCCGCAGGCAGACAGAAAATGGAAGTGCCATACTGACCGTATCCCATGACAAAAGATTCGCCAACGGATGTGACCGACATATAATCATGAAATAACATACACACTATTGGGAACCATAGATATATCATACCTCAGCCTGGGCATCGGATTATTGCTATTATTAATACCGCTGTTTTACATCTGGAAGTTCAAGACCGGACTGTTGCGCGCTACTGTGATAGGTACGGCACGCATGATTGTCCAGTTGTTCTTCATCGGCATATACTTGAACTACCTCTTTTTATGGGATAACCCGTGGATAAACTTTCTATGGGTAATTGTCATGATATTTGTAGCATCGCAGACGGCATTGGCACGAACACAATTGAAGAGGAAGATTCTGCTCCTGCCCATATCCGCAGGTTTCTTATGCAGTGTAGTATGTGTAGGCTTGTACTTTATCGGAATAGTACTGAGAGTGGAAAACGTATTCAGCGCCCGGTATTTCATCCCTATTTTCGGCATACTGATGGGCAACATGCTATCCAGTAACGTCATAGCCCTCAACACCTATTATAGTGGACTGAAACGGGAACAACAGCTTTACCGGTATCTTCTCGGCAATGGTGCTACAAAAGCGGAAGCACAGGCACCTTTCATCCGCCAAGCCATCATCAAATCCTTCAGTCCGCTGATTGCCAATATATCCGTGATGGGGCTGGTTGCTTTTCCGGGAACCATGATTGGCCAGATATTGGGTGGCAGCAGCCCGAATGTGGCCATCAAATATCAGATGATGATTATGGTCATCACCTTTACCGCCTCCATGCTGTCACTGATGATTACAATCTCTCTGGCTTCCCGCAAGTCGTTCGATGCCTACGGCAAGCTACTGCCGGTGATGGTAGAGAAGAAGGGAAAAAAGGAGCATAAATAACTTCAACGGTGGTGGGCATCCAGTTTTCCGGGGAGATAGCGTAGCTGCACATATTGTACGCCCGGTTTCACAAAGCCGCTGTCCAACATCACTTTCTTTACACGGAATTCTTCAAGCCTATACTGCAGGTAACTTTTGATGCGTTGACTTTGCGGCTTGGTATATGCCAGCAGATTAACTTTTCCCAGCGAATCAATCTCTACCCTTGCCTTGACGGTGCGTAGAGAAAGAGGACCGTCTTTTTTCTTAGCCTGATAATCTTTATCCTTGTCTACCCAAAAGATAGCCGTAGCCTTGGGAGTAGTATCTACCGGCTCCTCCATATCCTCAGATACATCTTTACCGGAACAGTTCGTATCCTGACAAGACAATAACGATAAAAGGAAAAGAAACAAAACAAGTAATGTTTTCATAATAAAGGAGATTAATGTGTCCAACTAATCAAACGTACCCGATGAAGCATATATTATCGGATATATAAAATGTTCTTCACCTTCCGTTTGCGGTTGTTCAAACAATTGTTTGTAGATAGGTTCCGGCTCTGTTTCAGAGAAAAAATCTGCATCAGCAGGATAAATACCATAATACCACCAGGGAGTTCCTTCCATATTATAAGGCTCAATACCCTCGATTACAAACTTATATAATCCAACTGTATCACCATCTTTTATAATGCTTGTATAGGTTCCATAATTGGTCCCCATATTATATCTCAATCCTTTTAAAGGAGCATATTCTTCTTCAGTAAACTCGCCTGCTACATATTTTTTTCTTTTGCATGCAAAAGGAATCTCATATTTTCCTCCATCAGGAGAAAGAATAAAAGGATTGGGTCCATCAACCTCTATTGTATATTCATATTCTACTCCGACTTTTGATAACACCTCGACCAGTTCGTATGCAATATTACTGGCATCGGCGGGAGGGTTGAGCAAAGTTGTTTTTTTCACCAATAAGGTGTATTCATACCCCTTGCTATAATCAAACCCGGCAATTCCTAAAAAGTCCAACGCTTCATATTCATTTTTACCTTCCTCCTTTACCAACATACAATCAATGAAATGATCACTTCCCCAAGGCTGGTAAGTGCCAATCTCGGAAGAGACCTTCATTTTAATGTTTTCTACATTGTCTTGTGGAGTATCACTGTTACAAGAGGTCACACCAATTATAATCAAGAGCGATAAAATTCCGAATAGTTTTTTAGTTTTCATAGATTTAGTTTTATAATAATCGCTCGCAAAGATAGTCTTTTTCGTGATAAAACATTTTTCGATAAGAGTTTTTGTTGGAAGAAAACCGTCTATTACTCAAATTTGTTACTGATATTTTATAAAAAGAATAAAAAACATTCTCAATCCATTGCTTTTTACTATATTTGCAACCAAATTTTCTGTTCACAATGAAAATTAAGGAATTAGTAAGCGCCCTTGAACGGTTCGCGCCTCTGCCATTGCAAGACGGATTTGATAATGCCGGCCTGCAAATCGGATTGACAGATGCGGAAGCAACAGGGGCTTTGTTGTGTCTTGACGTTACTGAAGCTGTACTGGATGAAGCCATTGCATTGGGATATAATGTGGTTATATCACATCACCCTCTCATTTTCAAAGGGTATAAATCCATCACGGGCAGGGATTATGTGGAACGTTGTATCTTGAAAGCCATCAAGAATGACATCGTTGTTTATGCTGCGCACACTAACCTGGATAATGCACCGGGAGGAGTGAACTTCAAGATTGCCGAGAAAATCGGTTTGAAGAATGTCCGTATCCTGGAAGCCAAGGAAAATGCGCTGGTAAAGCTGACCACATTTGTACCGACCGCCCAAGCGGAAGACGTGAGGAAAGCCTTGTTCGACGCTGGATGCGGCAATATCGGCAACTATGATTTGTGCAGTTATAACATGGAAGGCGAGGGGACATTCCGAGCCCGGGAAGGTGCCACCCCATACTGTGGAGCGATAGGGGAGCTGCATACCGAACGTGAAGTACGTATTGAGACAATCATACCCGCCTACAAAAAAGCGGCAACTGTCAAGGCACTGCTTGCGGCACATCCATATGAAGAACCGGTCTATGATATTTATCCCTTGCAAAACTCATGGCCACAAGCCGGAGCCGGTGTCATTGGCGAATTGGAAGTACCGGAGACAGAACTTGAATTCCTGAAACGGATAAAGAAAACCTTCGAAGTAGGGTGTCTCAGACATAACAAACTCCTCGGGCGGGAAATACAGACTGTTGCATTATGTGGCGGCGCCGGCGCTTTCCTAATGCCGCTTGCCATCCGCAACCGTGCAGATGTCTTTATCACCGGCGAGATAAAATACCATGACTATTTCGGACATGATACCGATATATTATTGGCTGAAATAGGGCATTATGAAAGTGAGCAATATACGAAAGAAATATTTTATACAATAATCCGGGATTTGTTTCCTCATTTTGAGGTCCAAATGACCAAAGTGAATACAAACCCCATAAAATACATGTAAGTAAAATGGCTAAAGAAGCAAAAAAAGATCCTCAGGAATTAACCGTAGAACAGAAGTTGAAAGCTTTGTTCCAATTGCAGACAATGCTGTCCAAAATCGATGAAATCAAGACGTTGAGAGGTGAACTTCCACTGGAAGTACAGGACTTGGAAGACGAAATAGCCGGTCTGAGTACCCGTATAGACAGAATCAAGGCAGAAGTTGCCGAGTTGAAATCCTCCATTGCAGGAAAGAAAGTTGAAATTGAAACCGCAAAGGCTTCTGTAGCTAAATATAAAGACCAGCAGGACAACGTACGCAACAACCGCGAATATGACTTCTTAAGCAAGGAAATCGAATTCCAGACATTGGAAATCGAACTCTGCGAAAAGCGTATCAAGGAATTTGCCGCACAAGAGGAAGAAAAATCTCAAGAAGTAGCAGAAAGCACTGCTGCTCTGGAAGAAAGACAAAAAGACCTCGACGTAAAGAAGAGCGAACTGGACGAAATCATCTCCGAGACCAAGCAAGAGGAAGAGAAGCTGAGAGACAAAGCCAAAGAACTGGAAACAAAGATTGAACCCCGTCTGCTTCAGTCCTTCAAACGTATCCGTAAGAATTCACGCAATGGACTGGGTATTGTATACGTACAGCGTGATGCTTGCGGTGGTTGCTTCAACAAGATTCCGCCCCAGAGACAATTGGACATCCGCTCACGCAAGAAAATTATCGTTTGCGAATATTGTGGCCGTATCATGATTGACCCGGAATTAGCAGGTATAACTCCCGAACAGAAAGTGGAAGTTGTAAAGGAAAAGCCAGTAAGAGCCAAAAGAAAAATCGTACATATCGGCTCAGATAATTAAAAATAGAACATTTTCTATATATAAAACGGCAATAGTAAAGCACCTATTGCCGTTTTTTTGTTAAATAAGCTCATAAAAACCTGCTATTAGAGAAAAAAGAAGTAGTTTTGTTGCTTGAAAAATTAATAGAATTAAATTAAAAAGCATGAGACTAAACAAATTATTCATACTCTATTCACTTTTCGGAATATTGATGGCATCGTGCATAAAAGATGAAGCACCCAATGCTGAAGCTGATATAACAGGCATCTCTTTTGAAGAAGATGTACTGGCAAGCGCTCGTTTCAATTTAAATCCGTCTTACAATGATAATCTGCAGGCCTACCCCATATTAGTAAAAGTAAAAGAGGGCACTCCTTTAAACAAACTATCCCCCCTGTTTGAGTTGACGCCGGGCGCTACCATTAGTCCGGAAAGTGGTAGTGAACACGATTTCTCTGACGGAAAAAGGGTAAAGTATACCGTAACTTCTGAGAACAAGGCTTGGCAGCGAGTATATTCCATCGGTGTACGCGAACAATCGGTATCAGACATCCCAAATGAATTCCATTTTGAAGACATACGACTTATCAATGGAATTAACCCCAAATACAAATATCAGGAGTTCTATGAAGAACAAGACGGATTGGAACTGACATGGGCCAGTGGAAATGAAGGATTCAACTGGGCAGCCAGTTCATCAGCTACTGAAAATTACCCTACGTCACAATATGACAATGGTAAAAACGGAAAGTGTGCCAAATTAGAAACTCGGCTTACCGGCTCTCTGGGAGCAATGGTAGGTATGCCGATAGCTGCTGGAAATTTGTTTATCGGTGAGTTTGATATGACGAATGCTCTCACCAGCCCATTGAAAGCCACACATTTCGGCACTCCTTTCTGTTATAAGCCCTCACGTCTAAAAGGTTGGTACAAGTACAAAGCCGGTGAACGTTTTTATGAAAACGGTGGATACACCGACCGTAAAGATGTGATGAACATCTATGCAATCTTTTATGAAGGCGAAAGTTACAACGAAGCAGGAGAAGTTACGGAAGTAATATTGGATGGAAATCTGCCAAACCAGAACTATGAACATCCCAGTATGGTAGCTTTAGCTCTAATATCCAATCCCCACGAAACCGATGATTGGGAAGCTTTCGACATTCCTTTTGACTATCAGAGATATGGAAAAGAAATAGATGAAACCAAACTGGCAAAAGGAAAATATAAACTAAGTATCATTTTTGCATCCAGCAAGAACGGTGCAACTTTCGAGGGTGCGCCCGGAAGTACCCTTTTAGTGGATGATGTGGAACTGATTTTCGAATAAGAACCCTGTAGAATTGGAATACAACATGATAAAGAAAATAGTAGCATTTATCGCATTGGCAGTTTACATGCAAACCGCCCTATACGCTCAAGAGAATCAGAATCGTACGCTTATAAACGCTGCCCTGCACGGATGGGAATATGAGATAAGGGCCGGTGTCAGCATCGGTGGTACTTCCCCGCTTCCATTGCCCGTAGAAATACGGAGTATCGATGCCTACAATCCTACTTTAGCTCTTATGCTGGAAGGAAATGCCATCAAGTGGTTAGGAAAAACTAAAAAATGGGGAGTAATAACCGGGGTAAGACTGGAAACCAAAAATATGATTACCAAAGCGACAGTAAAGAACTATGGCATGGAAATCATAGGAAATGACGGTAACCGCTTGAAAGGTAACTGGACGGGAGGAGTAAAAACCAAAGTACGCAATGCCTACATTACTGTCCCCGTACTTGGAGCATATAAAATCAACTCACGATTGCGAGCCAAAGCAGGTGCATATGTATCCTACCTGATGGATGAGGAATTCTCCGGATATGTATATGAAGGTTATCTGCGTGAAGGTAATCCTACCGGAAAGAAAGTCAACTTCTCCGACGGTGCCATTGCCACTTACGACTTTTCGGATGATTTGCGCAAGTTTGCCTGGGGCGTGCAAGCTGGTGTAGACTGGCGTGCCTTCAAACATCTGAGTGTATTTGCCGACCTTACATGGGGATTGAATGATATTTTCAAGAAAGATTTCAATACAATTACCTTTGCCATGTATCCCATCTACTTGAATGTGGGTTTCGGGTATGCCTTCTAAGATACTCGGGTATACCGAGTAAATACTCATAAACAAATAAAGGTTTAGGTTGTTATCAATCCCATAAAAAGATAACCACCTAAACCTTTATTTATGAATATAAAAGCTTGGAGCACCGCGTTGCTCATATTATGCCTATGTCCTGCGGCTATGGCACAGAAAGCCAACCGCTATCTTGAGAAACCACTCCCACAAGGCTGGGGAAAGGATGTCTCCCATGCCATTCCCGGAGATGACAATCTGTTCAGCAGACAGATACCACCCATTGACGACAAGTGGTGGAAAGCCTTCGATGACCCGATGCTGGATTCATTGATTACGGTAGCCTCCACTCAAAACTATTCCGTACTTTCTGCCATGGCCCGTATGGATATGGCTAAATCCAACCTGCGGATAGAACGCGGCAGCTTTTTCCCTTCCATCTCATTGGACGGAGGATGGGCACGGCAGCAAAGCAGCGGCAATGTCAACGCACTTCCGCAATCCATTACCGGTGCATACAGTGCCTCGCTCAACGCCAGTTGGGAGCTGGACGTATTCGGAAGTATCCGCCAACGGGTAAAGGCACAGCGGGAAACCTTCATGGCAAGCAAGGAGGAATATACCTCTGTCATGGTATCCCTCTGTGCCCAGATAGCTTCTGCCTACATCGGACTCCGCGAACTGCAGCAAGAGCTAAGTGTAGTGACCCACAATTGCCATACCCAGGCAGCCGTACTTAACATTACCGAAGTACGCTACAAAACCGGACTGGTGTCCAAACTGGACGTTTCACAAGCCAAATCCGTATATTACAGTACCAAAGCCTCCATCCCACAACTGGAGGCAGGCATCAACCAATACATCACGACGCTCGCAATCTTACTCGGTACTTACCCCCAGCATATCCGCCCCATATTGGAGAAGCCCGGCAAACTGCCCGACTATATGGAACCCATAGGCATCGGTGTTCCTGCCGACCTGCTGCTCCGCCGCCCCGATATACGGCAAGCCGAACGCCAAGTCAACGCGCAGGCGGCAACACTCGGCGCATCTCAAAGTGACTGGCTGCCGCAAGTGTTCCTAAAAGGTTCCATCGGCTATTCCTCCCATGACTTGAAGGACTTGACTAAACGGAACAGTATGACGTTTGAAATTGCTCCAAACATCAGCTGGACCTTATTCAGCGGTACCAAACTGGTGAATGCCACCCGTCTGGCACGTGCCCAGCTCGATGAATCCATTCACCAGTTCAACCAGACAGTGCTTACCGCCGTGCAGGAAACGGATAATGCCATGAACTCCTATCGCAACTCCATCCAACAGATTGTTGCCATGCGCGAAGTATGCAACCAGGGAGAAGAAACTCTGAAACTCTCCCTCGATTTGTACAAACAAGGACTTACTCCCTTCCAGAACGTACTGGACGCACTACGCTCACTCCTGACATACGAAAATCAGCTGGTGCAGGCACAAGGCAGCTCCTTGCTGCATCTGATAGCCTTATACCAGGCATTGGGAGGTGGATATGAAATGAATCAGAAATAAGAATATAAACTAAACCGAACCGTATATGAAAAATCAAATGTACATCACCCTGCTCATCCTGCCATTGCTGGCAACGGGATGCGGGGGAAGGAAAGAAACGGCACAAACGATGCCCGTTCCCGAGATAAGCGTGGCCCGTCCGACAGTGCAGAACATTACGCTGACGAAAGAATATCCGGGCTACCTGACTTCTGAAAAGACCGTAGACCTGGTAGGCAGAGTCAGCGGAACCTTACAGACCATCGCTTACGCTCCCGGCAGCCGGGTACGCCAGGGACAAGTACTTTTTGTCATCGAACCGACAGTCTATCAAGACAATGTGCGGCAGGCAGAAGCAGAACTCAACACTGCCCGCGCCAACCTGGAATACGCCCAAAACAACTACACACGTATGCAGGAAGCCATGAAAAGCGATGCTGTAAGCCGTATACAAGTGCTGCAAGCACAATCCAACGTGGCAACTTCGCAGGCTGCAGTGAGCAATGCGGAAGCAGCCCTGAACACAGCACGCACCAATCTGAGCTACTGCACCGTCCGTGCTCCCTTCGACGGCACCGTAAGCCGTAACCTGGTGGATGCCGGAGGCTATGTAGGCGGCAGCGTGCAGCCCGTCACATTGGCAACCATCTACAAAGACGACCATTTGTACACCTACTTCAATGTGGCAGACAACCAATGGCTCTCCATGCTGATGCAGCAGGGAGACAGTATCCCCCGGCAAGTGAGTGTCAGCCTGGGTAAAGACGAACTCCTCACTTATCCCGCACAGCTGGACTATCTTTCGCCCAACGTAGACTTGAACACCGGAACTTTGAACATCCGCGCCCGTCTCGACAACCCTAAAGGACTGTTGAAAAGCGGCCTCTACGTCAGCATCACCTTGCCCTACGGAGAGCAACAGCAGGCCATCCTGCTGCCGGACGCCTCCATCGGTACCGACCAGTTGGGGAAATACATATACGTAGTCAACGATTCGAATATAGTGCGCTACCGCCATATAGAAACCGGACAACTGATAGGGGACAGCCTGCGCCAGATAAGGGCAGGCATCACTCCCCGGGAGCGCTACGTCACCAAAGCACTGATGAAGGTAAGGGATGGAATGAAAGTACATCCCATTGACAACTAATATGAATTGATTAATACCAAAGCCTATGTTTTCAAAATTCTTCATAGACCGTCCTATCTTTGCTACCGTATTGGCGCTGCTCATCGTCGTAGCAGGACTGGTCACACTGGGCATCCTGCCCATTGCCCAATATCCGGACATCACACCACCCACCGTGCAGGTCAGTGCCGTATATCCCGGAGCCAATGCGCAGACGGTGGCACAAACCGTCGGCATCCCCATCGAGCAGCAAGTCAACGGAGTGGACGGAATGCTTTACATGTCCTCCAACTCCAGCTCATCGGGCGCTTACTCTCTTACCATTACTTTTGCCGTAGGCACAGACATTGATATGGCTACCGTGCAGGTCCAGAACCGGGTAAGCGTGGCCCAGTCGTCACTGCCTACTCCCGTTGTGGTGCAAGGCGTCACTGTGCAGAAACAGTCATCGAACATCGTGATGTTCCTCACGATGACGTCGGACAGCAAAGACTACGACGGACTTTACCTCAGCAACTATGCCAAGCTGAATCTCGTAGACCAGTTAACACGCGTGCCCGGTGTAGGCGCCGTCAATGTGATGGGAGCAGGGGACTACTCCATGCGTATCTGGCTCGACCCTGCCGCCATGCGCATCCGCTATCTTTCGCCGGCCGATGTATACCAAGCTATCCAATCACAGAATGTGGAGGTCAGCGCAGGTAACGTAGGGCAACCCATCGGCACAGACAATAAAAATGCCTATCAATACAGCCTGACCGTAAAAGGGCGCCTTACCTCACCCGAAGAGTTCGGCAACATTATCCTGCGTACCGAAACCGGAGGGAAGATACTCCGTCTGCGCGACGTGGCGCATATCGACCTGGGCTCGGCCTCTTACAGCGTAGTATCCCAACTGGACGGGAAACCCACCGCTGCCATCGCTATCTATCAGCAACCTGGCAGCAACTCGCTGGACGTTTCCAAAGGAGTAAAGGCAAAAATGCAGGAACTCTCGCAAAATTTCCCTGCAGGCATACAATACAATGTAACCCTGGACACTACGGATGTCATTCATGCTTCCATAGACGAAGTGATGGTGACGTTCCTTGAAACAACCCTGCTGGTAGTTCTCGTCATCTTCCTGTTCCTGCAGAACTGGCGGGCGGTCGTCATTCCCTGCATCACTATTCCGGTATCACTCATCGGCACACTGGCCGTCATGTCCTTGTTCGGCTTCTCCATCAATACGCTGACACTATTCGGACTGATACTTGCCGTGGCCATCGTGGTAGATGATGCCATTGTGGTGGTGGAGAACTCCACGCGTCTGCTGGACACGGGGCGCTACACCTCCCGCCAGGCTGTGACCGAAGCGATGGGAGAGATTACCGGCCCCATTGTCGGGGTAGTGCTGGTGCTGCTTGCCGTATTTATCCCGACAACACTCGTCAGCGGCATATCAGGACAACTGTATAAACAGTTTGCCTTGACCATTGCAGCCAGCACCGTACTTAGCGGATTCAACTCATTGACCCTTACTCCGGCACTCTGTGCCTTGATGCTGCAACCTACCCGGCCTTCCAAAAATCCCCTATATCGGGGGTTCAACCATCTGTACGACAAGACACAAGGAGTCTACGACCGGATAGTGGAGTACCTGCTCCAACGCCCTGTCGCTTCCATCGTTTCATATGCGGTTTTCACATTGATTGCTGTCCTGCTGTTTGTCAAATGGCCGTCCACATTTGTTCCGGAAGAAGATGACGGCTATTTCCTCGCAGTGGTACAGCTTCCCCCTGCATCGAGCCTGGAGCGCACCCAAGCCGTAGGAAAGCAGATAAATAAGATTCTCGATTCTTACCCCGAAATAAAGGACTACATCGGCATATCCGGCTTCTCCGTGATGGGAGGTGGAGAGCAAAGCAATGCGGCCACTTACTTCATCGTACTGAAAAACTGGAATGAACGCAAGGGAAAGGAACATACGGCTGAAGCCGTAGTACAGCGCTTCAATATGGAAGTATATGGCATCCAGGAAGCAGAGATATTTGCCATGGTCCCGCCTGCCATCCCCGGACTGGGAGCTACCGGAGGCCTGCAACTCCAATTGGAAGACCGCCACAACCTCGGCGCCACCGAGATGCAGCGTGCTGTAGAGACCTTGATGGAGCATTACCGCAATTATCCGGCACTGGCATCGGTCAGCAGCCAGTACCAAGCCAATGTACCGCAATATTTTTTGAATATAGACCGCGACAAGGTACAGTTGATGGGTATCCCGCTGAACAGTGTATTCACCGCCTTGGGTTACTATATGGGGGAGGCCTACGTCAACGACTATGTACAGTTCGGACACATCTACCAAGTGAAATTGGGGGCGGGCGACCGTGCCCAGCGTGTCATCGACGATGTTCTGAAATTGAGCGTTCCCAATGCATCGGGAGAAATGGTACCTTTCTCTTCCTTCACCCGGGTGGAAGAGCAGTTAGGCATGGACCAGATAAACAGATATAACATGTACTCCACAGCAGCCGTGACCTGCAATGTGGCTCCGGGCAGTAGTTCGGGAGAGGGTATCCGGCAAATGGAAAGTCTAATCAAAGAGCATCTCGGAGACGAGTTCGGCTATGAATGGACTTCGGTAGCCTATCAGGAGACGCAGGCGGGAACCACGACGACTGTCGTATTCGTCATGGCACTGCTGGTTGCCTTCCTTGTACTCGCCGCACAATACGAAAGCTGGACCAGTCCGGTAGCTGCCGTAATGGGACTTCCGGTTGCACTGCTCGGTGCCATGCTGGGATGCTATGTCATGGGGACTCCGGTCAGCATCTACACACAAATTGGAATCATTCTGCTTGTCGCCTTGTCTGCCAAAAACGGTATTCTGATTGTGGAGTTTGCACGTGACTTTCGTGCACAAGGCAATTCAATCCGCGATGCGGCATTCCAGGCCGGACATATCCGCCTGCGACCTATTCTGATGACATCGCTTGCATTCGTATTCGGGGTTATGCCGCTGCTTTTTGCAACCGGAGCAGGGGCGGGAAGCCGTATTGCACTGGGAGCCGCCGTAGTGTTCGGTATGGCACTGAATACCTTGCTTGCCACGGTCTATATTCCTAATTTCTACGAATTGATGCAGAAGTTGCAGGAGAAGTTCAGTAAGAAACAATAGGGAGGATGAGCTACAAGTTATGGATTATGGGTTATAGGCTATCACACTTATAGCTCATAATCCATAACTCATTTTAGCAACTTGCTGCTAAAAGTTGTATCTTTGCGTGCGAATTGCCTCTTAAAGAAATTGAAGTTATGAAAGCATATTTCATCGCCATACTTACCTTATTCACTTGTATAGCTACCGTCGTCCGGGCGCAGCAAATGTCTGAACTTGAAAACCGGATTGACAGTCTGCTCAATGGCAAGAAAGCCACCGTTGGTATAGCCGTATGGACAGACAAAGGAGACATGCTCCGGTATAACGACCATGTACACTTCCCCTTGCTCAGTGTATTCAAATTCCATGTGGCACTGGCCGTACTGGACAAGATGGATAAGCAAAGCATCAGTCTGGACAGCATTGTTTCCATAAAGGCATCCCAAATGCCGCCCAATACCTACAGCCCCCTGCGGAAGAAGTTTCCCGACCAGGATTTCACGATTACGCTTAGGGAACTGATGCAATACAGCATTTCCCAAAGCGACAACAATGCCTGCGACATCTTGATAGAATATGCAGGAGGCATCAAACATATCAATGACTATATCCACCGGTTGAGTATCGACTCCTTCAACCTCTCGGAAACAGAAGACGGCATGCACTCCAGCTTCGAGGCTGTATACCGCAACTGGAGTACTCCTTCCGCTATGGTCCGACTACTGAGAACGGCTGATGAAAAAGAGTTGTTCTCCAACAAGGAGCTGAAAGACTTCTTGTGGCAGACCATGATAGATACTGAAACCGGTGCCAACAAACTGAAAGGTATGTTGCCAGCCAAAACCGTAGTAGGACACAAGACCGGCTCTTCCGACCGCAATGCCGACGGTATGAAAACTGCAGATAATGATGCCGGCCTCGTTATCCTTCCCGACGGCCGGAAATACTACATTGCCGCCTTCGTCATGGACTCATACGAGACGGATGAGGACAATGCGAACATCATCGCCCGCATATCACGCATGGTATATGATGCGATGAGATGAGAGAGGCAAGGGGGCTATTGGTAGCTCCTCCTATAAGTTTTGATACTCGGGTATATCCTGCAGAAAAGTATAGCTGTTGTGCTCGTAATCTATGCGGCAACAATAATGCTGAAGCCCGTTGCTGACAATCAGATAATCCACTTTCAGCACCATGTTGTAGCGGGTAATCTGGTCGAAAACCTTTTGGGTGATTTCTATTTCAGGCGCCTTGTATTCCACAATCATCCGGGCGGTAAGGTCGCGTCGATAGAGCACTGTATCACAGCGTTTCTTTGTACCGTTCAGCTGTACCTGCACCTCATTTGCCATAAGCGCCTGCGGATACCCCTTGTGAGCAAGAAGAAAGTGGACGAAGTGCTGCCGCACCCATTCTTCAGGGGTCAAGGCGACATAACGACGACGGATTACATCGAAAATAACATTTTTTCCGTTCCTTGCGGCAATTTTAGCATCGAATGCTGGTAGGTTTAACGATAACATTTACTACATTTGTAAGTTAAATAATGGTTCCCGTCTTTTGGGAACACAAATTTAATGAAATCTTATGAAAACAAAAGAAGAAATCGTAGCCAATTGGCTGCCCCGTTACACAAAGCGTAACCTGGAGGATTTTGGAGAGTACATTCTGTTGACCAACTTCAACAAGTACGTAGAGATTTTCGCAGAAAAGTTCAATGTTCCCATTCTCGGTAAAGATGCCAACATGATATCTGCCAGTGCAGAAGGAATGACCATCATTAATTTTGGTATGGGAAGTCCTAATGCCGCCATTATCATGGACTTGCTGAGTGCTATCAAGCCCAAGGCATGTCTGTTTCTGGGTAAGTGCGGCGGTATAGACAAGAAAAATAGAATAGGGGACCTCATCCTTCCCATTGCCGCCATCCGTGGCGAGGGTACCTCCAACGACTACTTCCCACCTGAAGTCCCGTCACTCCCGGCATTTATGCTGCAACGTGCCGTTTCTTCTGCCATCCGCGATTATGCCCGTGACTACTGGACCGGTACCGTATACACCACCAACCGCCGCATTTGGGAACATGACGAGGAATTCAAAGAATATCTGAAGAAAACCCGTGCCATGGCTGTCGATATGGAAACGGCAACCCTATTCAGCTGCGGTTTTGCCAATCATATTCCCACGGGAGCTCTTCTGCTGGTTTCAGACCAACCGATGATTCCGGAAGGTGTAAAAACCGATAAAAGCGACAATCTGGTGACCCAGAATTATGTAAAGGAGCATGTTGAAATCGGCATCGCATCCTTGCGCATGATTATTGATGAAAAGAAAACCGTAAAACACTTGAAGTTCGACTGGTAATCCGTTACGGGACATCCCTCGTATAGCACTTACTTTATTATATGGCAAAACAAGAAACAACCTGTGATGATATTCTAAAAGAGTTGAGAGCCAAGCAATACCGCCCCGTCTACTATCTCATGGGCGAGGAATCGTATTACATAGACCTCATCTCCGACTATATTGTAGACAACGTTCTCACTGACACCGAAAAGGTATTCAACCTGACCGTAGTCTACGGTGCAGATGTCGATATAGCCACTGTCATCAATGCGGCCAAGCGCTATCCGATGATGTCCGAACGCCAGGTCGTAGTCGTAAAGGAAGCGCAGGCCATCCGCAACATGGAGGAGCTTTCATACTACCTGCAAAAACCGTTGAACTCCACCATTCTTGTTCTATGCCACAAACATGGGGTGCTGGACAGAAGAAAGAAGCTGGCGGCCGAAATAGAGAAGGTGGGAGTTCTATTCGAATCCAAGAAGGTGAAGGATGCCCAGTTACCGGCATTCATCACCTCATACATGAAGCGCAAAGGTGTAGACTTGGATCCTAAAGCCACCTCCATGCTTGCCGATTTCGTAGGTACGGACCTCAGCCGCCTTACAGGAGAACTGGAAAAACTGATTATAACTCTTCCAAAAGGTCAGACACGCGTCACCCCCGAACAGATAGAACGTAACATCGGAATCAGTAAGGATTATAATAACTTTGAACTTCGCAGTGCCATTGTAGAAAAAGACATACTAAAGGCCAATAAAATAATAAAATATTTTGAAGAAAATCCGAAAACAAACCCTATCCAGATGACTTTATCTTTACTTTTCGGCTTCTTCTCCAACTTGATGTTGGCTTATTATGCACCCGAAAAGACGGAGCAGGGTATTGCCAGTTTCATAGGATTAAAGACTCCCTGGCAGTCGCGCGAATACCTAAGTGCCATGCGCCGTTACAGCGGAGTAAAGACCATGCAGATAATCGGAGAAATTCGATATGCAGATGCCAAATCCAAAGGAGTAGGAAATTCCTCCCTAAGCGATGGAGATATCCTCCGGGAATTGGTCTTTAAGATTCTACATTAACTTCCATACAGCATCCTTTTCCATAAAAGGGGAAAAGCATAAAACAGACTGATTTAATATCATTATGTCATTTTTAGGGGGATTTATCCCCCTTTTTTCTATTTCGGTCCTTAGCATAGACAGTAAAATAGGAGATAATAATCATATTTACAGTAAATTACGTTCATTTATAAGCTCTGAGAATCGTGTTTTTATAACGAATCGACCAATTATACAGAAATAAAGCAAGGATTTAAGTCTTGAAGACTAGAAAATAAATAAAGCATCTTATTTTCTTATTTATGTCACATCTTTTCTCCTTTAGTAAAAAGAAGAGATGGAGCAATTCAGCTTTAAATCGTCATATATGAAATCTGTTACACTTTTCAAGAGTACAATAGTTGTAATACACAACTAGGATAATTGACTATTGTGAATTTAATACATTACATAAATATCTATATGACGGGTGTATTATAACATATGTGATATTACACTTGAAAAACACAAATGTAATAAGTAATATTTAATATCGCAAACTGATGGTTTACAAAAATAATAGAGTAGGGGTTAACCCATATAATTATAAGCAATAAATATGTATATATCAATTACATACGACGATTAATCAAATTATTAAATTATATATTATATAAAATGAGCGACAAACAAATGTAATACAGCATTTACCATCAAAAAATAACCATATAATATGATAATAACTAGACAAATATATTATTTTATTAAACTTACGATAAACACCTATTTTACTCGTAATTTGTATTATAGCATTTGTAATGATGAATATTGTAATAACAGCATTTCATTTGTAAACTTTAAAATATTACATTTTTAATTTGCTTTTGTGATGTCATTTTTTTACTTTTGTAATTCAATAAATAACATGTACAATTGTAATAACACATAAACCATGAGTATAAAAGACAGGTTCAAAATGGTTATGGACCGGGAGAAACTGACAGCAGGAGCTTTTGCCGAGAGTATCGGCGTGGCCCAAGCCACCATTTCTCACATCTTGGGTCCGCGTAACAAATATCCAAGTACGGAAGTCATTCTCCGATTGCATCAACGATACAACGACATAAACTTGGAGTGGCTGCTTACCGGAAAAGGTAATATGAGTAATAATCCGGATTCACCCGAAAACGATGGATTCGACTATCCTTTATTCGCCGAGAATCCGGAAAATCTGTCCAACGGGCCGGAAGAATCTAAAAATCGCAAGGAAATTGCATTAGAGACAGCCCTAAAATCGCCTAAAGAGATTGTAAAACAAGAGATTATCTACAAAGAAAGACCTCCCAGAAAAATCACAGAAATAAGAATTTTCTTTGATGACAATACCTACGAGACTTTCAAACCGGAAAATTAAGGAATGAGAATGGAAATAGACTAACGCCCCGGCATAAAAAAGAAACGGGTTCATTTTATTCTGCACTCGGTTTACACTATCTTTGCACCCGAAAGAAAAACATCCCTCTTTATAGATATGAAAAAGTATATTTTAGATCTGACAGTGACAGAGAACCTCCGCTTGCATGCCAACTACGTGTTGTTGAAGCTGACTTCTCCATCCCCACTTCCGGAAATGCTTCCGGGACAATTTGCAGAGATTCGCGTGGACGGCTCGCCTACCACTTTTTTGCGCCGCCCCATCTCCATCAATTATGTAGATAGACAACGGAACGAGGTCTGGTTCTTAATCCAACTTGTAGGCGACGGAACCAAGCGATTAGGAGAAGCAAAAGCAGGCGATATAATCAATGTAGTGCTTCCGTTGGGAAACTGCTTCACAATGCCTGAAAAGCCCTCAGACAAGCTCTTATTGGTAGGTGGAGGTGTAGGTACAGCTCCTATGTTATATTTAGGCGAACAGCTCGCCAAGAAAGGTTGCAAGCCAACATTCCTGCTGGGTGCCAGAAGTGACAAAGATTTGCTTCAATTGGAACAATTTGCCGCCTATGGCGAGGTGTATACCACCACCGAAGATGGCAGCCACGGAGAGAAGGGATACGTAACACAACACTCCATATTAAATAAGGTGTGCTTTGAGCAGATATATACTTGCGGCCCCAAACCGATGATGATGGCAGTAGCAAAGTATGCCAAAAGTAAAGGCATCAGTTGCGAAGTATCTTTGGAAAATATGATGGCGTGCGGCATAGGCGCTTGTCTATGCTGTGTAGAAAATACCACGGAAGGTCATTTGTGCGTATGTAAAGAAGGTCCGGTTTTTAATATAAACAAACTATTATGGCAGATTTAAGTGTAAATATTGGTGAATTACAAATGAATAATCCGGTGATGACTGCATCCGGAACATTCGGATATGGTGAAGAATTCGCCGATTTCATCGAACTATCGCGAATAGGCGGTATTATTGTAAAGGGAACCACTCTTCACAAACGTGAAGGCAATCCATATCCGCGCATGGCAGAGACTCCTTCGGGTATGTTAAACGCTGTGGGACTGCAAAATAAGGGTGTTCATTACTTTGTTGAACACATCTATCCCCGCATCAAGGACATTCAGACCAACATGATTGTGAATGTTTCGGGTTCTGCCATCGAAGACTATGCCGAAACAGCCGCAATCATTAATGAACTTGACAAAATTCCTGCCATAGAATTGAACATCTCTTGCCCCAACGTGAAGCAAGGAGGAATGGCATTCGGTGTTACCGCCAAGGGCGCCGAAGAAGTGGTGAAAGCCGTGCGCTCAGTTTACAAAAAGACACTTATCGTAAAGCTCTCCCCGAACGTTACCGACATCACTGAAATAGCCCGCGCAGCCGAAAATGGCGGTGCAGACAGTGTTTCCCTCATCAATACCCTGCTGGGAATGGCTATAGACGCGGAACGCAGGCGTCCGATACTCTCCACTGTAACCGGTGGCATGTCCGGTGCGGCCGTGAAACCCATTGCCTTACGTATGGTATGGCAAGTAGCCAAAGCGGTAAAAATCCCCGTCATAGGCTTGGGAGGTATCATGAACTGGAAAGATGCTGTGGAATTCATGCTTGCAGGTGCCTCTGCCATCCAGATTGGTACGGCAAACTTCATTGATCCGGCGGTTACAGTGAAAGTGGTAGAAGGAATAAATGACTATCTTAACAGACACGGTTATCAGTCTGTAAAGGATATTATCGGTGCACTCGAGGTATAAAGAATAACTAGAGATCGCCATTCGCAATATATATTCATAAAAAAGGACATTCATTGACGAATGTCCTTTTTCTTTTTATTTACATCAGTAAACTTACTCTCCCAACAAATCCGGACGCAATCTACGGGTCCTTTCCAACGACTGTTGCAGCTCCCATTCCTTAATCTTGGCCTCATGTCCGGAAAGTAAAATATCCGGAACCTTCCATCCATTGTAATCAGCGGGACGTGTATAGACCGGTGCGGCCAGCAGATTGTCCTGAAAAGAATCTGAAAGTGCAGACTGCTCATCGGAAATCACTCCCGGAATGATACGGATGATGGCATCTGCCATGACAGCCGCCGCCAGTTCTCCGCCAGTCAACACATAGTCGCCGATACTGATTTCCTTGGTGATGAGATGCTCGCGAATCCGGTAATCTATCCCTTTGAAATGCCCGCAGAGAATGATGAGATTCTGGGCAAGGGAAAGAGTATTTGCCATCGGCTGATTGAACTGCTCACCATCGGGGGTCGTAAAGATAACCTCGTCATAATCCCGCTCGGCCTTCAAGGCGTTGATACACCGCTCTATCGGCTCTATCTTCATGACCATTCCGGCAAAGCCGCCAAACGGATAATCGTCTACACGACGGTACTTATCTTCCGTATAATCACGAAGATTATGGATATGTATCTCTGCAAGCCCTTTATTTTGAGCACGTTTCATGATGGAGCAGTTAAAGAATCCCTCAATCATCTCTGGCAAAACTGTGATAATGTCAATGCGCATATAACTTTATTTTAGCTATTTCAAGCTGCAAAAGTACAAATATTCGGGGAGAAACCCGTATTTTTGCGTTCAAACAATCCGAAAACCCTATGACTGTAAAAGAAAAAATAGACCAGCTCCGTGCGGAATTACACCAGCACAACTACAATTATTATGTGCTGAATGCTCCTGAAATATCCGACAAGGAGTTTGACGACCTGATGCGCGAGCTACAAGACTTAGAGAAAGAACATCCTGAATACCAAGATGATAATTCGCCCACGATGCGTGTAGGGAGTGATTTGAATAAGAACTTCACACAAGTGGCACACAAATATCCCATGCTTTCATTGGGAAACACCTATTCCGAAAACGAAGTGACCGACTTTTACGAACGGGTAAAGAAAGCGTTGAATGAGGATTTTGAAATCTGCTGCGAGCTGAAGTATGACGGTACTTCCATCTCGCTGACTTACGAGGATGGCAAACTGGTGCGTGCCGTCACCCGTGGCGATGGCGAAAAGGGCGATGACGTGACGGACAATGTAAAGACAATCCGAACGATTCCACTGGTCCTCCATGGGAATTATCCTAAATCATTCGAAATCAGAGGGGAAATCCTGATGCCCTGGGTGGTTTTCGAAGAACTGAACCGGGAAAAGGAAGCACGTGAGGAACCGCTTTTCGCCAATCCGCGCAACGCTGCTTCCGGTACCTTGAAGTTGCAGAATTCCGCCATCGTAGCATCCAGAAAGCTGGATGCTTATCTCTACTATCTATTGGGAGAGGAATTGCCCTGCGACGGCCATTACGAGAATCTGCAAGCCGCCGCCAGCTGGGGATTTAAAACATCAGAGCACACCAGAAAAGCCCACAGCCTGGAAGAAGTCTTCGAATACATCAATTATTGGGACACGGAGCGTAAGAACCTTCCGGTAGCTACTGATGGTATTGTACTAAAAGTCAACAGCTTGAGACAACAAAAGAATTTGGGATTCACAGCCAAGTCCCCCCGGTGGGCCATCGCATACAAATTCCAGGCAGAACGTGCACTGACACGCTTGAATAGGGTTACCTACCAAGTAGGACGTACCGGCGCAGTCACTCCGGTTGCCAATCTGGACCCCGTACAACTGTCCGGCACCATTGTGAAACGTGCCTCCCTGCACAATGCAGATATTATCGAGGGGCTGGACCTGCATATAGGCGACATGGTGTATGTGGAAAAAGGCGGTGAAATCATCCCCAAAATAACCGGTGTCGATAAGGATGCCCGCAGTATGCTTATCGGTGAAAAAGTGAAGTTCATCACCCATTGTCCCGAATGCGGCAGCAAACTGATACGTTTTGAAGGAGAAGCAGCCCACTATTGCCCCAATGAAACCGCTTGTCCTCCGCAGATTAAAGGGAAAATAGAGCATTTCATCAGCCGCAAAGCCATGAATATAGACGGACTGGGACCTGAAACAGTAGATATGTTCTACCGATTGGGGCTGATAAAGGATACTGCAGATTTATACCAGCTCAAAACCGATGACATCAAGAACCTGGAACGGATGGGCGAAAAATCGGCAGAAAACATAGTCAACGGTATTGCGGCAAGTAAAGAAGTGCCATTCGAAAGAGTGCTCTTTGCACTGGGCATACGCTTCGTGGGAGAAACGGTTGCCAAGAAGATAGCCAAGTCCTTTACGGACATCGAAGAACTGGAAAACGCAGACCTCGAAAAGCTGAAAAACATCGATGAAATCGGTGAAAAAATAGCGCAGAGCATTATAACCTACTTCTCCAATCCTGCCAACAGAGAGCTGGTGGAACGGCTGAAATCGAACGGTCTGCAACTCCACCGGACGGAAGAAGACCTCAGCGGATACACCGACAAACTGGCGGGCCAGTCCATTGTCATCAGCGGCGTATTCACCCACCACTCACGGGACGAATACAAAGAGATGATTGAAAAGAACGGTGGGAAAAACGTCGGCAGTATCTCCTCCAAAACCAGCTTTATCCTGGCCGGAGAAAATATGGGACCTGCCAAACTGGAGAAAGCGCAGAAACTGGGAGTAAAGATTATGAGCGAAGATGAGTTTTTGGCATTGCTATCCTAACAAATTTCCACAAAAAGCTTTTTTATGGCTTATATTTGTAGGGTAAATCGAAAAAATTCGTACTTTTGCGAGTCATTTAATTAGAGATTACTTTATAATACTCATGATACAGACAAGATTGAAAGGAATGGGGGTAGCGCTGATTACTCCATTTAAAGAGGATGAAAGCGTTGATTACGATGCGTTGATGCGTTTGGTAGACTATCAACTTCAAAACAATACCGACTTTTTATGTGTGCTCGGCACCACGGCAGAAACTCCGACTCTGACTGAAGAAGAGAAAAAGAAAATCAAGAAAATGGTCATCGAGCGGGTGAACGGAAGAATTCCTATCCTGCTGGGCGTAGGCGGAAACAACACCCGGGCCATAGTGGAAACACTGAAAAATGACGATTTCACCGGAGTAGATGCCATTCTCTCCGTTGTTCCATATTATAACAAGCCCTCACAAGAAGGTATATATCAGCATTATAAGGCCATTTCTGAAGCAACGGATTTGCCGATTGTGCTTTATAATGTCCCCGGTCGTACCGGCGTGAACATGAAGGCAGAAACAACCCTGCGCATTGCACGTGATTTCAAGAATGTGATAGCCGTCAAAGAAGCTTCGGGCGACATCACGCAGATGGATGACATCATCAAAAACAAACCGGCCAATTTCGACGTTATTTCGGGCGATGACGGCATCACCTTCCCTCTGATTACCCTGGGGGCCGTCGGCATTATCTCGGTCATCGGAAACGCGTTCCCACGTGAGTTCAGCCGTATGGTACGTCTGGCACTGCAAGGGGACTATGCCAATGCATTGACCATTCACCACAAATTTGCCGAATTATTCAAGCTTCTGTTTGTAGACGGCAACCCTGCCGGAGTAAAAGCCATGCTGAATGTAATGGGAATGATTGAGAACAAGCTCCGCCTGCCATTGGTGCCGACCAGAATCACTACTTTCGAAGCCATGCGCAAGATTCTGGATGAATTGAACATCAAATGCTAAGGTCTTATACCGCCCCTATAGGATATTAATTTCCAGTATACAACATATTAATATCAGATATGCAAGGAGTTAATTTTGTGGAAACACGGAATTAACTCCTTCTTTTTTTCCTATGTGACTATATTTATCAGTACAATAATCCCAAAACAGTCTACTGATTACGTTATAAAGCAAAAAGACATCTGGTTAAATCGAGAAAAAGACATCTCTAGCTCAATCAAGACAAGACTATTATTTCAGCTAATCTATTAGTTCACAACACTGAACACTTTGTTTCAGCAGAGAAAAACACTTTGTTTTTATATGATGGAACAAAGTGTTCTGTCAAGGGAAACAAAGTGTTCTCCATAATGAAACAAAGTGTTTAGTTAAGGGAAACAGTTTGTTTCATTATAGAGAACACGCGCCAGTGCCATACAAGGGGAGAACATCAACTATATGCCATTGCTGTAAAAACAAAGAACCTCCGCAAGTTTTCTTGCGGAGGTTCTTTGTGATCGCGACAGGATTCAAACCTGTAACCGGCTGATCCGTAGTCAGCTACTCTATTCAGTTGAGCTACGCGACCCTTAAAAAAATTATGAAAACTTGTGACCGCGACAGGATTCAAACCTGTAACCGGCTGATCCGTAGTCAGCTACTCTATTCAGTTGAGCTACGCGGCCTCTTTGTTTAACGGGTGCAAAGATACGTACTTTTTCCGAATTAGCAAACGATATACAAACTTTTTTTGAAGAAATTTATTCGACAAAGCGATAATTAAACAACTGCCAGCCGATGGTCATCCCCACATTCCACTCCCTTCTCGGTGAGCTATAATGATTTACATAAGCAGAGATGGCTCCGAAGGGCAAATGACAAATAACAGAAACTTCTCCCATATACTCAAAGCGGGAGAATGCTTTTCCATAATATGCTTTATTCAATGCATTCTTTTTTATCGGAAAAATCGGTGTAAAGCCATAAAATTCTGTCCGGAACTGGAACATGTCGTTCAAAACATATATGGGTTTGATACCGGCAGCCACATACTGGTTGGCACGAAAAGCTTCATTGTACATCAGTTTACTATGCGGAGTCGGTGCAAATTCTCCTGCCTGCATCATGGTTGCCGTATAATTCTCAGAGAAATTTTTCGACGAATACAGTGCTTCTGCCATCCATCCCAGGGTGAACTTCGGCCCCATTGTGTGATATGCCTCTTTCATATAAGAAATTTGCAACCATGATTGCCGTTCTTGCGGAGAAGGACTGTACCCTTCTTGCGGATTCCCCGGTTCAAATCTTTCCCTCCCGGTAAATACCTGGGCTATCAGTTTCTCCAGATAGCCTTTTGTCGCGTATTGCCGCGTATTCAGGGTACTCCCATAGAAACCGATGGAACCTCCCAAAAGTTTGTAGGTACTTCTGTCCGAACGGTCCTTATCGAAATCTATTACGCTGGATTGAAAGTAGTTATCTTCCAGTTGGCCATATCCCAGACTGAACTCCGCACGCTTATTGGCCAAAAACGGCAAGGCAACCATCAACTTCACAAAACGTTCGTCCTTTGAATTGAATGAAGGTTTGTCATTCCTGGAAAACAGCTTGTCCTTCTTGTAGTAATCGAAGGTACTGATTGAAGCAATAAAACGAAAGGACGTAGATATGTGGGTAGGCAAATCAATCTTACCCATCAACTGGGCATTATTATAAATCTTACCCAACTGACCGTCAAAAGTGATTTCCTTGGAATAATAATTCAAGTTCTGATATCCTATTCCCAAATAGATTTGATTTGAGCTCGTGGTAGAGACACTGCCCCCCAGACGCACGGAAAAATTATCCTCCATCTTCACCTTCAAATGCAGCTCATACAAATCGGATTCCGAATCATACACAGCATGAGGAACTATTTCCGAAATCATATTATCTGCCAGCAAACGAAAATACCCGCGCTTCAAGTCTTCATAAGTAAAGACTTCATGCTCTTCATCATGGAACTCTTTTTTGATGTAGGCTTGCTGTTGGGCATTCGCCCCTTCAATAATAATATCCCGAAAACGGAATTGAGGCAGGTTACTCCGGAAGACAAGGCGCCTCAAACGCACATTATCAGCATTCACCCTACGGTGAACACGGCTTTTGATGGAATCCATCATATTAAGAGTACGGTTGTAGCCTATATCGTGCAATTCCTGCAGACGGTCAAAATCCAGCAGGTTGACATCATCGTACTTGAAGGTCATGACTATGCCCAATGAGTCCGGAATGGAATAATCGGTCTTCTGCATAATCATATTCTCCAATTGGCTCATCAGGTCATTCTCCTTCGGCTTACCGGGATTTGCCGCCACCACACTGCCAATGATGACATCCGGATGAAAATCCTCCCGCATCACATCCGTAGGGAAATTATTGTAAATGCCGCCATCATAAGCAAGCGTACTGTCTATTTCTATCGGTTTGAAGACAAATGGAAAGCTCATGGAAGCACGTACCGCATCTCCCAAATCCCCTTTACTCAATACCAATGGCTTTTTATTGTACACATCGGATGCTATACAGCGAAAAGGAACAAACAGTTTGTTGAAATTACCGCCACATGCAGCCGTAGCACGTGCAAACAATTCCACAAATACCAGGTTCATCTGTATGGGGTTGACCATGCTTGTGGGAAGTATCTGGGGCTTTATATGCAGCGAGTCCCTAAAAGCAAAACGGATATTAAAAAATTCCGGTGAAGGACGATTCTTCTTAAAATAATACTCGTATTTAGGCTCCACTTTGCCCGAATACCAACGCTTAAAGTCGGGAGAGCGCAACAGCGCCTCCATATCGTCCGGGGAATACCCCATAGCATACAGAGAACCGATGATAGCTCCCATAGAGGTTCCGGTTATATAATCAATGGGGATATTATTCTCTTCCAAAGCCCGGATAATGCCTATATGAGTCATGCCTTTTGCTCCACCGCCACTCAGTACAAGCCCCACTTTCTGAGCTTGTAAAATAAAGCCACATAGAAGAAACGAAAAAAACAATAAAACTCTTTTCATAACTATGCTATTCCGAGTAAGATAAATGTTCATTGCCCCAAATATAAACAATAGTTTCTAAAAATGCCGTATTCAACGAAGAAAATCACACCCTAATTGGTGAAAATGAATAAAAAAAGGGTATTGCGACTCCGAAGAATCACAATACCCTTGCATATATTAAATGCAAATTTAAAGGGGCTTATTTTATCAGGTCAATGCTTCTCTTGACAAAGTTGTTCAAAGCTTCACCTTTCAACATACCATTCTGCAGCAGTGCCAAATCTATCAGTTGACGGACAACCTTATTCTTGGCAGCATAATCGGCGAAGATGCCTTCTTTCTGTGTTTTCAGTTCGTCCCACTTCTTATCCAGCTCATTCACTTTATCCTTTTCGGCAGTCGGTATATCCTCATCTTTCTTGCCTTCCTGCTTCTTTTTCAGGTCAGTACGCTGCTTGTTCACTTCATCCATCTCTGCCTGAACCGGAGCAACGGCAGCAGCACATTCCTTATCTTCATCTGCCAGAACTTCTTTTACCAGCTTATGGTCTGAATTCAATACCAGGTTAAACATATCCGGCATTTCGCCATAGAAGCTCATTCCAGCCTGGATATTCGCCATTTCCTTCATACGGCGCATGTACTCGCTCTGAGTTATCATGATAGGAGTGGCATTTTCGCCCAAAGCCTGCGCCGTGATGTTGAACTCCGTCTTATCCATCTTGGGCAACTGGCTCTTGAAGATGGAAGAAAGAACTTCCTGCTTGCCGGCTTCCAACGCTTCGTTCTTCTTGTCTTCCTTGACAATCAGATTATCAATAATATCGCTGTCTACACGAGTGAAGCGAACCTTTTCGAACTTCTGTTCCAACATGCTCACCACCGCAATGTCCAGCTGTCCATCCATCAACAGCACATTGTATCCTTTATTCGTAGCGGCCTCTATGTAGCTGTATTGTTCATCTTTATTGTTGGCATACAGATAAATCAGATTTCCATCCTTATCCGTCTGGTTATCTTTAATCAACGTCTTATACTCTTCGAAAGTATAATATTTGCTGTCTGTATCGGTGAAAAGGGCAAAATCCTTGGCTCTATCATAGAAATCTTCCTGCGTAAGCATTCCGTAGTTGATGAAGATTTTCAAGTCATTCCACTTTTCCTCAAACTGTTTACGGTCATTCTTGAAGATAGACTGCAAACGGTCTGACACCTTCTTCGTGATATATGTAGAAATCTTCTTCACGTTGGCATCGCTCTGCAAATAAGAACGGGAAACGTTCAATGGAATGTCCGGTGAATCGAGCACACCATGCAGCAGGGTCAAGAAGTCGGGAACAATACCTTCCACCGAATCCGTCACATATACCTGGTTGCAATAGAGCTGAATCTTATTCTTGTTCAACTCGATGTTGCTCTTCACTTTGGGGAAGTACAGAATACCGGTAAGGTGGAACGGATAATCCACATTCAGATGAATCCAGAATAAAGGTTCGTCGGACATAGGATAAAGGTCACGGTAGAACTTCTTATAATCTTCATCTTTCAATTCGCTGGGTTTCAGCGTCCACAACGGGTTGGAATCATTGATGATATTATCCTCGGCAGTTTCAACCTGCTTGCCGTCTTTCCATTCTTTCTTCTTGCCGAATGCAACCGGGATAGGGAGGAAGCTGCAATACTTCTTCAACAAAGAGGAAATGCGCGCTTCTTCAAGGAATTCCTTGCAGTCATCGTCTATGTAAAGAACGATATCCGTACCACGTTCTGCCTTATCAGTGTCTTCAATCGTAAACTCCGGACTGCCATCGCATGTCCACTTTACAGCCTGGGCGCCTTCCCGATAGGATTTAGTGATGATTTCGACTTTCTTGGCAACCATAAAAGCCGAATAGAAACCCAATCCAAAATGGCCGATGATGGCGTTGGCATCGTTTTTATATTTCTCAAGGAAGTCATTGGCGCCAGAGAAAGCTATCTGGTTAATATACTTGTCTATTTCTTCAGCCGTAAGACCTATACCATGGTCGGACACCGTAATGGTATCTTTTCCCAGCGAGACATGTACGGTTAAATCGCCAACTTCACCCTTGAACTCACCGATAGAGGAGAGTGTTTTCAGCTTCTGTGTAGCATCAACCGCGTTAGAAACCAACTCACGGAGAAAAATTTCATGATCACTATACAAGAACTTTTTAATGACGGGGAAGATATTCTCAGTAGTTACCCCAATATTACCTTTTTGCATACTACATTTATATTTTTTAGATTTATATTTTTAATTATTCCGGCAGATATAGCACAAAAAAAATGCCAGCCCATAAGGACTGACATTTTGACGGTTTTTATAAAGAACTGCTTATGCCTTCTTGATGCTCAGCTCATCTTTTTCTTTGTCTACTGATACATTTACCGTATCACCCGGCTGTAACTCTGCCGCCACTATCAGCTCGGAAAGTCCATCCTCCAAGTGGTTCTGAATGGCACGCTTCAATGGGCGCGCACCAAACTGTACATCGTACCCTTTCGAAGCAAGGAATGTCTTTGCATCATCCTCCACAACCAGCTTGTAACCAATTGCTTCAACCCGTTCGTACAAGCCTTTCAGCTCAATGTCCACAATCTTTGTGATAGCCTCCAAGGAGAGCTGGTCGAAAGTAATGATTTCATCCAAACGATTCAAAAATTCGGGAGCAAAAGTCTTGTTCAGAGCCTTTTGTATCACACTGCGCGAATGTTCATTGTCATCCGTGCGGTTTTGCGCCGCAAAACCTACGCCACGGCCAAACTCCTTCAACTGCCGCGTACCGATATTGGAGGTCATAATGATAACCGTATTCTTGAAATCGATGGTTCTGCCATAATTGTCAGTCAAACGACCTTCATCCAGTACCTGGAGCAAGATGTTGAACACGTCCGGATGGGCTTTCTCAATCTCATCCAGCAAGACAATGGAATACGGCTTGCGACGCACCTTTTCAGTCAACTGGCCGCCTTCCTCATAGCCCACATATCCCGGAGCGGCACCAATCATACGAGATACGGTGTATTTCTCCATATACTCGCTCATATCGATACGTATCAAGGCATCGGCAGAGCCAAACATATATTTTGCCAATTGCTTTGCCAAATGCGTCTTACCCACACCAGTAGGGCCAAGGAACATAAAAGTTCCGATGGGATGGTTCGGGTCTTTCAACCCTACACGGCTACGCAAGATTGCTTTGGTAAGTTTCTCTATCGCAGCATCTTGAGCTATCACCTTCGCCTGTAGTTCTTCCTTCATTCCGGCCAGTTTAAGTCCTTCTGCCTGCGCCATGCGCTGTACGGGTACACCGGACATCATTGAAATAACATTGGCTATTTCCTCTTCACCTACCGTTTGGCGGTCATCCTTCAAACGGGCTTCCCACTCAACCTTCATCTCCTCCAAGCGGACAGAAAGTTCCTTCTCACGGTCGCGGTAGCTGGCAGCCAGCTCAAAATTCTGTGACTTTACAGCTTCAGCCTTCAGGCTACGTGCCTCTTCAATCAGCTTTTCCTGTTCCTCAATTTCTTTCGGAACATTAATATTCGTCAAATGCACACGCGAACCCGCCTCGTCCAAAGCATCAATAGCTTTATCCGGGAAGTTGCGGTCGGTTATATAGCGTGCTGACAACTTGACACATGCTTCCAAGGCTTCATCCGTGTAGCTCACGTTATGATGGTCTTCATACTTCTCCTTGATATTCTTCAATATCTGAAGCGTTTCTTCAGCTGTGGTAGGCTCTACAATCACCTTTTGGAAACGACGTTCCAAAGCACCGTCTTTCTCGATATTCTTTCTGTATTCATCGAGAGTGGTAGCTCCAATACACTGTATTTCACCACGCGCTAAAGCTGGTTTCAGCATATTGGCAGCATCCATGGAACCGGCAGCAGCACCGGCACCTACAATCGTATGGATTTCATCGATGAAAAGGATGACATTCGGATTTTTCTGCAACTCGTTGATGATAGAGCGGATACGTTCCTCAAACTGACCACGGTATTTTGTTCCCGCCACCACAGAGGCCATATCAAGCATCACCACGCGCTTTTCAAACAAAATGCGCGAAACTTTCTTTTGCACAATACGCAATGCCAAACCCTCTACGATGGCAGATTTTCCGACTCCAGGTTCACCGATAAGCACCGGATTGTTCTTCTTACGGCGGCTCAAGATTTGCGCCAGACGTTCAATCTCGCGTTCGCGACCCACAACCGGGTCCAGCTTGCCTTCTTCGGCAGCCCGCGTCATGTCTACGCCGAAATTGTCCAGCACAGGAGTATCATTGGACGGCTTTCTGGATGCAGCCTGTGCAGCCGAAGCCGAACCAGCTCCCCCAGTACGGGAGGAGCGGGACATATTCATATCTTCTTCATCCTCTTCATCATCCTCGGTGAATCCCATTCCCGCATTCGGATTGGTCGATTTCATCGAAAGCTGTTCAAATACAGCCTGATAATCCACCCGGTGTTCTTCCAAAACAGTTGCAGCAAGATTGTCGCCATCTTTCAAGATAGCCAGCAATACATGTTCCGTATCGGCAGTTGCACTTTTCAGCAAACGCGCTTCAAGCATACACATCTTCAATATCTTAGCCGTCATCGGGGACAAGGGCACTTCAGCGTCCGGCAAGAGAGTATCGTCCTCGGCATCCTTTAGGAAACCCTCCAGACGACTTTTTACTCGTTTTAAATCTATATCAAGTTTCAACAATATTTCAATAGCTTTTCCTCCGCCATCACGCAGCATGCCGAGCAGAAGGTGTTCCGGACCAATATAGCGATTTCTCAATCGATTGGCTTCTTCCTTGCTATAAGTAATTATGTCTGAAACTCTTTGTGAAAATTGATTGTTCATATTTTATAATTCTCCTCAATTAAAAAGGTTATCCACGACAAAGATACGCATTTATTAATTCAGCGTATCATATTTAACTGATTTAATAGTATACAAATCCCGTGCCATAAATTTCAAATCTGTTTTTCCACTTTATACCTTATATATTAATAGCAATTTGGTGAGGAAGGGAGGGAGTACTTCCATATTTATGTTGCAGGCAACAAAGTTTATGGAGGAAAACTTTTGTATATCGTAAAAAAGCAGTACTTTAGCGTGGTTTTTCACGAACCCGAAAATGTATAATTAATAATCTTTTTAAATGCTTGAACAAGACAGAATTATAAAGATTAACATCGAGGAGGAAATGAAGTCATCGTACATTGACTACTCTATGTCGGTCATTGTTTCACGTGCCCTTCCGGATGTTAGAGATGGTTTTAAACCCGTTCACCGAAGAATTCTTTTCGGAATGATGGGATTAGGAAATACCTCCGACAAACCTTATAAAAAATCAGCCAGAGTTGTAGGTGAAGTATTAGGTAAATATCACCCTCATGGCGACTCGTCCGTTTACGGAGCTCTTGTACGTATGGCTCAGCCTTGGGCAATGCGTTACATGTTGGTAGATGGACAAGGTAACTACGGTTCAGTAGACGGTGACAGTGCTGCTGCCATGCGTTATACAGAGTGTCGTTTGCGAAAAATTGGTGAAGACATGATGACAGACCTTGAGAAAGAGACTGTTGACATGCAGAACAATTTCGATGACTCTTTGCAAGAGCCTACCGTCATGCCGGCCCGTATTCCGAATCTTTTGGTAAATGGTGCATCTGGTATTGCCGTAGGTATGGCTACCAATATGCCGACCCATAATCTATCTGAGGTTATTGACGCTTGTATTGCATACATTGAAAACAATGACATCGATATAGAAGAGCTGATGACGTATGTCAAAGCTCCTGATTTCCCGACCGGAGGCTATATATACGGTATGAGCGGTGTTCGCGAAGCCTATCTCACGGGACGCGGACGTGTCATAATGCGTGCTAGAGCCGAAATTGAGACTGGTTCGACGCACGATAAAATCGTTGTGACAGAAATTCCCTATGGTGTCAACAAAGCTGAATTGATTAAGAATATAGCCGATCTGGCCAACGAAAAGAAAATTGAAGGTATTGCCAATGCTAATGACGAATCCGACCGTGAAGGTATGCGTATCGTTATTGATGTAAAACGTGATGCAAATGCCAGCATTGTACTCAACAAGCTCTACAAGATGACAATGCTGCAGACATCTTTTGGTGTGAACAATGTTGCATTGGTACATGGCCGTCCACGTCTGTTGAATCTGAAAGATTTGATAAAACACTTCGTTGAGCACAGACACGACGTAGTCATCCGCCGTACTCAGTATGATTTGCGCAAGGCCAAAGAACGTGCACATATTCTGGAAGGATTAATCATTGCATCTGATAATATCGACGAAGTAATCAAGATTATCCGTGCTGCTAAAACCCCGAATGATGCTATATCAGGTTTGATGGAGCGATTCCAACTCAGTGAAATTCAGTCACGTGCCATTGTTGAAATGCGTTTGCGTCAGCTCACAGGATTGATGCAAGACCAGCTGCACGCCGAATATGAGGAAATTCAGAAGCAGATTGCTTATTTGGAAGAAATCCTTGTCAATGACGAACTCTGCCGCAAAGTCATTAAAGATGAACTGATTGAAGTAAAAGAGAAGTATGGTGACGAACGTCGCTCGGAAATTGTCTATTCATCAGAAGAATTCAATCCGGAAGACTTCTATGCAGATGATGAAATGATTATCACCATCTCGCACATGGGATACATCAAACGCACACCGCTGAGCGAATTCCGTGCGCAAAACCGTGGTGGGGTAGGCTCCAAAGGTACCGAAACCCGCGATGCAGACTTTGTAGAGCATATTTATCCTGCAACCATGCATAATACCATGATGTTCTTTACACAGAAAGGTAAGTGTTACTGGCTGAAGGTATACGAAATCCCCGAAGGTACTAAGAATTCGAAAGGTCGTGCCATCCAGAATTTGTTGAATATCGACTCTGACGATGCTGTAAACGCCTATTTGCGCGTGAAGAACCTGAACGACCAAGAATTTATCAACAGCCATTATGTATTGTTCTGTACTAAGAATGGTGTCATTAAGAAAACATTGCTTGAGCAGTATTCACGTCCTCGCCAAAATGGTGTAAATGCTATCACTATCCGTGAAGACGACCGTGTAATCGAAGTGCGTATGACAAACGGCGACAATGAAATCATCATTGCCAACCGTAACGGACGTGCCATTCGTTTCCATGAAAGTGCTGTGCGCGTTATGGGACGTACTGCCACCGGTGTACGTGGTATGACATTGGATGAAGACGGTCAAGACGAAGTAGTAGGTATGATATGCATCAAAGATCCTGAAGCGGAAACAATTATGGTTGTATCGGAACAAGGATATGGCAAACGTTCGGATATTGAAGATTATCGCAAGACCAATCGTGGAGGTAAAGGTGTGAAAACAATGAATATCACCGATAAAACGGGTAAATTAGTAACTATCAAGTCTGTTACAGATGAAAATGACTTGATGATTATTAATAAATCCGGTATTACCATCCGTCTGAAAGTCGCCGATGTTCGTATCATGGGACGTGCTACACAAGGTGTGCGTCTAATCAACCTTGAGAAACGTAATGACGAAATCGGCTCTGTATGTAAAGTCACTTCAGAAAATGAAGAGGAACTTATAGAGGAGGGGGAAGAAAATACCCTTGAAAGCCCTCAGAACGAGGTAAACAATGAAAATGAAGAATAGACATAATATTAATTTAAATTTTCTACAATCATGAAAAGAGTATTATTTTCAATGGTTTTACTACTTGTCGCAAGCTTTACTTTCGCCCAAGAAAAGAACGTAAAAGAGGCTAAAAGTATTGCTAACGGAGTAAATCCTGACTTTGCCAAAGCAGAGGAACTGATAAATCAGGCTTTAACCAATCCCGAAACAAAGGACAATGCCGAAACGTGGGATGTAGCAGGTCTTATCCAAAGAAAAAGAAGTGAGAAAGAAATGGAAAATGCCTATCTGAGAAAACCTTATGACACTCTTCAGGTATATAATAGCGCATTGAACATGTGTAAATTCTACTTCAAATGTGACGAATTGGCACAAATTCCCAATGAAAAGGGCAAAATCAAGAATAAATATAGAAAATCTAATTCTGCTACAATTTTAGCAGAACGCGGTAATCTGATCAATGGCGGTATCCAATTCTTTAATTTGGCCTCACAGAAAGAAGGCGATGCAGCCAATGAAGACAATAAAAAAGCATTAGATTTCTTTGCAACATACATTGATATTGCTATCAACCCGATGTTTGAAAAGGAAAATCTATTACAAACAGATACTGTATTACCCCAAATAGCATATTATGCAAGTTTAGCAGCTGCTAAGATGGAAGATTATCCTAGTATTTTGAAGTATGCTCCTTATGCGCAAGATGATAAAGAAGTTGGGAAATACGCAATGGAATTTATCTCTACTGCATTGAAAGCTGAAGGTGATACTGTTAAATGGATTGCTTCTTTAAAAGAAGGTATCCAGAAATATCCTGAACATTCATTCTTCTTCGGTCACTTGATTGATTATTATAGCAATAACAACAAATATGACGAAGCTATGCAGTTTGCTGATGATATGTTGGCTAAAGATCCTAACAATACATTCTATTTGTATGTAAAAGGCTACCTTTATCACAATATGAAGGACTATGATAAAGCTATTGAATTCTATAAAAAAACTATAGAAGTAGATCCTAATTATGCAGAAGCATACTCTAATTTAGGCTTGATTTACTGCTTACAAGCACAAGATTTCTCAGAAAAAGCAACTACAGATATTAATGATCCGAAGTATAAAGAAGACCAGGCTACTCTGAAGACTTTCTATGAAAAGGCAAAACCTTATTATGAAAAGGCAAGAGAACTGAAACCTGATCAAAAAGATTTGTGGTTAAATGGTCTATATAGAGTGTATTATAATTTGCAAATGGGCCCTGAATTCGAAGAAATTGAAAAGTTGATGTAATACTTTCATAATAATAAAAGCCTAATTAAATTATTAATTAGGCTTTTATTATTGTTATATCATTAAGTAAAGAATGTTATTTCTTAAGTGAGGGAGAGAAGAAATTAAAATTAGATTAAATTATTCCAGCGCCATATTAAACATAATGCTGATATTGGATAGAAACCATATATACCTATATTCAACACCTAATTCGGTCTTCCGTAAATTACCAACAATGGTGTATCAGAATGGAAAATCATCTTTCTGGCAATGCCAGGGTTAAATAAGCGCGAAAATATATTTCTTTTATAAGAAGTTAATGTTATAATATCAATATGATTACTTTTGATATAACTGTCTAAACTACTAAGCAGATTATCGTTCTTTACCACATCATAGTATATTTCCAATTGTGGATATTGTTTTTGAAAATATTCCTTAATACCAGCCAGTTTTATTTCATTCCATGTATTCTGAACATCTGAAAGATGTATCAGAGACACTGAAAACTTAAATGATTTCAGATTATTTATTAGCGAATCAAAAGCTATTAAATCACGTTGATCAAAATTAGTAATGAATGCAATACGCTTAGCTTCAGAAAATTGCTTGAATGGAGTATTTTCAGGAATGGCCAATACCGGTACACGGCTACGTTCAATCACTTCAGCCGTTACACTGCCGATCAAATCAATATCCTTCTGACTTTTACCACGAGTTCCCATTATGATAATGCGTGGCCGATATTCCTTGGTATAGCGGAGTACCTCTTCTTCAGGAATACCTTCACGCAAAACACAAGTATATTTAATATCTGGAAACTCGCCGGAAGCTACCTTCTCTTTTACTTTATCAGATAATGCATTCAAATCAGCATGAACTTTTTGTAAGATACTCCTTACATTCTCCTCATCACTTAGCTGATAGTTAAATACGTCTCCGTATGGCAAAGAAGTTGCATATATAGGAGTAAAATAAACATGTAGTAAAACAACTTCTGCACCTATATTCTGAGCGAAATTGAAACCGAACTCGCAAGCCTTCAAAGAGTAATTGGAAAAATCCACTGGAATCAGCACTTTATTACTAACCTTCTCCAGTTTAGGTGACTTCCCCCCCACTACCTCTTCAGATAACCACGCAGAGCTTTCAGTAATTTTCAGAGCATGAGGTAAGTCACTCTCCTTAATACGTACACGTACGCCAGAAGAAACAACCGGTTGTATCTGGTTTACATTGTGAATATAAGTCTCAATACCTTCATTTTCAAGAACATTTTTCAATATTTGAGCTTTCGCGTACGTTAAGATTGCCAAAGTAACTAATTTATCTTCCATATATCATTGATTTTGAGATTAAAACAAACAAGAAATCCCAATTGTTGTCAGCAATTGGGATTCTATCTAACTTTCTCTTCTTAAGCTCGAACAGCTTCTTCAGTCTTACCTGCCATTTCATCTAAAATTTTTAAAGCTCGCTCTAAAACAGTAGTATCATCAATCATAACCAATCCACCATCTGGTCCAGGTTCCAAGTGAATCCCAACACTTTTCCCCTCCTTAAAATTGTGTCCACCGAAAAAATTTCTTACAGTGTCAACATTCAGTCCAAGTTCATCGGCTATTCTATGCATACTACCACTAGGCAATGAGTCTTTAATCTTACGTAATTCATTAAATGTTATTGTTCTCATATTCATAAATTTAATGGTTAATACTCTGTACTTTTTATTATCACGCTATAAACTTAAGGAAAAAAAAGGATAAAACAAACTATTTCTTTATCTTTTTTCAAAAAGAATATTGCCTCTCCAAAAAATAATCATTTTCAAGTATGCAGAATTATAAGTACAGAGAAAAAGCTCCTAAAAATAGACAGAAACAGCTCGTATAAAGCGGAATTATCGGTTTATACGAGCTGTTTTTAGAATATAGAAAAAATTAAATACCTTCTATGGCAGAAGCTGGAACCCATCCTACTTTACCGTCTTCCAAACGAATTTCTTTCCATTCACGCATAGAGTTGTCTTTTATCTCAACTTTACGTCCCTCATGAAGAATGAACAGACTTGTACCACTCTCACTGGGAGTACTACGCACTGTGACACTAGGTGCTAACACTATAGCTTCGTTACATTCCATCAGTTCGCCTTTTTGCTGAGCAGCAAACACATTACTCAATATAACAAGAGCCAGGAATACTATTCCTGCAATAAATCCCACTTTCTTTCCCATAATCTGTTTTGAAAAGAAAAAGAGATAGAACGAAACGAGTAACAGTATAAAGAATACAATCCCCAACTTAGCCCATGCATCTACGCTAAGACAATTAATCAACGATTTAGTCCAAGATACAAAGAAAACCTCAGGAACTGGGATTACCTTATCGATTGTCTTAGAACGTGCTATCTCCAAATTTGCACGAATATCAGCATTACCAGGTTCCAACAACAAGGCACGCTCATAATTCAATATAGCTCTTGCTATATCATCTGCCTTATAATAACTGTTGCCAAGATTATAATAGACCTCTGCAGCCTCTCCCTTCTTTAACAGATTCTCATATATTTGAATGGCAGAAGCATAATCATTCCGTATATAGGCGCTGTCACCTTCAGCCTTTGTCACATTGCTTTCTTGTCTTGCAGCAGAGAATTCCGCATGTGAACCGACGGATGTAGAGTCACTAGCAGTCTGTAATGTATCTACAGATGCAGAATTCTGCCCATAGGCAGTAATTGCCATCACTAGACTAAGAGTAAAAAACAATATTTTATTCATTACCATTTCCTCCTGATTAATGTTTTATCGAGTTTTCCATTTTACTGATAACTTCCAAAGAAGCTGAATATACCTTATCCATAGCCTGGTTATCATCACCCGGAGCAAAGCGGGCAAACTCACAGTTATTCAATGCATCGAGGAATTCCTTTATCAACGCATCATTCACACCATAATTACGAAGTTCCTCTTCGATATTATCCTTAGACAAACGGGATACCGGAATGTTCAGTTTATCACTGATATACCCCCAAAGAGCCTTCAAAACCTCATCATAAAACGCATCTTTCTTATTCTCAGCCAATAATTTACCAGCTTGTTTCATACGTTTCACCGCCACTTTATTGGCTTTCTTGGTACGCATCTTTGCTACATTTGCATTGGCTGCTATTTGCTTACGATAGATGATAAAGAATGTAATGAATGCAATACCCGGTATCAAATAAAGCAACCAATACGTCAACGAACCGAAGAAGAAATCACCTTTGGGAGACAGAGTAACATTATTCTGCTTGATAAAACGAATATCCTCATTCAATACTTTCAACTCTTCCTTGCTTGTAAAGTTTGCAATAGTCTGAGCAGCATTACCTGCTCCCTTTTCCACATGCAATTCATACTCCTCCGTAGTCAACGTTTTATACGAACGGGAATTAATATCAAAATAACTGAACTTTACGGCAGGAATCTCATAAGTTCCAGCATTACGAGGAATTGCCAGATACTCAATGACCTTGCTACCGGAGAGGCCCGAATTTGTCAGACGGAATTTATTGTCCACCTTCGGATCATATACTTCAAAATCCTCGGGGAATTTAACTTCCGGATTAGAGAGCAATTTCAGATTACCAGTACCAGAAATGACAAGTTTGACAGTAACAGCATCATTGGTCTTGACATTTGTACTATTGATAGAAGAAGTTATATTGAACTCTCCCACTCCTCCCGAAAAATCGGCTGGCTTACCTGCCGGCAAGGGCTTTACGTCAATTGTCAGTTGCGGAGTCAAAATTGTCTTTTTAACTTCTACGTAATTGCTTCCTCCATTGAAAAATGCCTCGAACGGATCAGCAACTTGTGTAGCCTTTGCAATGGAAGCATCAAAGCGTGCAGCATCAATTGTCAGCTTACCGGCTTGTTGCGGGAACAACACAAACTGACGATAGATTGTAGACTGATAATTTCTACCTTTATAATGCTCCAATCCCCATCTTCTGTCATTAGGCAATTCTACTTCCTGAGAATGGAATCCTTTGAAGTCAGGCAATTTCACATTATCAAACATACGTAAGTCCACCAAGGTATATATCTTGTATGTCAGCAGCAAAGCCTCTTGTTCATACACCGTCATCTTACTGGCAGTAGCTGTAATAAACAAATCACTATTCGATACAGATGTCCCGGAAGAAGCGCGGCTGGCAGTGCCCTCACTCTGTTTGCCACCATTTCCAGAAGCTCCATTAGCAGCCTGATCTGCCGGAAGAACCCTTACTTGTACAGAATTCGAAACCATTTGGTTACCATCAGCAGTGATAGTGGCTCCTGGAATGGTAAAATCACCTTCTGCAGTCGCCATTAAAATATAAGTGAATGTAATACTGCTGGTTGAAGTCGTCTGCCCATTAATCATCTGCACGCTACTCTGTTGCGAGCGGCTGGGCCCCATCAACACATCAAATCCCTTCATAGAAGGAGCACGAAAATCCCTTACCTTTTGTGTAGTCACCGTATACGACAGTCTGAACTGGTCTCCTACCGCCACAGCGTCAGGAGCAGACGCAGTAAACGATACCTTGCCATCGGCAAAGACATTCATACCGACTGCAATCAGTGCTATCCATAAGAAAACTATTTTTCTCATATATTATTCCTATTATGTTTGTTACCAATCTTTTTCCAGACGACCTCCTTGAAGTACCTGCTGCTTTTTCACTTTATCCTGCACATCCTTCTCGTCTTGCATGACAGAGTTCAATAGCTGTTCTGCATTTTCCTTAGACATCTCATTATCTTTCTTTTCCGGCTGAGAAGGTTGTTGTTGCTGGTCTTGATTCTGTTGCTGGTCTTTCTGCTGATCCTGCAGTTTATCCTGCTCCTTCTGTTGGTCCTGTTTATCCTGATCTTGATTCTGATCCTGGTTCTGTTGCTGGTCTTGCAACTGTTTCTGTGCCAAAGCAAGGTTATAGCGCGTTTCATCATCTTTCGGATTATTGCGTAACGACTCCTTATAGGCTTCTACCGCCTTTGCATAATCCTTCTGAGAATGAAAGATGACTCCCATATTATGATAAATCTGTGCTAAGTTCGATTTGTCCTTTTCTATCTTGGTAGCTCCCACATATTGCTCCATCGCTTCCTGCAGCTTGTTCTGCTGGGTCAATGTATTTCCCAGGTTGAACATGGAAACCGTTGACTTCGGGTTTACCTCCAAAGCCTTCCGATAGTTCACTTCTGCATCCACATATACGCTATCCTTAAAAAAACGGTTTCCCTTACGGATATAATCGCGTTCCGCCTTCTGTGCAGAAGCTGAAACTGCCACTAACAGCAGCAAAACTATTCCAATATATTTTTTCTGTAACATACGCATCATTTCTTATTAGAGAATAAATGAATGTTGCGGAACAGAGGATTCTTGCGCTCCAATATCAACATCTCAGCCAGTAACAACAGCAGAATAATCCATGCCACTGCCTGAAACTGTTCATTGAATTCCGTGTACACCTGTGTTTCCACATCTGCCTTTGCCATCTTGTTGATTTCCTGACTAATCGCTTTCTGTGCACCGTTGGTATTGTCTACGCGCACATAAATACCATTTCCTGCCTGAGCAATTTCCTGACACATCTGCTCATTCAAGCGAGTAACGATTACATTACCTTCACGGTCACGACGATAATCATTAGTACCCTCTATTGGAATAGGGGCACCCTCAGGCATACCTACCCCTAATACATTGACCTGGATACCTTTCTCTGCAGCAGCCTTAGCTGCTTCTACGGCACCACCTTCATGGTTTTCACCGTCGGTGATGACAATAACAGTACGTCCCACTCCTTCTTGAGGTGTAAAACTCCGGGCAGCCAGATTTATTGCAGCTCCAATTGCCGTACCTTGCTTGGAAATCAGCGAAGGGTCGATGGACTCCAAAAACATCTTGGCAGAAATATAATCACTCGTAATAGGCAACTGGGTAAATGCGTCACCTGCAAAAACAATCATACCGACCTTGTCATTCTGCATCTTATCTACCAACTGCGCCACCAGCCGTTTTGCCTTCTGCAAGCGGCTTGGCTGTACGTCTTGTGCCAGCATGGAATTGGATATATCCAACGCAATCATCACTTCCACTCCCTGGCGTTTTACCGTCTCCAGTTTGGAACCAAACTGCGGACGTGCCAGCAGTACCGTGAACAACCCGATAGCCGCAAAAACCAACCAAAACTTCACATCCGGACGGTATTTGGAAACATCCGGCATTAGCTGTGCCATCAGTATAGGGTCACCAAATTTACGAATGGCTTTCCTCCTCCGATAATTGGAGTACAAGTAGAAGGCCGCCAATAAAGGCAGCAGCAGCAACAAGTACAAATATGCAGGTTCTTCAAATCGAAACATCTTTTTATTTACAATTTAGCAATTTACAATTTACAATTTGGCTACGCAATGACTGATACACTAAAAGACATTCTCCGTTTTTACGGTATCTTCTTCAATATAGAGTTGCGTAACAGTACCTCCAGTAATACGCACAAGAAAGCAGCCAACGCAAACCAGCGGTACTCTTCCTGGCGCTTGCTGTATTCTTTTACATTCAATTTTGTTTTCTCCAGCTTGTCTATCTCCTCGTACACTTCCTTCAACTTCGAGTTGCTGGTGGCACGGAAATAGTTACCTTCCGTTGTTCCGGCAATCTGTGTCAAAGTCTTTTCATCAATTTCGACGGGCATATTGACATATTGCACTGTTCCGCCTACCGGATAAGGATAAGGAGCCATACCATTGGTTCCTACCCCAATAGTATAAACGCGAATGCCAAAACTCTTGGCTATTTCAGCAGCCGTCAAAGGAGAAATATCACCTTTATTATTGACACCGTCCGTCAGCAGAATAATGACTTTCGACTTTGCCTTGCTATCCTTCAAACGGGTAACGGCATTGGCAATACCCATACCGATTGCCGTTCCGTCTTCAATCAGCCCGCACTTCATATCTTTAAGCAAGTTCAACAATACGGCATGGTCTACTGTCAACGGACATTGCGTAAAGCTTTCTCCAGCAAACAAAGTTATACCTATATTGTCATTCGGACGTCCGTTAATAAACTCTGCCGCCACATCCTTCGCCGCTTCCAACCGGTTAGGTTTCAGGTCTTCGGCCAGCATACTGGTAGAAACGTCCATAGCAAGCATGATATCAATACCCTCAATCTCACTGTTCTGCCAGCTATCGGTGGTTTGCGGACGTGCCAAAACAAGAATAATCAGTATCAAGGCAATTATCCGCAATACAAACGGTACATGCAACAAATAGTTCTTATAGCTTTTAGGGGTATGGGCATACACACGGGCATCCGAAATCTGAAGCGTAGCTTCACTATTCTTCCGCTTCATAATATACCATACTATATAAGGTATAAGCAACAGCAGCAAAAATAAATATTCAATATTGGCAAAAACCATATTTATGTACGATTTAACGATTTACAATTCAGCTTCGCTCCAAACATCCCTCACTTTTCACTCATGTATATCCGATTGAAGTCACTTTTCCTGTATTAAGCAAAATAATTATACAACTCCAATCCGATATATATCAATGAACTGACAAGGGCTACAGCCAACACTACAATACCCGTTCCCAGCAAAACCTTGGTACGCAAAGAACGTTTCTCGATAATGGTAATCTCCGTAGGCTGCGGCTTGGCATTCTCCTCTTCTTTCTCCTTGGTTTCATTAATAAAGTCAATGGCATTAATCAGGTTAGCGTCATTTTCGTTCATCAATGGATTATGCTTGGCAAATTTCACCAAATCAGCAGTCTGGAACAATTCACGCAAATCCGATATTGCTTCCTTATCTTTCATTTCCAGCAACTTGTCTATGATTTCCGTAGAAGTCATTTCCAAAGCATTGAAACCAAAACGGTCTTTTATATATGTACGAAGAGCATCAGTCAATTCCGTATAATATTCCTTCGGTTCCCCTTTCTGCCATACCTTCTCATTCTTGATACGTTCTATCTCCTGCATAGCCAACTGATGGGGAGGCAGCTTAGGTTCTACCTTCACCTTACGGATAATAGGCTTATTGTCGAAGAAGCGCATTATCAGATAGACAAGTAATATCCCTATCGGGATAATCAGCGCACCACAAGCCATAAGACCATACCAGTCTTCCCAGGCAAAAGGCGCTTGCATCACTGTTTTGGGACCGAAGAACTGTTCCGGATTCTCCGGGTCTAACGGGACATTCACCGAATATACTTTCAAGGCCAACGCTTTGGAGCGATACTTCTCATTATCCACTGTCACTTCCATAGGCGGCAGATAATAAAGAGCCGAGTCGAAAGAGGTAACTGTATACTCTTGAGTTATCAATGCACGCCGGCCATCATTCAGCAGTTGCGTATCCGGCTTGGCCACATCAATAATTTCAACCCCATTCACCAGCGTATCGGTATATACCGGGAATATGGCACGCTTATCGGCATCCAGAGATACTTGAAGCTTTATCTTTGCCTGCTCTCCAATAAGAATCTGCAAAGAGTCAATCGTAGCATCTACCGTTACCGACTGGGCTACTACCCTTCCCGACCATGCTATCAATAACGCTATCAGAAATAAATATCTTTTCATTTTCCGATTAATTTCGTTTCGCAAACAAATTCATCAATGCCTTGACATAATCCTGGTCGGTACGTACCGACACATTGTCGACATTACTCTTGGTAAACGTTTCATTCAATTCCGCCTGCTTGTTCACCCACCAATCATGATGGGCACGGCGCACGGCACGCGAGGAGGTGTCAATCCACTGCTCATGTCCCGTCTCGGCATCCCTAATCTTCATCAGTCCTACGGGTGGCAATTCTTCCACACGACGGTCGTACACCTGAACGGCAACCAGGTCATGCTTACGATTGGCAATGGTCATGGCGTTCTTGAAACTTTCCTGGTCGATGAAGTCGGACAAGACAAATGCCGTGCAACGGCGTTTCATCACATTCGTCAGATATTCCAATCCCAAACGGATGTTCGTCCTCCGGCTTTCCGCATGAAAATCTATCAGTTCGCGGATGATGTAAAGTATATGCTTACGTCCCTTCTTGGGCGGAATAAACTTCTCAATCCGGTCCGAAAAGAAGATGACACCAATCTTGTCATTATTCTGAATGGCAGAGAATGCCAGTGTAGCGGCAATTTCCGTCACCATATCCTTCTTCATCTGCTTTACCGTACCGAACTCCAAACTACCGGAAACATCTACCAACAACATCACTGTCAATTCGCGCTCCTCCTCAAACACCTTGACGTAAGGCTTGTTGAAGCGGGCGGTCACATTCCAGTCAATGTCGCGTATGTCGTCGCCAAACTGATACTCGCGCACCTCGGAGAATGCCATACCTCTACCCTTGAAGGCAGAGTGATACTGCCCGGCAAAGATATTGTTGGACAATCCGCGCGTCTTTATCTCAATCTGACGGACTTTCTTCAAAAGTTCTGTTGTTTCCATTGATTTATTTTAATAATCTCATTTAAGCACACAAGCGCAATTTAGTTTATAACAGAAACTTCCCTATGAAAAGGGGTGAGGTTTTCGGTACTCAACCCTAAGGTTTACGACGCTAAACCTCAGGTATAGGATTGTAAACCTCAAGTTTACGAAAACCTCTATTATGCGTTAGGGCACTTCAACCTTGTTCAGTATCTTGCTGACGATTTCATCAGATGTCATATTGCTGGCTTCCGCCTCGTAAGTCAAGCCGATACGGTGGCGAAGTACGTCGTGTGCCACAGCGCGCACATCCTCCGGAATGACATAACCGCGACGCTTGATGAACGCGTAGCTACGGGCAGCCAAGGCCAAGTTGATGGAAGCACGGGGCGAACCGCCGAAACCAATCATGTCTTTCAGTTCTTTTAAATCATATTTTTCCGGATAACGGGTAGCAAATACAATATCAACAATATATTTTTCTATTTTCTCATCCAGATACACCTGGCGAACCACTTTACGAGCTTCAATAATTTCGTCTGCCTTCAAAATGGGCTTCACTTCAAATTTATCACCATTGATATTCTGACGGATAATCAGTTTCTCCTCTTCCAGCTTCGGATAGTCTATTACGACTTTCAGCATGAAACGGTCCACTTGCGCTTCGGGCAGCGGATAAGTACCTTCCTGCTCGATAGGATTCTGTGTGGCAAGCACCAGGAATGGTTTGGGCAACCCGAAAGTTTCATTGCCGATAGTAACTTGACGTTCCTGCATGGCTTCCAGCAAAGCACTCTGTACTTTGGCCGGAGCACGGTTGATTTCATCAGCCAAAACAAAGTTTGCGAAGACCGGACCTTTTTTTACTTGGAACGTTTCATCCTTCTGGCTGTAAACCATTGTACCTATTACGTCGGCAGGCAACAAGTCAGGCGTAAACTGAATGCGGCTGTATTGCGCATCAATCAACGAAGCAAGCGTCTTGATAGCTAAAGTCTTTGCCAAACCGGGCACACCTTCCAACAACACATGTCCATCGGACAACAAACCAATTAACAACGACTCTACCAGATGCTTTTGTCCTACAATGACCTGGTCCATACCTGTGGTAAGATTGGTAACGAAAGCACTTTGTCTTTCAATCCGCTCATTCAGTTCGCGGATGTCAATTGTTTCAGCCATAAATCAATCTATTTTTTAATGTTTAATTTCTTCATTTATCCGGTTTTGAACCGGCAATTATTTTTTTCGCTCCCAAAAGTACGGGAATAAATTAACCATACCAACTAATTTTTATTAAAAAACTATGCGAAACCTTTTAGATTAAACTACTTTCATAGAGTTTAGTATTTAACAAAAAAGAAGCAGTAATTTTTTACTGCTTCTTGGCTAATTTCGGTATCTTGATAGTGGTACCATAAGGTACATTATCCGGATTCTTGATTACGCCGGGATTATGCTTCACGATATAAGGCCAAAGAGCTTTTGTCCCATAAAAACGAAGCGCTACCCTAGTCAGCGTTTCCCCTTCCTTGATGGTATAAGTGGTTTCTGTTCCCACAATCGTATACCCCACAGAATCCGGCTCAAACGGTGCAACTGTCTTTTTCTGCTCTTTTTTAGGAGCGGGAGACTGTGCCTGTACATTTTCCTTTGGAGTTGTTGTAAGCGCAGGAGTTGTTGTAGCAACAGTTTCTGCCACAGTATCTGTCCGGGCAGGAACTACAACATCTTTTGAAACAATGCTGTCTGTCAAGGCAATATTGTCTTGACCGGCAGGGACATCCACCTTTTCAGTAACAGATTCCTTCACATCCGAATCTGCAACCTCTTCTACAAGAGGCTTTGCAGTAAGTTTGTCAAGCAAGTCCGGATAATACATGAAAGCTACGGCACCACCACACAACAACACTACAAATACAACGATGCCTATAAAATATTTCATAGTCGAAGAATCTGCCGTATCTTTTATCACTGGCTCAGACGGTTCCGGTTCAACAGCAACTATATTTTCAGGCATTGCTTCAGGTTCAGTTTTTTCCGGTTTCTCCTCTTCAACTTCCGGTTCGGGCTCAACTAACGGCTCTTCGACTACAGTTTCCACCAAAGGTTCTTCTATCGTGGCTTCTTCCACTAAGGCAACCTTCTCCTCCACCTCTTGTTCCGGAGTTTTGATTTCAGTATCTTCATCATCTTCACTGTCATTTTCCTGCAGGGTGTCCTCAAGCACCGTAGCGTCATTCAAAACTACAGTTTCAAAATGCGAAAATGGTCTATTGATAATATCTTTCAAAGCCGGTTCCGGTGTAAACGACACTTTTGTATGCCCTTGTATCTCAAACCTTTCCCCCGTATTCACATTAACGCTTTCACGACTCCCGACATCTATCAGCTTGAAAGTCCCCAAACCTCGTATCTTCACATATTTGTCCTTCTCCAAAGACTCCTCAATCAGCTGGAAGAATTCTTTCACAAAACTATCCGCATTCTTCTTGCTCATGCCATGCCTTTCAGCCAGCGTGTCAATCAGGTCTTGTATGTTCAGTTTCTCGTTCATAATACGGGAGATTTTTTAAAAGCCGGTTACTTAAACTTATCCTTTAACAATGTACTCGGCTTATAGGTCAACACCAATTTGGGAGGCACCAGCATACGTTGCTTTGTAGTCGGATTCACAGATATACGCTCTGCCTTCTTTTTCACTTCGAATGTACCGAACCCTTGTATAGAGATAATATTCCCCTCCTCCAACTGCCGTGTCATATCTGCCAGCAATGAAGCAACCAGCTCAGAAGTATCTTTCAATGTGTACCCTAACCTCCGCGACAATTCAGAAGTAAACTCTTTGTTATTCAAAATGTAAGCCTTTAAATTGAACTACGGTGCTATATTAGCAAATCTTCTTCACATATGCAAGAAGATAAGGAAAAATCTTTAAATTATTCGTCCAAAAAGGTCGAAATCATCGGAATTTACTATCTCTACGTGGTAAAAGTTACCTATATGCAACGCCCTGTCTCCACGCTCAATCAAAACCTCAGGATCCACTTCGGGAGAATCAAATTCTGTACGTCCAATATAATATTCGCCTTCCAGCCGGTCAATGATTACTTTCATCTGCCTGCCTACTTTCTCCGCACTCAACTCCCCTGAAATGCCTTGTTGAATAGACATTAACTCATCCAAGCGCGCTTGTTTCACTTCCTGGGGAATAGAATCCTCATATTCAGCAGCGGCATACGTCCCTTCTTCTTCCGAATACGCAAAAGCCCCCATTCTATCGAAACGCACTTTACGGACAAACTCTTTCAGCTCCTCAAAATCGGCTTCAGTTTCTCCTGGATGCCCCACCATCAGTGTAGTACGGAGATGAATACCGGGAACCTCCTCACGGAATTGTTCTATCAGCTTATACGTCTCATCCTTCGTCACATGGCGACGCATCTTTTGCAGCATATTGTCACTGATATGTTGCAGGGCAATATCCATATATTTGCATACATTGTCACGCTCGCGCATCACACGGAATAAATCAGCCGGAAAATGTGCCGGATAGGCATAATGCAAGCGTATCCACTCCACTCCGGGAATATCCGAAATCCGCTCAACAAGCTCGGGCAACATTTGCTTCTTATATAAATCTACTCCGTAATAGGTCAACTCCTGGGCTATAACCTGGAATTCCTTTACACCCCGTGCAACCAAATACTTCACCTCGTCAAGTATCTCCTCCATCGGGCGCGACACATGCCGTCCCGTAATGATGGGAATAGCGCAATAAGAACATTTACGGTCACATCCTTCGGATATCTTCAAATAGGCATAATGCTTGGGAGTGGTCAATGTGCGCTCTATGTGCAGCTCGTCATGATAGGCCTTTCCCAAATCCTGCAACAACTCTCTCCAATTGAATTTACCATAGAATTTATCCACCTGGGGAATTTCAACGGCCAATTCCTTCAGATAACGTTCCGAAAGGCAACCCATTACATAAAGCTTCTCCAAGTTTCCTTCCTCCTTGGCCTGCGCAAATTCCAGAATCATATTAATGGATTCCTCCTTGGCGTCACCGATGAAACCGCAAGTATTGATTACGGCAATCTGTCCCTTCGGTCTTTCCGCATCATGTGTCACATGGAATCCCACTTCCTCCAACTGACGCATCAAATGTTCCGAATCCACCAGGTTTTTAGAACATCCTAAAGTGATGATATCTATAGTCTTCCGTTTCATGCATTCTCCCCGAACAGTGAATCAACAAATTCCTTTTTACGGAACACCTGCAAATCTTCCATTCCTTCACCCAATCCAATATATTTAACCGGAATTTTAAACTGGTCTGAAATGCCGATGACTACGCCACCCTTGGCTGTTCCGTCCAACTTTGTAACAGCCATTGCCGTAACCTCCGTTGCCAGAGTGAACTGCTTGGCTTGTTCGAATGCATTCTGTCCGGTTGAGCCATCCAACACAAGCAACACCTCATTTGGAGCATCAGGAACAACCTTCTTCATCACATTCTTGATTTTCGTCAGTTCATTCATCAAACCGACTTTATTATGAAGGCGTCCTGCTGTATCTATAATTACCACATCGGCATTATTGGCAGTTGCGGAACTCAGTGTGTCAAAAGCGACAGAAGCCGGGTCAGCACCCATTTTCTGCTTTACAACAGGTACACCTACCCGTTCACCCCATATCACCAACTGCTCCACAGCAGCAGCACGGAAAGTATCGGCAGCACCCAGATAAACAGACTTTCCGGCTTTCTTGAATTGATAAGCCAGTTTGCCAATCGTAGTAGTCTTCCCTACACCATTGACGCCCACTACCATAATGACGTATGGTTTCTTCGCAATCGGTGCTTCAAAGTCATCCACATCCTCCGAATTATTCTCTGTAAGCAACGCTGCGATTTCATCACGTAAAATATGATTCAGCTCAGTGGCATTCATATATTTGTCGGCTGCTGCACGCTTTTCGATACGTTCAATAATTTTCAGTGTCGTTTCCACGCCCACATCCGAAGTTATCAACACCTCTTCCAGATTATCCAATACTTCATCATCAACTTTTGACTTTCCTGCCACGGCACGCGCAATCTTGCCAAACACACTTTCTTTGGTCTTAGATAATCCTTTATCTAATGTTTCCTTTTTTTCCTTGGAGAAAAAACTAAAAAATCCCATACACTAATTATTTTTATGCAACCTGTTTTCGCATTCCCTGCAAAGATAGTGCAAACCGGATGCAGAATAAAATGAACCCGTTCATTTTTTATGCCGAGGTGCAGCCTATCTTCGCATTTTCAGCAAAGATATAACAAAACTGACGAATATTAAAAACTTCGTCCTCTTTTTAAAAAGAAATCCCCTTACCGGAAATACCGACAAGGGGATCTTTATAAGTCATCAGCGCTTTACAGCCACTGTATTTATCTTATTTCTTAAAGAAGTTCTGAACATCTTCATTACGGACCATCTGTTCATCAAAGATGTAAGCACCAGTCTTAGGAGACTTCACCATTTTGATAACCTTTGTATAAGAACGTCCTTCTTTGCTTCCTTCGTGCAAGGTTGCTACCGCTTTCTTTGCCATAAGTTATAGATTTATTATTTAATTTCTTTATGTACTGTCACTCTCTTCAGAATCGGGTTGTATTTCTTCAACTCCAATCTCTCTGTGGTATTCTTTCTGTTCTTCGTCGTAATATAACGAGAAGTACCCGGCATACCGCTATCCTTGTGTTCTGTGCATTCCAGAATCACCTGTACTCTGTTACCTTTTGCTTTCTTTGCCATAATCAGTATTCTCCTCTACTTTAGCCAATAACTTTAATGCTTTTCCAATCACAATAACCTTTAGCTACCGCATCTTTCAAAGCAGCGTCCAGTCCTTTCTTATTAATAATGCGCAAACCATTAGCGCAAATGCTAAGGCTGATCCAGCAATCCTGCTCTACATAGTAGAACTTCTTGTTAAACAAGTTCAAATCAAAGGTTCTCTTTGTTCTTCTCTTTGAGTGTGAAACATTGTTGCCAATCATGGCCTTCTTTCCGGTAATTTGACAAATCTTTGACATTTCTATCTTAATTTTATAGTTTTCTTTTTTGCCTATTTCAAACAGAGCGCAAAGTAAGCACTTTTATCGTTACCAAACAAGTTTTTCTTAAAATAATTCACTGTATGATAGCATTTTTTCCTCATTTCAGCTTCTCACAAAGCAACAAAAGGGCATTTTGAATTGCTTTTTCCACATTTCCCTTTCTTCCCTCGTCTCCCTCCTGCTTCATGGTAACGATTTCATTTTTATAGGCAGCGGCTATCCACACCGTACCCACCGGTTTTTCCGGAGTCCCACCTCCAGGACCTGCAATACCGGAAGTAGCCACTGCACAATCTGTTTTCAGCGTTTTCATCGCACCTTTCACCATTTCCGTAACAGTTTCGCGGCTTACTGCTCCATGTTTTTCCAAAGTTTCGGCAGATACATGCAGCAAAGACATCTTTATTTCATTGGAATACGCCACTATACTACCATTAAAGTATTCCGAACTGCCGGGAACGGAAGTTATCAGAGCGGCAATCCCTCCACCCGTACAACTTTCTGCGGTGGAAAGGGACAATTTCTTTGCTTTCAGCAGCTCTCCTACCTTTTCTTCCAGCTTCATACCTTATTATATATTATCCTAAAGTTACGCGTGAATAAGCAGGTGCTTCCATCGGACAAAAATCCTTATCCATATACTTGAAGTATCCGGTAATGGCAATCATGGCAGCGTTATCCGTTGTGTAGCTGAACTTCGGAATAAATATTTTCCAACCATACTTCCCGGCATGCTCACGGAAAGCATTACGCAATCCATTATTGGCAGAAACGCCTCCCGCAACAGCCACTTCCTTTATTTTATATTGTTTGGCAGCTTTGCGCAACTTATCCATCAAGATATCTACAACGGTAGCTTCCAGCGATGCCGCCAAATCCATCTTGTGATGTTCGATGAAATCGGGGTCGTCCTTCATCCAGTCGCGCAGAGAGTAAAGAAACGAGGTCTTAAGTCCGCTAAAACTATAATCCAACCCTGGAATATGCGGTTTGCTGAACGAGAAGGCTTTAGGATTACCTTGCCGAGCCAGTTTGTCAATAATCGGACCACCCGGATATCCCAATCCCATTACCTTCGAGCATTTGTCAATGGCTTCACCGGCGGCATCATCAATGGTCTGCCCCAAAATTTCCATATCGTTATAGGCTTTCACCAAGATAATCTGTGAGTTTCCACCGGAAACCAGCAAGCAGAGGAAAGGAAATTCCGGCTGCACATTATCTTCACCTTCTGCTTTAATGAAATGAGCTAAAACATGGCCAGTCAAATGATTAACATCAATCATGGGAATGCCTAATGAACGGGCGAACCCTTTGGCGAAAGATACCCCCACCAACAATGACCCCATCAATCCCGGTCCACGTGTAAAAGCCACAGCACTCAATTCCTCTTTAGTTACTCCGGCGCGTTTCAATGCCTCATGCACTACCGGAACTATATTTTGTTGGTGCGCGCGGGAAGCCAGTTCAGGCACTACCCCACCGTATGCTTCATGCACAGCTTGGCTGGCCACCACATTCGAAAGCAGATAACCATCTTTGATGACAGCTGCAGAAGTGTCATCACAAGAAGATTCTATTCCCAAGATTATTGTACTCATAATGTTTATTTACGTTTAAACGCTGCAAAAGTAGTGATAAAAGTACGATTCATAACGTATTATTTCATATTTTTGTTGGCTGATTATAAAAATTAACCGCCTATCAGAAAGCTAAAAAAAACAGTACGCTGGGTACTCGGTATTGTATTGGGATTGTATATCGGTACCATATTGTTGCTGAACATTCCATCCGTTCAGCGACAAATGTCTGTATTTGTTGCCAATGAACTGGCTTCCATACTGAACAGCAAGATTTCCATTGGGCGAATAAACATAGGATTGCTGAACCGCATCATCATCGACGACCTGCTCCTGGACGACCAGTCCGGCAAGGAAATGCTGAAGGTGACCCGTCTTTCCGCCAAATTCGATATTCTCCCCCTATTCAGCGGCAAAATATCCATCAGTAACATACAATTGTTCGGCTTTAACATCAATCTGAGCAAGCAGACTCCCAAGGATAAACCTAATTTTCAGTTTGTACTCGACGCATTCGCATCCAAAGATACGGTTCAAAAGAAAAATAACCTGGATCTCCGTATCAATTCCTTACTGATACGCCGCGGAAAGGTTTCATATGATGTGCTGTCCGAGAAAGAGACTCCGGGAAAGTTCAATCCACAGCATCTCCGCTTGCGTAACATTATTGCAAACATCTCCCTAAAAGCATTGCAAAATGATTCTATCAATGCTGCCATCAAGCGTCTGAGCATCGAAGAAGAACATTCCGGATTTGAATTGAAGAAACTAAGCCTAAAGGTTATCGGCAATGACCAACGGATGAAAATCGAAAATTTCGCCATCGACCTCCCCAACACCTCTTTGGCAATGGATACTATACACATGGATTATGACAGCCTGGGGGCGTTTGACAATCTTGCCCAAGATGTCCGTTTCTCATTCCATTTGCTGCCCTCTCAAATCGCCTTGCAGGATTTATCGGCTTTTGTTCCGGCTTTTGGTTCTTTCAAGGAAAAATTGCAAGTAGAGGTACAGACGGACGGCACTGTCAATCAACTGAATTGCCCGCACCTTTCCGTCTCTGTCGGAAATCATTTTTATCTGAGGGGAGACGTATCACTACAAGACCTTTCCCATCCGGAAAATGCTTATATATTCGGCAATTTGTCCAATTTGTACGCAGACCCGGAAGGAATTGCCTTCTTTGTCCGGAATTTCAGCAAGAACTATAATGGAGTACCTCCCGTCCTGCAACACTTAGGAACGGTTTCCTTCCGTGGAGAAGTATCGGGCTACTTCACAGACCTCGTAACTTACGGACAAGTACGCACTGACATCGGAACCATCCAAACTGACGTAAAACTAAGTTCTAACAAAGATAAAGGTTATTTTGCCTATTCCGGTGCAGTGAAAACCAAAGAGTTTGAGCTGGGCAAGATGCTGGGTAACAAAAAACTGGGTAAAGTAACTTTCAATCTGGATGTCAACAGCAGCCATTACGAAAACCAATACCCATCCGTACTGCTGAAAGGGCTGGTTGCCTCCATTGATTACAGCGACTACAATTACGAAAATATCACTCTGGATGGAGAATACAAGCAGGGAGGCTTCACGGGAAAAGTCACCTTGGATGACACCAATGGTTCTGTTATTTTGAACGGTACCATCAATACCGCCAGTCGGGTACCGACTTTCAACTTTCAGGCAAGCATCGACAAATTTCGTCCTCATGCCCTACATCTGACACCCGACTATGAAGATACGGAAATATCAGTCAAAGTCAAGGCGGACTTCACCGGCGGTTCCATTGACGAGATGAACGGTGAAATCAACATTGACAGCTTATCGTTCGCAGCTCCGGAAACACAATACTTCCTGGACAACCTGAAGATATCCGCCATAAGAGAAAGCGAAAACCAGAAACGGCTGACTATCCAATCCAACTTTCTCCAAGGTAGCATAGAAGGCGATTATTCTTATCGTACCCTGCCTGCCAGTGTACTGAATATCATGCGTCGTTATATCCCCGCCTTGATTCTGCCAGACAAGAAACCCATAGAGACGGAGAACAATTTCCATTTCGACATGCACATTTACAATACGGAACTGCTCTCCACCGTCTTTCAGATTCCGGTAAAAGTATATACCCATTCCACCATTAAAGGATACTTCAATGACAAGGCACAGCGGCTCCGTGTAGAAGGCTATTTTCCTCGTCTCCGCTATGAAAACAAATTCATCGAATCCGGAATGTTCCTTTGCGAGAATCCCGGTGACCAGTTTCATACACGCCTACGCTTCAGCAACCGCAAATCAAGCGGCGCTGTCAATATAGCTTTAGAAGCGCAAGCCCAGAGCAACAGCATACAGACCACGCTGAACTGGGGTAACAGCAGCACTGTAACCTACAGCGGGAAACTCGCCGCCGTCGCCCACTTCATCCGTGAACAGAAAGAAGCGAATGAAAACAAGAGGAAACTTCCCCCCTTAAAAACCGTCATTGATGTCCAGCCCACCAACGTGATACTGAACGATACGCTATGGGATATACATCCCTCCCAAGTGGTACTCGACTCCGGCAAAGTGTATGTCAATGATTTCTACTTCAGCCATAAAGACCGGCACTTGCGTATCAATGGTATCGTTTCACCACAACCCGAAGATACAGTACGTCTGGATTTGAAGGAAATCAACATCGGTTATGTGTTCGACATTGCAGACCTCGGAGTCAATTTCAAAGGAGAAGCCACCGGTCCGGCTTTCGCCAGCGGAGTACTGGAAAAACCCGTCATGAGCACCGACTTGTTTATCCGCAACCTCGGATTGAACGAAGGCTTGCTGGGTGATGCCAACATACACGGAGAATGGCACCATGACGTGAAGGGCATCTATCTGGATGCCCATATCAGGGAGAAAGATATCGCCAAAAGCCATGTGTATGGCTATGTCTATCCCTTGAAGCCCACCAGTTCATTGGATCTCCAAATTGAAGCGGGCGGTACCAACTTGAAGTTCATACATCATTATATGAGCAGCATCACGCCCGAATTCAACGGACGTGCCACCGGCCATGTACATTTCTATGGCAAATTCAAGGCTCTCACCATGGAAGGGCGTGTATTCGGCGATGCTTCCATGAAGGTAGACGTGCTCAACACCACTTTCTCCGTCAAAGACAGCATCTACATCGAGCCCGGCGGGTTGACCTTCCGCAACAACCGCATTTTCGACACGCAAGGGCATCAAGGCAGCATGAGCGGCTATCTGCATTATCAGCATTTCAAGAACCTGGAGTACCGTTTCAATTTCAATGTCAACGACATGCTGGTGATGAATACCAAAGAATCACCGGACTATCCCTTCTACGGCACCGTCTACGGTACGGGGAATGCCACTATTGCCGGTAATGCCCAAGATGGCGTTAACATTGACGTTGCAATGACTACCAATCGCAACACCACCTTTACCTATATAAAGGATAACGTATCTACAGCAGTCAGCAACCAGTTCATCAAGTTTGTGGACAAGACGCCACGCCGTGCCGTACAAGACTCTGTCCGCCTTTCCGACTACGAGATTGCCCAAAAGGAAATCGAGGAAGAGAAAGAAAGCGACACTGACATCCGGCTGAATCTCTTGGTAGACGCCACCCCCGACGCTACCATGAAGATTATCATGGACCCTATCGCCGGCGACTATATCAGTGGACGGGGAACCGGAAATATCCGTACAGAGTTTTTCAATAAAGGAGATGTAAAGATGTTCGGCAGTTACCGGATAAGCCAGGGAGTCTATAAATTCAGTCTGCAAGAGGTTATCCGAAAGGACTTTATTATCAGGGATGGAAGTACCATTACATTCAACGGTTCGCCGCTGGATGCCACTCTGGACATAAAAGCAGGCTATACGGTCAACTCAGCATCCTTAAATGACCTGATGCCCAACGAGGCAACCTCCGGCTACATCAGCCAGACAAATGTAAAAGTGAACTGTATGATGGACCTTACCGGACAATTGACTTCACCCGATGTAAAATTCGACATCGAGCTGCCCAACGAACGCGATGAAGTGCAGGCCATTGTCCGTAACTATATTCCTACTGACGAGCAAATGAACATGCAGATACTCTATCTGTTGGCTATCGGCAAGTTCTATACCCCGGAAAACTTGGGAGCCACCCAGAATTCGAATATGATGTCCAGTGTTGTTTCATCCACCCTTTCCGGACAGTTGAATAACGCTTTATCGAACATTCTCGATGTCAATAACTGGAACTTCGGCACCAATTTCAGTACCGGTGAAAGAGGCTGGACAGACATGGAGTTCGAGACCATGCTTTCGGGGCAATTATTGAATAACCGACTACTTATCAATGGTAATTTTGGCTATCGTGACAATCCGATGGCAAATACCAATTTTGTGGGAGACTTTGAAGCGGAATGGCTCGTCAACCGTTCCGGAGACATCCGCCTGAAAGCGTACAACGAAACGAACGACCGCTACTACACCCGGACAAATCTGACAACACAAGGTATTGGCATTATCTTCAAAAAGGATTTCAACAAATGGAGTGAGCTCCTTTTCTGGAACAGATGGAAACTCAACCGGCTGAGAAAGGAACAAAAAATAAAACAAGATACTCTATCCACTGATAAAATAAACACAGAACAGCAGATGCCCGAGGCACAATCAAAACGGAAAAGGGAGCAAAAGTAAGATTGACGTTCTTACTGTCCACATTGAAGATTTTAGAATAAGTAAATAGGCTCAAATACAGTATTTAACATGGCTACACCCTTTGTACCTAAAGGTGTAGCCATCACTCTACGATGGTATAGGCATTCAAGGCAAAGGGTGTAGCCATAAAAATACATCAGAAAGGTAATGGCCCGTCCGACCCCACACCTCCAAACGGGTTGTCCGTCTGTGGCGGAAAATCAGCAGCCGATGGAGGTGGCGGTGTTGCCGTACTTCCGATAGGCGCATTCATACGTGAACCGAATGTAGCTCCTCCACCCTCCGTCGGAGGTGGGATAACCATATCATCCTCCGGATTCTGGAAACGGGTGTACTGTCCGATAAATCTCAGACGCACATCCCCCACGGCACCGTTACGGTGCTTTGCTATGATGATTTCCGCCATACCGCGCAAGTCACTACCATCGGCAGAAGTATAAATCTTGTAATATTCGGGACGGTGGATGAAGCACACCATATCGGCATCCTGCTCGATAGCACCGGATTCACGAAGGTCACTCAACTGGGGACGCTTGCCTTCCTCGCCTTCACGGTTCTCCACACCACGGTTCAACTGCGACAAGGCGATGATAGGAATGTTCAGCTCCTTGGCCAAACCTTTCAATGAACGCGAAATGGTACTGACTTCCTCCTGACGGCTACCGAAAGACATTCCGCTTGCATTCATCAGCTGAAGGTAGTCGATGATGATAATCTTCACTCCGTGTTCACGTACCAGACGCCGTGCCTTCGTACGGAGTTCGAATACCGACAAAGAAGGCGTATCGTCCACATAAAGCGGAGCATCCAGCAAGTCACGCAGTTTGTAATCCAACTGCTGCCATTCATAGTCTGCCAACTGGCCACTCTTGATTTTCTCACTCGGAATCTCGCACACGTTGGATATCAGACGGTTCACCAGCTGCACGTTACTCATTTCAAGCGAGAACAGTGCTACGGGATTGCGGAAATTCACGGCAATGTTTTTTGCCATGGAAAGTACGAACGCCGTTTTACCCATGGCAGGACGGGCTGCAATAATGATGAGGTCGGACTTCTGCCATCCGGAAGTCATCTTGTCCAGCTTGGTATACCCACTTTCCAAGCCACTCAAACCATCGGTGCGGGCGGCAGCTTTCTGAATCAAATCATAGGCTTCGGCAATGACGGGATTAATTTGTGTATAATCCTTCTTCATGTTCTGCTGGGAAATCTCGAACAGCTTTCCTTCGGCCTCCTGCATCAGGTCGTCCACGTCCAGCGTCTCGTCGAAAGCCTTGCTCTGGATATTACTGGTAAAAGTAATCAATTCACGTGCCAAAGCTTTCTGCGCAATGATACGTGCATGGTATTCGATGTGTGCAGAAGATGCCACCTTACTGCTAAGTTGGGTAATATAGAACGGGCCGCCCACTTCCTCCAATTCTCCCCGCTTGGAAAGCTGCTCCTTCACGGTGAGGATATCGACCGGCTTCTGATTCACGGCCAAATCGGTAATAGCGGAATATATCAACTGATGTCTATGCTCATAGAATGACTCCGGACGAAGAATTTCACTTACCAGCGAATAAGCGTCCTTCTCAATCATCAAGGCTCCCAAGACAGCTTCTTCCAGCTCCGGCGCTTGCGGCTGGATACGTCCGTAGTCTGTTACGGGCTGTGGTGCCTTTCCTTTCGGAGTACGGGATGTTCTTCTTTGTTCTGCCACTTTAAGAATTAAAAATTGAAAATTAAAAATTAAATGAATTTCCCTTTTAGAAAGGGAAAGCAAAGATAGTGCAAACCGAATATATAACTTTCATGCTTGCATGAAAAAGTTATGTTGAGGTGCAGCCTATCTTCGCTCGTATGGCAAAGATAAGCGAATTTATTTATAAGCAGTAAATAAATCATTGTTAAGTTTTCAATCTACTATGAACAGAAATCACTAACTTTGTCTTCGGAAGCTGCACTCCAATAGCTTCTCCTTTTAATTTTAAATTATTAATTCTTAATTTTCAACGCCATGCTGACTTTTCCAAATGCCAAAATAAACCTGGGACTGAATATCACAGAAAAGCGTCCGGACGGATACCATAATCTGGAAACCATTTTCTATCCGGTTCCCATAGAAGATGCTTTGGAAATAAATATCTTGAACGAAGGAAACGGAAAGTTCCGTCTGCATCAAGCAGGTCTGGAAATTGAGGGAGAAGCAGAGAGTAACCTGGTAGTGAAAGCCTACAAGTTACTGGATGACCGGTTCAACCTTCCTCCGGTAGATATTCATCTCTTCAAGCATATTCCCTCGGGAGCCGGACTGGGTGGCGGTTCGGCCGATGCAGCCTTCATGCTGAAGCTTCTGAATAATAAGTTTGAACTCGGACTGCCGGATGACACTCTGGAAGAGTATGCCGCCAAGCTGGGTGCCGATTGTGCCTTCTTCATCAAAAACCGTCCGACTTACGCAGAAGGTATCGGAAACATATTTTCTCCCCTTCCCCTCTCACTGAAAGGATATCGGATATGGTTGGTGAAGCCGGACATTTTCGTCTCTACACGGGATGCCTTTGCAAAAATAAAACCGCATCATCCGGAAATGTCCCTGAAAGAAATTGCCCAACTTCCCGTAGAAGAATGGAACGGACGAATGGTCAATGACTTTGAAGAAAGCGTATTCCCCCAATTCCCGGCTATTGGAGAAATCAAGGAAGAGATGTACCGGCAAGGAGCTGTATATGCCTCCATGAGTGGTTCGGGGTCATCTGTTTACGGATTATTCAAGGAAGATGCCGTATTACCGGAAGTGGATTTCGGAGAAAAAGCTTTTGTATACAAAGGCCGGTTCACTGATATTTAAAAATGCATCAACCAATATACTGATTTCCGGAAACAAAAATACAACAAGGTTGTTCTTACAGAAAACTCAAAACAACCTTGATTATGAAAAAATTAAAATTCGGTATTCTGGCAGGACTACTTACCTTGCTGTCGGTGTCCGCTTTTGCGGAAGGACGTCTTCCTGCAAATATACAAACAGCTTTTCAAACGCTCTATCCTCAAGCAACGGATGTAGAATGGGAGCAAATGGCCGGTTGCTACGTGGCAGAATTTATTGCAGATGGTCAGGAAATTGATGTCTGGTTCAATAAACAAGCGGAGTGGGTTATGACTGAAACGGATGTAGAGTCACTGGAAAAAGTGCCGGCTCCCGTGGCAGAAGCATTCATGAGCAGTACAATGACCGGCATGAGATTAAGGGATATAAGAATCATCACCTTTCCCAAACATCCCACAGTGATAATAATTGAGGTGGAACAATACAATTCCGATGAAGAATTCCAACTGTTCTATGCTCCGGATGGAAAACTATTACAAAGCCTCGATGTAACAGAACTTGGAGGAGAGATTTATCCCGGACTCTTTTTCAATGATTAATACTGACGATTGGTGATTTGTTGATGGTATCCATTCATCAACAAATCACCAATCATTCATCACTAATCATTAATATACCTCTACCCTATCAGCAATACGCTTCGCTTTGTCGCGCAGCGTGTCAAGATCACTGTCAAGAGGTGCATAACACAGCACTACACCCATACGGCGGTTTACGCGGGTAGTAGGCTTACCAAAAATACGCAGATAAGTATCCTCTTCTTTCGTAACCTCTTCCATGCCACGATAATTGGGACGTTCCTGACTGGCTATCGGAGAAAGGATGACAGCACTGGCTCCTATACGCTCCTGCTTGATGCCAGGGATAGGCAGACCAAGCACCGCACGACAGTGCAATTCAAACTCATTCAGATTCTGGGTTCCGGCCAGGGTTACCATACCCGTATCGTGCGGACGTGGAGAGAGTTCGGAGAAATAGACACCGTTCTCATGGCTGAGAAAGAATTCCACTCCCCACAATCCGGCACCGGTCAAGGCACGGGTCACTTTCTCTGCCATATCCTGCGCCTCCCTTAGATGGGCAGGGTCAATATGGGCAGGCTGGAAGCTTTCACGATAGTCCCCACCCTTCTGTACATGGCCGATAGGCGGGCAGAACAAGGTCGGACCATTCTTCTGTGTTACGGTGAGCAGTGTTATCTCACTGTCGAACTTGATGAACTCTTCAATGATAAGTTCTTTGATGTCTCCACGGCTACCATTACAGCCATACTCCCAGGCATGCTCCAGTTCGTCGGCACTCTTTACGAGAGACTGGCCTTTACCGGAAGAGGACATCAGCGGTTTCACCACACACGGGAAACCTATCTTTTCAGCAGCAGCTTTCAGTTCATCCAAAGATTTGGCATAAAAATATTTAGCAGTCTTCAATCCCAGCTCTTTAGCTGCAAGGTCACGTATGGCTTTACGGTTCATGGTAAAGTTCACGGCGCGTGCACTGGGCACTACCTGAATGCCTTCTTTCTCGAAATCATACAGACGTTCTGTACGGATAGCCTCAATTTCCGGAACAATAATATCCGGCTGGTGTTTGCGTACTACACGTTCCAAAGCATCTCCATCGAGCATGCTGAATACCTCACATTCATCTGCCACTTGCATGGCAGGCGCTCCGGCATACGAGTCGCAAGCAATGATATACTGGCCCTTACGTTGGGCAGAAATAACAAACTCCTTGCCCAACTCACCGGAACCTAACAATAAAATCTTTTTCATCAATTCTTTTATTTACAATTTTATATATTTACGATTTGACGACGTACGATGTACGATTAGAGTTACTTTAGACAATAAACCGCCACAAGCCAAAGCAATCCCAATCGTACATCGTAAATCGTCTAATAGTAAATCCTCTTATTGGTGTTGTTCTCTCAACAAGTCATTCACCGTCTTTACCGGATTGAATGTAGTCAGAGGCACTTCTACAAATACTGTGTTCCAATCACTCATGGCTCCGTTCCACAAACCGGGAAGTTCAAGCGCTTTCAGGTCCTTGCCGTTCTTGGACTTATAGGAGATGAACCCCGTCGCTTTATCCACATACTTCACAAGATTGAACTTATGTCCTTTATAGTCACGTACGGCGCAAACCAAATCCACCGGATTGAAATGGGTACCTTTTTCAAACATTTCCTTCTTTTCCGGGTCGTCCATATCAATCTGCGAACTTTCCAGAATCTGCAGAGAGATAGTACCGTCACTGTTGTATGCCAAGAACGGACCTCCGCCCGGTTCGCCTACGTTCTTCACCATACCGCAAACACGCATCGGACGGTTCAGCTTCTCTTTCAGATATATAACCAACTCGGCATCTTCCAGATTCTTTGTCTCCGGATTCTTGCAATAGAGTTGTTTCTGCAGGAATTGCAGAACTTCAAGAATTTGCTCGTGTGTATACTTCCCGCTGTCAAGCAACTGCAGATAAGCAAACGCTCTCTGCTGTAACGCTACCAGCACACCGGCAATCAGTTTCTTATATAATACGGTGTCACCTTTCAGCTTGTCGGGTACCACATTGTCTATATTCTTTATGAAGATAATATCCGCATCAAGGTCATTCAAGTTTTCAATCAAGGCGCCATGACCGCCGGGACGGAACAACAATTTGCCATTGTCGCGGAAGGGTTTGTTTTCCATATCGGCGGCAATGGTATCGGTGCTCGGCTTCTGTTCCGAAAAAGAGATGTTATAATCCACCCCATACTTCTTTGCATAAGCGGCAGCCTTTTCGTCTACCAAAGCCTTGAACAAGGCACGATGTTCGGGCGAAACCGTGAAATGCACATTCACCTTACCGTTCTTATTGGCAGCATACAATGCTCCTTCTACCAAGTGCTCTTCCAGCGGCGTGCGGCTACCGTCTTCATACTTATGGAACTTAAGCAATCCTTTGGGCAGAGCACCATAGTTCAGTCCGGCCCCTTCGAGTAAGGCAGCAACAACCGCCTTGTAGTTTCCAGCGGCAACCAAAGTCGGTATATCCTTTCCGGCAGTCCTCTGGCAAGCGGTATTCAAGTCATCATAGAAGGCAAACTTCTCTATTTTCTCAAAGAAAGTCTTTTCAAAGTTTGTCTGGGGAGTGTCATAGTCTGCCCCGAGAAATTCAAACAAGTTCTTGAACATACGGCTGGCAGCACCCGAAGCAGGCACAAACTTCACCACCACTTTATCGGTTTGTGTATATGCCTCCCAGGCATCCAGGTATTTCTTCTGTTCATCCGTATCCGGAGCCAGTATACCCTTTTCTACAGAAGCGGCGGCAGACAGCTTCAAGTATGGAAAACCTTTTTCGAAACAAGCCAACTGTTCGGCTATTTGTTCTTCGGAGATGCCTTTATCTTCGAGCAACTCTTTGTCTTGCGGTGTTATCATAATATCTTGTTTTATTAATTCATGCCCAAAAATACAAAAAAAGCAGAACTGCCGTCAAGAAAATGAAGAAAAAACTTACCTTTGAAGCATAAAATACGGACGATTATGGAAACTGATGAATTTTTCACTATCAAAGAGAAAGATTTACTCTTCTCGCTCTACCGCAAACTGTTGCAACTTTCCGGAGAAACCCTCCAGAAGGGGGACTGCAAAAAACTGAAAACACATCTTGTCAATACTATACAGAACAACCGTATCCAGCGTGATATATTCGGTTTGAATCCCGTCATCAAAGATATGCAGACGGCTGTCATCGTGGCGGAAGAAATCGGAATGAAGCGTGCTTCTATCCTGGGACTCATGCTGCACGACTCCGTGCGCTGCGGCACTTGCACCGCTCTGGAAGTGGAGCAAATCTATGGCGAGGATGTGGCAGGCATCATCCGGGGATTGATACGTGTAAACGAACTTTATTCCAAAAGCCCTACCATCGAGTCCGAGAATTTCCGCAACTTGTTGCTGACTTTCGCTGAGGACATGCGTGTCATTCTCATTATGATTGCCGACCGCGTAAACATCATGCGGCAGATAAAAGATTGCAAGAACGATGAAGCCCGTCGGCAGGTAGCCAACGAAGCGGCTTATCTCTATGCGCCCCTTGCCCATAAGCTGGGTCTGTACAAATTGAAGTCGGAACTGGAAGACCTCTCATTGAAATATACAGAAAAGGAAGTTTACTACCATATCAAGGAAAAACTGAATGAGACCAAGGCATCGCGTGACAAGTACATTGCCGCCTTCATTGCACCGGTACAGAAGAAGCTCGAAGAAGCCGGACTGAAGTTCCATATCAAAGGACGCACCAAGTCCATCCACTCCATCTACCAGAAAATGAAGAAGCAGAAATGCCCCTTCGAAGGCGTGTATGACCTGTTCGCCATCCGCGTCATCCTGGACTCTTGCCTGGAAAAGGAGAAACTGGAATGTTGGCAGGCCTACTCCATCGTAACAGATATGTACCAGCCTAACCCGAAAAGGCTACGCGACTGGTTGTCCGTACCTAAAAGCAACGGATATGAATCACTGCACATCACCGTGATGGGCCCCGAAGGCAAATGGGTGGAAGTACAAATACGTACCGAACGCATGGATGATATTGCCGAACGAGGCCTGGCCGCCCATTGGCGATACAAAGGAGTGAAAGGTGAATCTGGTCTTGACGAATGGCTGACTTCCGTACGCGAAGCCTTAGAGAGCTCGGACAGCAACGGACTGGAAACGATGGACCAGTTCAAACTGGATTTGTACGAAGACGAGGTATTTGTATTTACCCCCAAAGGTGATTTGTTCAAACTTGCCAAAGGCTCCACCGTGCTCGATTTTGCGTTCCACATCCATAGCAAACTGGGCTGCAAATGTATCGGTGCAAAAGTGAACGGCAAGAATGTACAGCTGAAGCAAATGCTGCATAGCGGTGACCAGGTGGAGATAATGACATCGAATACGCAGACGCCCAAGCAGGACTGGCTGAACATCGTAACCACCTCCAAGGCACGCACCAAAATACGCCAGGCATTGAAGGAAATGGCTGCACGCCAGCACGCCTTCGCTAAGGAAACCCTGGAACGCAAGTTCAAGAACCGGAAGATAGAGTATGATGAAGGAACCATGATGCGCCTCATCAAGCGCCTCGGTTTCAAGATAGTGACCGACTTCTATCAAGCCATAGCCGATGAAGAACTGGATGTCAACGAGATTATAGACAAATACCAGGAACAGCAAAGACGGGAAAATGATACGCGCGACGATATTGTCTACCGCAGTGCTGAAGGCTATAACCTTCAACAAGGCATACCGGAAGAGATAGGTACCAAAGAAGATGTACTGGTCATTGATCAAAATCTGAAAGGATTGGATTTCAAGTTGGCACGCTGCTGCAATCCCATCTATGGAGATGATGTATTCGGCTTTGTCAGTGTGACGGGAGGTATCAAGATACACCGTTGCGATTGTCCCAATGCCAGTGATTTGCACTCACGTTTCGGCTACCGTATCGTGAAGGCACGCTGGGCCGGAAAGTCACAAGGTACACAGTACCCCATCACCCTGCGCGTAGTGGGACACGATGACATCGGCATCGTGACCAACATCACTTCCATCATTTCCAAAGAAACGGGTATTACTTTGAGAAGCATCGGCATTGACTCGCATGACGGGCTGTTCTCCGGAACACTGACCATCATGGTGAGCGATACGGGACATCTGGAAGCACTTGTCAAGAAACTGAGAACAGTAAAGGGAGTGAAACAGGTTTCAAGGAATTAAGCAACAACTATAATCCATGAAGTACGACTTTAAAAAGCAGTTGCGCAGTTTCGGATATGCCTGGAAAGGTATCCGGTGTTGCATAGGAAAAGAACAGAACCTGAGCTTCCATCTGATAGCTACGGCTGTGGTAGTCATTGCAGGATTCGTTTTAGGCATTACCCGCATGGAGTGGATGATAATCATTCTCTGCATCGGAGTGGTGATAGCAGCCGAACTGTTCAATACCGCCATTGAGAAGCTGGTCGACCTGGTGTCTCCCCAACAGCATCCCGTGGCAGGGCAAGTAAAAGACATAGCCGCCGGAGCAGTACTGGTATGTGCTGCAACGGCGGCCATTATAGGATTGATTGTATTTATCCCTTACCTCACCCGCTTCTTCTTATAATAAGGATAGGTCAGCAGTACAAAGAAAAATACGGCAAGCATAGCAGCAACAGACGCCACATGGTATATCTGCGCTTTGTCCATCAGGTGGCAAGCCACAGTCATGCCCACCAGCAGCCCTGTCTCCATAGACAAATGACAAGTGGTGTTTGCCGTTCCACGCTGGCAATGGTGCGACAGCTTGACGAACATCTTCATGAACGGGACTGTAATGAACACCAATACAGCCAATGCCGCCAATGACCAGTAATCGCCCACAAACATCAGTGGCAGCAACGCTCCCGGTACAAAAGCAATCAACAGCATATTGATGGCAGGTACCCATGCACGCGGCAATAAGAAGCGGTCCATATTGCACAACGACACGCCTATCGGAGCACGGAAAGCCACATATACCCTCGATGCGAAAAATATGCTAGCCAGTCCGGCCGCTACGGACAGATAGGTCACCATACGGAAACCATACATCTTATACATTCCAATGCCCAACACAACACCCACCAGCATGCCCAAGCGTGCAGCCCATGCATATACCATGTTTCCTGCGCTGCGGCGCGCGGAAGTCGTTATGTCGATGGCCACCGTAATGCCCGCTGTGGTTGCCAGCCCGAAACATGCTCCCTGCACAGCGGCAAGCAGCAGAAATTTCGTATAACCATCCACAAAGGCATATCCCAGAACAGCCGCCAGCATAATGAGTGCGGAGTAAAGGAGCACGTGTTTCCTTTTATATTCATCGACCAGATAGGCATGGAAAGGACCGACAGCAAACATGGCCACCACAAAGACCAGAAACATGCTGCCCGCCTGCCCGACGGAAACACCCAACTGCTCTCCCATCACAAAAGGAAGCAAAGGGAAAAGCATATAGACGGATATGAACAGCAACAGATTTGCCGTACACATCCGCCAAAAATTGAGTGTCATGAGTTTGTTAGTACTGTTCTTTCTCATTCGGGAAATCTAAATTCTTCACATCGGATACATAACGGCTGATGGCATCCGTCATCACTGTATGCAGGTCGGCATAGCGACGCAGGAAACGGGGACGAAAACCGTTATTCATACCCAGCATATCCTGAACCACCAACACCTGGCCGTCCACATCGCCACCGGCACCGATGCCTATAACGGGTATAGTCAGCTCGCTTGCCACGCGGGCAGCCAATGCGGCAGGAATCTTCTCCAATACCAGTCCGAAGCATCCGGCTTCTTCCAGCAAATGCGCATCGCGTACCAGTTTCTCGGCTTCGGCATCATCCTTGGCACGGACCGTATATGTTCCATACTTGTTGATGGATTGGGGCATCAGTCCGAGATGTCCCATGATGGGAATACCGGCGCTGAGGATACGCTTCACCGTACCGATGATTTCCTCGCCTCCCTCCAGTTTGAGGGCGTCGGCATGGCTTTCTTTCATAATACGGATAGCGGAAGCCAATCCCTCCAGTTCGTTGCCCTGATAAGAGCCGAAAGGCATGTCGACAATGACCATGGCACGCTTCACACCGCGAACCACGGATTTGCCATGATAAATCATCTGGTCGAGCGTGATGGGAAGCGTGGTGACATTGCCTGCCATTACATTGGAAGCGGAATCTCCCACCAGAATCACGTCTACCCCGGCACCGTCCACAATCTGCGCCATAGTATAGTCGTATGATGTCAACATTGATATTTTTTCGCCTCTCTGTTTCATTTCGATAAGGCGATGTGTAGTCACTTTACGAGTGTCGTCTGAAATATAACCCATGATAGTATTTACAATTTGGCAATTTACAATTTACAATTACTCAATTTAATTTTCGGCGCAAAGGTAATCCTTTTTCTGATTACTTGTGCAATTGAGTTAATTTATCGTAAGTGAATCCCTGAAAGTCATCCAATACATAATGACACAACGGAGCTATGTCTTCACGGGAATTGGTGGTTGCCAACCCTATAACGGTAGCTCCTGAAGCCATGCCGGCTTTCAGCCCGTTGAAAGAATCCTCGAATACATATGTGGTGTCGGGAGTTGTGCCGAAAACCTCCATACCCAACAGAAAACAATCCGGTGCAGGCTTGGAAGCCGTAAACATCTCGGCCGTAAGGATACGGTCGAAAAGAGTCTTTATTTCGGGATGAACCCGATAGACAGCTGCCATCTTCGCTTCGTTGGAGCTGGTCACTACGGCAGTCTTCACCCCATTCCGGTGTAGGTCGGCAATGAAGTCAAGCACTCCGGGAATAAAGTCGAATGACATTTCCTGTTCAAAGCGGTTCAGCCGTTCGGTAATTTCGGCCTGTTCCTTCGCCATACCCGGAAAAAAGGTATCATAAATATAGACCAGCGTCTGGCCCTTCACCCTGCCTTCAATATCATCCATACCCAAATACTGCTTTCCCATTTCATGCCAGAAGTGACTGTACTGTGTTTCCGTGTCTACCACCACGCCGTCAAAATCAAAAAGTACGGCGGTTGCTTTTGTTGTGTCCATAAACTTTCTTTTACCTAAATCTGTTAATACCAAAACATTATAGTGTACAAAGGTGGGAATAATCTGCGAATCAAACAAATATTTTATACCTTTGTGCTCCTTAATTGACTCATATCAAATGAACAACGCGCATATATTAGGAACCGAACGTATTGGCAAACTGCTTGTGCAGTACTCCATTCCGGCCATTATAGGCATGACGATTACTTCGTTGTACAACATCATCGACAGCATTTTCATCGGTCATGGCGTAGGTCCTATGGGCATTGCCGGACTTGCCATAACTTTCCCTCTGATGAATCTGGTCGTGGCTTTCTGTACGATGGTATCGGCAGGTGGCTCCACCATTTCGTCCATCCGGTTGGGACAGAAAGACCTGGACGGAGCAACGGAAGTATTGGGAAACACACTGATGTTCTGCCTGGTCAACGCATTCATATTCGGCAGTGTTTCATTCATCTTTCTGGATGACATCCTGCGCTTCTTCGGTGCCAGCAATGATACGTTGCCATATGCCCGCGACTTTATGCAGGTGATATTACTGGGTACCCCCGTCACTTATACCATGATTGGCCTAAACAATATCATGCGTGCCACGGGATATCCCAAGAAAGCGATGCTCACGTCTATGGTAACGGTAGTCTGCAACATAATCCTCGCTCCCATTTTCATCTTCCAATTTGACTGGGGAATACGGGGAGCTGCAACGGCAACGGTCATCTCGCAGTTCATCGGCATGGTGTGGGTAGTGAGCCATTTCCTGCAAAAGACAAGTGTGGTACGTCTGCAACGGGGGTTCTGGAAGATGAAGAAACGTATCATCAGTAGTATATTATCCATCGGTATGTCACCGTTCCTGATGAACGTCACGGCATGTGTCATTGTGATTATCGTAAACAACAGCCTCCAACAGTACGGAGGCGATATGGCCATCGGGGCATATGGCATTATCAACCGACTGCTGGTACTCTATGTAATGATTGTATTGGGGCTGACGATGGGAATGCAACCGATTGTAGGCTATAACTTCGGTGCGCAAAAGCACGACCGTGTGAAGGCTACCCTGCGCCTGACCATCATTGCCGGAGTATGTATCACCAGTACCGGCTTCCTTATCTGCGAATTGTTCCCCCATGCCATATCTGCCATCTTTACCAGTGATGAAGAGTTGATAGATATTGCTTCCAGAGGCGTACGCATTGCCGTAGCCATATTCCCGCTGGTAGGTGCACAGATTGTCATCGGCAATTTCTTCCAAAGCATCGGGAAGGCGAAAATCAGTATCTTCTTGTCGCTGACACGCCAATTACTGTATCTGTTGCCGGGACTACTGATATTCCCGCATTACTTTGGGCTGGACGGCATCTGGATATGTATGCCGGTATCGGACTTCTTTGCTTTTGTAACGGCAGCGGTGGCATTGTGGATATATGTAAAGAGATTACCCACAGGAATTACCGAAAAAGCGAGGTGAAAGTGATTTATTCTACTGCAAATATTGCATTTTATGTTATAACAAATAAATTGTTCGAAAATATATCATTCATTCAGCCCAAACACATCATCTATTCGCCCCAAACAGATGGTCTGTCTACCCCAAACGCATGATGTATGTTGCGGCAACTTTATTCGCTCTTGATGCTCTTTACCGGATTTTCATTGGCAATGCACCATGCCTTCAACACCACGGTAGCAACGATAAACAACAGCAACAGACAACCTACAAGAATATATCCGCCTATAGGGAATGGCACAACATCAGAGAACTGGCTCGCCCAAAGCTTTCCGGCCCGGCATGCTCCCCCAATACCTATGGCGACAGACGGAATGGCCAGCCAAAGCACATCTCTTGACAATAACAGCAAAATACTTTCCGTCTCCGCTCCATTCACTTTACGAATGGCAATCTCTTTTGAACGCAGGCGGATTTCATCATTCACATAGCCTATCAGTCCCATCAGAATGATAAAGAGTATGGTCAATGAAACCAGCAGGGTAACATCACGAAATACCCGTACAGACTCGGCATAACTGCGCATTTCCTGCTCCACCGAACGGAATACGAGGCTTTTCTGAGGATAAATCCGATGCATCTCTTCATTGAGGCGGGCGAGATTTTCATCCAATGGCTCTTTGAGGCGAACATGCAGGGTGGCAGCTGTCTTCCCCGTCCATTCCACCATCACCGGCAAATTATCGTTGGGCATATCGGCAAAACTGAAACTGTCTAACAGCCCGACAACAGTGCCATAATCATTCACCCGCTTGCCTATGGGGCTGTCTGTCCAATTCATCTTCTCATAAAAGACACTGTTGACAAGCAACTGACCTTCTCCCGTCAAGTTATGCCCCTCTTTCAGTCTCAGACCAATGAAAGGAAGAAAATCACTGTCGAACCAAGTATTACGAGGATAGAAAAGCTCGTTACCCTGATTGTCAAGAATTGGCTGGTTAGAACCGAACCACAATATAGGGCGTTCTGCCGAAGCAACCCCTTCCACATAAGGCAAACTGCCGACAAGACTACGCAGGCTATTGCCATCCACTTCCCGCTGGGTGGTATATGCCACACGTTCAGGACGCCAACCACGGTCACGCGTCGTTACATAACTGTACTGTGAAACGACCATCAGCATCATCCCCAGAATGAATGCCGCTCCGATGAACTGAACAAAAAGCAGTACCCGTTTCCAGCCACGACGCCCGGAAGTGTAGCGGCGGAACACTTGTGTCACCGGAATACGAGCGAAAAGCATGGCAGGCAGGCAACCACCTAAAATAAACAGTAACAGTATCACCGACAATGGTGCCCAAAGATTCTGCCAGTCAAAAAGAGCACTGAGAGGTACAGCTGCCAATTCTTCCATTTTTTCGTGGAAAATATACACCAGCAGTCCAATGAGCAGCAAGGCAAGCCCTACTACTATAGCAGTCTCTACCATGAACATGGAAAAGATGCTACTTCCCGAAGCACCGCTGCATTTGTGTACACCGATGGCCTTGGCACGCTGTGTCAGCGAAGCCACGGAAACGAGTACATAATTCAATGCGGTCGTAAAAAGCAGCACGATACCCAGGAAGAACATAATCCAAATCATCTTCCGTACTTGAGGAGTCTCGACATGCAGATTATGGATAGGGACAATACGTACGCTCAATTCTAAACCACTTTCCGGTGGAATATGACGGGCAATAGCTATGGACATACGCTCATTCAGCCAATCAGCATCCTGCGGACTGCGCAGCCTGAGATAACCGTCGTAGTTTCCGCCGCTCTGCCAACCCAGGTCCCACTTCAGATGCCGCCCTATAGTAGGAAAGGAAATGATTGCCTCTGGACGCCTCTCCAAAGAAGTGTTCAACGGAATATCGGCAAAGATACCCTTCACGAGCAGTGTAGTCTGATATCCCCAAAAATCATAACGCAGTGTTTTCCCTATCGGATTTTCGTCACCGAAGGCCTCCTTTGCTGACTTGGCGGAAAGGAATACGACATCCGGACCCGCCAAATCCTGTGGATTGCCTTCTATCATCTCCAAACCGAGTACAGAAAAATAAAGTGTATCTGCCATCACCGTGGACATATCTAATTGGCGCTCACCCAACTGGAAACTATTATCAAAAAGAGAACAGCTCACTGTGCTACTTTCCACTTGTTCCGGAAACTCTTCGGCAATGGCAGCCGGAATCGGAATGATGGTAAAGCGACTTTCGTTACCTTCCAACACTCCATTTTTCAACCAACCCGTCTTCACAATATAAAGGTTATCCGAATCATGATAAAAGTTATCAAAACTCAACTCGAATGCAATCCGTGCAAATAGAAATACAGACATCAGCAGTCCCAATGCCAAAGATACAATCTTAATGGCATTGGAACCTTGCTTGTGCAACAAGCTTTGTAATGTATAATAAATGTGCCGCCTCATAATTTCCTGAAGTTATTCTTTATTCACTCTTGATACTGTCTACCGGATTCTCATTGGCAATCCGCCATGCCTTGAATACTACACAACCGATGATGAGCAATAGTACAATGCATGCAATAAGCAAGAATCCGCAGATACCAAAATCCACTCCCTCCACAAACTGCTCTATCCAGACACCGCCTATATACCAGGCTCCCAGCCCTCCAAGAAAAACGGCCGGCAAGGATATCCAGAATATATCCTTCGAGAAAAGCCGGAGAATGGATGACGCTTCCGCACCATTCACTTTACGGATGGCAATTTCCTTGCTGCGGCGTTGTATCTCGTCATTGATGTAGCCAATCAACCCCATTAACGTAACAAAAAGGATGGTTATGGCAGCCAGTAAAGCTGCATTACGGAAATCCGTGACGGTACTGTTCTGGTCGTCAATGACCTTTTGGAACGAGGAAAATACAATGTCACGGGTGGGAAACAGCTTTTCCATGTCTTCGTTCAAACGCTTGAGGTTATCGTCAAAAGGCTCTTTCAGACGTAATTGGATGTTTCCGGAAAATCGGTCAAGATAAGTTGCATACATAGGTTGCACCGCCACATAAGCGGCATTGGATGTAGCAAAGTCTTTCAGTACACCTACAATATTGCCCGCTATGCGATCGCCGTTGCGCACTTGCCTGCCTATCGGTTTATCTTCCCAATGCATCATTTTCAAAAATGTTTCATTGACCAATATCTGCCCAGGGGCATCCATATTCTTGCCTTCCGCAAATTCCAACTTCATAAACGGGGCATAGTCCTTGCCAAATTCCACCCAACGCATGCTCATCCACTGCCCGTTATCAGTCGTAACCCCTTCTCCGCTCAATCCGTCTGTAAGAAGATTACCGCTACAAGCTCCATCTTCCACATAAGGCAAAGAAAGCATCACACTACGATTTGCATCGCTTTCCGCATCCGAGTCAAAGGATACGCCCGAAGCATAAGCCACCCGGTGGTAATCGAATCCACGTTCTTTATTGGTGATGTAATGGCTCTGCATAAGCACCAGCCCCAACAAGCCGAAAATAAAAGAGGTACCGGCAAACTGCACAAACAAGAGCGGACGTTTCCAGCCTTTCTTGCCTTCGGTGTACCGGCGGAAAACCTGCGTCACCGGAATGCGGGCAAAAAGCTGCCCGGGCAACATGCCGCCTATCATAAACAAAATGACTATCACTGAAAGCGGTGCCCAAATGTTTTCCCAAGAGAAAAGACCGGCAAGACTAACGTCGAGCATGTCCTCCAACGGCTCACGGAAATTAAATAGAAGCAGCGCTACAAGCAGCAAGGAAGAAAGCATGATGACTCCGGTCTCCCATAAGAACATACCGAAAATAGTTCCCGTATTTGCCCCACTACATTTATGTACGCCTATAGCTTTGGCACGACGGTTCATGGCTGAGATGGAAATAAGCACATAATTCATCGCCACAATAAAAAGTATGGCGGTTCCCAGCGTCAACAGAATCCATACCATACGCATGGTACTGATACCAAATTCCATACGGTAGTCCTTTATCGGAACCAGACTGATAAACACATCATCGCTCTTGCGCACCTGCTCGGCAAGTTTCTCTATTTGGGTGTTCACATCGTCCAATTGCACCCCCGGGCGCAGACGGACAAAGGACATATAGCTGTCTCCACCTCCCCACCCCCAGTATCCCCAATGATGCTTGAAGGAGGTAGCCAGAGACATCACGACACCACTTCCATAGAAACTGGAGTTTTCGGGAAAATCTTCAAAAATGCCCTTCACGGTCATTGGCATCTGTTTGTTATAGACCACCGTCTGCCCGATGGGATTCTTATCGGCAAACATGCTGCCGGCCAGCTCCCTGCTGATGAAGACTACCTCCGGATTATTCAGCTCGCGAGGGTCTCCACTGACAACATCAATGCCCATAGTGGCAAAGAAACAAGAATCGGCCGTCATGGCATTGGTCTGGAAACGGCGTTCATTGGCAAACCAAGCCGAATTGCTCCACCATTGCTGAGTGACGGTAACACTCTCCACCTCGTCAGGCAGGTTTTCTGCAATGGTACCAGCCACCGGTCCAAGAGTTATATGCGAAGGATGATACTCGTTGTTGTAATACCATACTGTTTTGACAAGACACAAACGTTCATGGTCCTTGTAGCAGGTATCATAATTGAGCTCGAATGCCTGACGGGAAAAAATGAGGATACTGACTGCCAACCCCAGTCCCAGAGAAACAATCTTGATGAGGTTGGAGCCTTTTCCTCGTATCAATGTCTGGAGAGTGTAATATAGTTGTCTCATGGAAGTTGTTTTAAAAGTCCGTTACAAATCCTGCGCTGCCACACTTGCCACCACACTACCGTCGAAAAGATGTATCGTGCGGTGTGCAAACGAGGCGTCGTGCTGGCTGTGGGTCACCATAATAATCGTAGTACCCTCTTTATTCAGCTCTGTCAACAGATTCATCACCTCAGCTCCGTTCTTGGAGTCCAAGTTACCGGTAGGCTCATCGGCGAGTATCAGCTTGGGATTGGTTACGACCGCACGGGCTATCGCCACACGCTGCTGCTGACCGCCGGAAAGCTGTTGCGGGAAGTGTTTGGCACGGTGGCTGATGTTCATCCGCTTCAGAATATCCTCTACCATGCGTTTGCGCTCACTTGCCTTCACGCCGAGGTACGTAAGGGGAAGTTCCACATTCTCGTAGACGTTCAGTTCGTCTATCAGGTTGAAGCTCTGGAACACGAATCCCAGCTTGCCCTTGCGCACACGGGTACGTTCCTTTTCCTTCAAGTCCGCTACTTCCTGACCGAGCAGCTTGTAACTGCCCTCCGTAGGATTGTCCAGCAGCCCGAGGATGTTCAGCAAGGTGGACTTGCCGCAACCTGACGGTCCCATAATGGCTACAAACTCCCCCTCCTTTACATCGAGGCTGACGTGGTTCAATGCTACTGTCTCTACTTCCGAAGTACGGAATACTTTGCTGATGTTGTTAATTTCAATCATGATATTCTATGTATTAATATTATTATCATTCGCTCTTAATGCTGTTTACCGGGTTCTCGTTCGCTATCCGCCAGGACTTCCAAAGTACGCAGGCTACGATAATCACCAAATTGGCCATCACTACCAGTACGTATACTGCCCAACTGATGGGAATACGCTCCGCAAACTGTTCCATCCACATTCCGTTGACATACCATGCCAATACCGTACCGATGACAACTGCCGGAGCCGCCACCACAAGTACATCCCTCGACAGCATTTCCAAGATACTGGAAGCCTCTGCCCCGTTCACTTTACGGATGGCAATCTCCTTGCTGCGGCGGCGCACCTCATCGGTGGTATACCCAATCAGCCCCATCAGCATGATGAAGAACATGGTCACTGCCGCCATCAAAGTGGCATTACGGAATACACGGACAGAATTATAACTATTCTCTATTCTTTTCTCATAGCCGGTAAAGTCAATAGTCTGGTCATGGAAAGCCTCGGCTACATCGCGGTTCAGCTTCTGCAGATTTTCGGTAAAGGGTTCTTTCAAACGGACATGTACCGTTCCATAAAAATTCTTGTTTCCCCGGGCTATGAAAGGCATCTTCTCGGTTCTGAAACTCTCTATCTGGAAATCCTTCAACTGCCCTACGACCTTGAATGTATTCCCTTCGGTATATACCGTACGGCCTACGACGTCGTCTCCCCAACGCATCATCTCGGCAAAGGTCTCGTTCACCACGACTTCCTCTTTATCGCGCGCCATACGTCCCGTCTTCATAGTCATGCCCATCAAGGCAGGAAAGTCCTCGCGCATGAAATAAGAAGAGCGGCAAGAGAACAGTGCCTGCCCGCTCTCACTATGAATCATCGAACCGCTATATCCGCTAATGGGTGTGCTGTTGGCACTGGACACCGCTTCCACGTAGGGCAATCCTTTGAAGAACTGATAAGCCGCGTCACGCGTCGCTTCATTATCCCAGTAGGCATTGCCTATGGCTATCTGCTTGGGATTATACCCCATATCCTTTTTCAGTACATACTGATATTGCGACATCACCACACACATCAATCCACTGATGAATGCCACGCCTGCAAACTGGACAAACAGCAACGGACGCTTCCAGCCCTTCTTCCCCTCGGTATAGCGGCAGAACACCTGCGACACGGGAATACGCGCAAAGAGCCGACCCGGCAACACGCCTCCCACCATAAACAGCAGAAGCACTACCGACAACGGTACCCAGATACGCTCCGGAGCCAACAAGGTGGAGAGCTTTACAACGACCGTGTCTTCCACAAAATCGCGGAAGTTGAGCATTATCAACGCCATCAGCAGCAATGCCGCCACAATGATGATACCCGTTTCCAGCAAAAACATGCTGAAAACCGTGCCACCGCTCGCACCGCTGCATTTATGTACGCCTACCGACTTGGCGCGGTAGCTCAAAGAGGAAATGGAAATCAGCACATAGTTCAACGCCGCAATGAAAAGAATGGCAAAACCAAGAATGCTCATGATGACACGCATCCGCTGCACATCATCATAATTGCGGTATGTATCACGGATGGGCTGCACAAAAGCCGTGTAACCGTACTCTTTCTTATCTTCTGCCGGGCGATATTTGTCTATCATGGCATCAATACGCGCATTGACAACAGATTTGTCGGCACCGGGACGGAAACGGATAAACTCTACCCAACTGTCTCCCCCGCTCCACGAGTAGTTATTCCAGTTGCGGCTCCACAAGGTAGGCATCGAGATAACCGCTTCCGGATTGATTGTGGCGTTCTCAGGCAAATTGGCATAGATTCCCTTCACCGTCAGGTCAAACTGATGGTCATAATTAAGCGTTTTCCCTATAGGATTCTCCTCACCGAACACTTTCCTTGCAAAGCGTTCACTCAAGAAAATAATATCCTTCTGCACCAAGTCCTTTTCGGGATTCCCGTTCAGGACGTCGATACCCATGGTACGGAAGAACAGCGAATCGGCTGCAATCTTCCTGTCATCAAGACGCACGCTTCCATTGTAAAGAGGAGCAGATACCATAGACGTGCTCAAACTTACTGCCGACTCCACCTCTTTGGGGAAGTTCTCCAAAATGGCCCCTGCCACGGGACCGCAATTCCACTCCTGAGGCTCAAACTTCTCTCCTTTCACCGAGAATATCGACCATACCTGATACAAGTTATCATAATCCTTGAAGCAAGTGTCAAAACTCTGTTCATATGCCACGCGGGAGAAAAGCAGAATACTCATCGTCAATCCCAATCCCAAAGAAATGACCTTGATGATATTCGAACCGCGTCCCCGCAGCAAAGTCTGAATTACATAATAGATTTGTTTCATTCCGTTTATCGTTTATTAGATATATTTTCTTGCTTTTCATATTGCAGAAAGCGTGCCAAAGAATGCACAAATCTGATTATCAATGCATATTGCATTTCAGAAGAAGACAAAGGTGTCTAATTTTTAGACACTCCCGTCTAAAAATTAGACAGAGGCCGAATCTCTGTTCAGCCTCATAGAACAAAAAAAAGGGAAATTAGAAAAGAATCCATAAGAATGAAAACTTTACCTTTGCCCACAGTTTTCTAAAGATAGAGTATAAACATTAAATGAAGCACCTGCACATGAAATTCCCCAAACTCTTATATCCTTCATTCCTATGCCTGCTCATGGCCGGCTGCGACATGATAGATTATCACCCTTACGATGTACACATCAGCGGTGAAACCGATGTCAATGCCCACAACATTGCCCAAATAGAGCAGAACTGCCAGAACAAGACAACAATCCGGTTCGTAACAATGGGTGACTCCCAGCGCTGGTATGACGAGACCGACGACTTTGTAAGCCACCTCAACAAGCGGGACGACATAGATTTCGTCATTCATGGCGGAGACGTCAGTGACTTCGGTGTAACAGACGAGTTCCTTTGGCAACGGGACATTATGAACAAGCTAAAGATACCCTATGTGGTACTTCTCGGCAACCACGACTGCCTGGGCACGGGCGAAGAGACTTATCGTGCAATATTCGGAGACCCCAATTTCTCCTTCATTGCAGGACGGGTAAAGTTTGTCTGCCTGAATACCAACGCCATCGAATTCGACTACTCCCGCCCCATTCCCGACTTCGAATTTCTTGCCGCACAGATACGCGACCGTGAAGAGGAATTCGATAAAACCGTTGTGTCCATGCATATACGCCCGTTCTGCAACGAGTTCAACAATAATGTGGCACACGTATTCCAGCGTTACATCAAGGAATTTCCCGGACTGCAGTTCTGTACATCCGCACACGAACACCATCGTTTCGAGAAAGACCTCTTTGAAGATGGGATAATGTATTACATGAGCGACTGCATGAAGAACCGCAATTACTATATATTCACCATAACCCCCGACGGATATGAACGCGAAGTGGCATATTATTAATCACCTGGCATGCGCCGTCGTCTTCTTGTCGGTATGCTCTTTTTCTGCTTTTTCACAAGAGAGAGATACCATCTTCATCATAGAACACGATACCGTATGGATGGACCCGCAACCGGATACCATCATTGAAAGCCAGACTAGGGAGAGCCGTTATGACCGCCGCGTACACCGCTACCGCAGGCATTGGGAGGCCCTGATTCCGACGCACACAAAAATTCAGTTTGCCGGCAATATGGGGTTGCTGTCATTCGGTACCGGATGGGATTACGGCAGAAGAAACCAATGGGAAACAGACGTATTCTTCGGAGTATTGCCCAAATATGACTCCAAACGTACCAAGCTGACATTCACCGTCAAGCAGAACTACCTTCCCTGGAGCCTGCAAATAAAACAGAGCCGTTTTTCTGTAGAACCGCTGGCTTGCGGCATGTATCTGAACACGGTATTCGGCGATGAGTTCTGGGTCAATGAGCCGGAACGCTACCCTAAAGGATATTATGGTTTCTCCTCCAAGGTACGCATCCATGTATTCTTAGGACAGCGCATCACTTACGACATCGACCCGCAACGACGGTTCACGGCCAAGGAAATCACTTTCTTCTATGAAATAAGTACATGTGACCTATATGTAGTCAGCGCTTTCACCAACAAATATCTGAAACCCAAGGATTATCTGAGCTTGTCGTTTGGCATCAAACTGCAACTGCTATAAGTTCTTTTTTCAGTACCGCCATGAACTCTTACTGAAGTTGCTGCCAACTAATTTCTGTTTTACTTAAATCTATCCGTCCCACAATCGTTATATTATCGTCCGACAGTTGTTGAATTATCGTCCGACAGCTGTCGGACGATAATTCAACAACTGTCGGACGATTAATTCTTAGTAAGCAAAAATATAAAATAAAGCGGCATAAGGATTTGCTAAATGAGAAGGAGAATCTTAATACTTTGAAAACTGAGAGATTTACCGAATATAATACAGATAAATCATTAACTTTGCCTGCAGAAAACAGAAATAGTTTATGGCAAAAAAAAATGGAAACATCCTGATTGTCGATGATAACCGAGGCGTACTTACCGCCTTGCAGCTTTTGTTGAAGCCATATTTTGAAGGGATAATCACACTTCCCTCTCCCGTAACCCTGCCCAGCGTATTGCGGGAAAGGTCATGGCAAGTGGTTCTTCTTGACATGAACTTCACCTCGGGCATCAATACCGGCAACGAGGGACTATACTGGCTCCATGAAATAAAGAAGCAATGTCCCACCCTGCCCGTAGTGCTGTTTACCGCCTATGCCGACATTGACCTTGCCGTACGGGGAATCAAGGAAGGAGCCACAGACTTCGTCGTGAAACCCTGGAACAACCAGAAACTGGTGGAAACCTTACTGAATGCCGTATCAGCTTCTGAAACAAAATCTCCGGCCAACGGCCCAAATGCCAGACGTACGGCAGAAAACAACCACCCGCTTGCGGATATCCGCAACATGTATTGGGGAAACAGCTCCGCCATGCAGCAACTTCGCCTCTTGGTGGAAAAAGTGGCCTCTACCGATGCCAATATTCTTATTACGGGCGAGAACGGCACCGGTAAAGAGATGCTGGCACGCGAAATCCACTCCCTTTCACCGCGCAACCGGCAGGACATGGTAAGTGTGGATATGGGTGCAGTCACCGAAAGCCTTTTCGAAAGCGAACTGTTCGGCCACGTGAAAGGCTCTTTCACCGATGCCCATGCCGACCGTGCCGGCAAGTTCGAAGCAGCCGGGCACAGCACCCTCTTTCTCGATGAAATAGGCAATCTCCCCTACCATCTGCAAGCCAAACTGCTGACCGCCATCCAACGCCGCAGCATTGTCCGTGTAGGCAGCAACACTCCCATTCCCGTAGACATACGGCTGATTTGCGCTACAAACCGCAATCTGCCCGAGATGGTGGCAAAAGGCGAATTTCGCGAGGACCTGCTATACCGCATCAACACGATACATCTTGAGATACCCTCGTTGCGCGAGCGGCCCGAAGACATCATCCCCCTTGCAGAACTTTTCATCGCCCGCTTCTGCAAGCAATATGACAAGCCCCCCGTCAAGCTGACGGACGGCGCCTGCGAGAAGCTTACGCTCCACCCCTGGTACGGCAATATCCGCGAACTGGAACATGCCATCGAAAAAGCCATTATCATCTGTGACAACGAAACCCTTCCTGCAGAACTGTTCCAGCTGGCACGGCGAACCGGCACTCCCGAAGCAACCGCATCCACGCTCGAAGAAATGGAAATGCAGATGATACGGAAGACGCTCGACAAATGCAGCGGAAATCTCTCTGCCGTCGCCGCACAGCTGGGTATCACCCGCCAGACGTTGTACAACAAAATGAAGAAGTATGGCCTTTAATTATTCATTCCGCGTTGCCGTCAGTCTGGCAGTAGCACTCCTTGCAGGGGTGATGTGGACTGTAGACGTATTTTGGGGCGCGCTCTGTACCGCGCTGCTTCCCATAGCCTTGTACTGGCAGCAGAAGTTATACCGCCATCATGTGCGGAAGGTGCTTTTCATGCTCGACGCCATCGAAAACAACGACAATGCCATCCACTTCTCCGAAACGGAAAACACTGCCGACGCACGCCTCGTAAACCGTGCATTGAACCGGGTTGCCCATATACTTTATAATGTGAAAAGTGAAACAGCCCAGCAAGAAAAGTACTACGAACTCATTCTGGACTGCGTGAATACCGGTATCCTTGTCCTGAACGACAATGGTGCCGTATATCAAAAAAACAGTGAAGCCCTCCGTTTGCTGGGCCTCAATGTCTTTACCCACGTCAGCCAGCTGAACCGCGTGGATCCGCGTCTTTCGTCCCTTCTTGCCAATTGCCGCCCGGGAGACAAATTGCAAATGCCTTTCAACAACGAACGAGGCACTGTAAACATGTCTGTCCGCGTCAGCGACATTACAGTCCGTAAAGAGCATCTTCGCATCCTCGCCCTGAACGACATCAACAACGAGCTGGATGAAAAGGAAATAGATTCCTGGATTAGGCTTACCCGCGTACTGACGCACGAAATAATGAATGCCGTCACTCCCATAACCTCCCTAAGCGATACACTGCTGGGACTGACCGAAGCGCAAGTTTCCAAAGAAGAAATCAGAAACGGCCTGCAGACTATCAGCAGCACGGGCAAGGGCCTGCTCTCTTTTGTGGAATCATACCGGAAATTCACCCGTATTCCCACCCCCGAACCATCCTTGTTCTATGTAAAAAGTTTTATCGAGCGGATGGTCGAACTCGCCCGTCACCAGCACCCCGATGTCCGGGTCACCTTTCATACGGACATCGCGCCAAGCGACCTCATTCTATATGCCGATGAGAACCTGGTATCACAAGTAGTCATCAACTTACTGAAAAATGCCATACAAGCCATCGAATCGGATAAAAATACAGATAAAGAAGGACATATCAACATACGTGCCTACTGCAATGAAGCGGAAGCCATACTGATAGAAATTTCCAACAACGGACCTGCCATTCCCAATGACATTGCCGAACACATATTTATCCCCTTCTTTACGACCAAAGAGGGTGGAAGCGGTATTGGATTGAGTATTTCCCGGCAAATAATGAGGCTTTCCGGCGGAAATTTATCCTTATTGCCCGGTAAAGAAACCACCTTTATTTTAAAGTTCAATTGAACTATTTTAGATTTGTATTTGTTAAACACAATGCATATCTTTGTACTATTAGACATAAGAAACATCACATTTCAAACTATATAGCATAGAATTTATGATATTTACAGCAGGAAACATACTACTTATAGGTTCCATATTACTTTTCGTCAGCATCATTGTCGGCAAGACCGGCTACCGTTTCGGAGTGCCTGCATTATTGCTTTTTCTTGTCGTCGGCATGCTGTTCGGCAGTGACGGATTGGGATTGCAGTTCCACAACGCCAAGGAAGCACAGTTCATCGGCATGGTTGCACTCAGCATCATTCTGTTCTCCGGTGGCATGGACACCAAGTTTACGGAGATAAAGCCCATATTGACTCCCGGCATTGTTTTGTCAACTGCAGGAGTGCTGCTCACGGCCCTTTTTACCGGATTATTTATCTGGTGGCTGTCCGGCATGAGCTGGACCAACATCCACCTGCCGTTGATAACCTCCCTTTTGCTTGCATCCACCATGTCATCTACCGACTCAGCCTCTGTATTCGCCATTCTGCGTTCACAAAAAATGAACCTGAAGCATAATCTGCGCCCCATGCTGGAACTGGAAAGCGGTAGTAACGACCCGATGGCATATATGCTGACAATCGTGCTGATTCAATTCATCCAGTCCTCCGGAATGGGAGTTCCCCAGATATTAGGCTCTTTTGCCATACAGTTCATTGTCGGTGCCGCAACCGGTTATTTCCTCGGAAAGCTGGCTATCCTTATGCTGAACCGGCTGAATATAGACAACCAGGCACTCTATCCTATCCTGTTGCTGTCTTTTGTATTCTTCACCTTCTCCATCACCGACCTGCTGAAAGGCAACGGTTACCTGGCCGTGTATATCGCCGGAATGATGGTAGGCAATAACAAAATCATGTACCGGAAAGAGATTTATACTTTTATGGACGGACTGACCTGGCTTTTCCAAATCATCATGTTCCTCTGCCTCGGTCTGCTCGTCAACCCCCATGAGATGCTGGAAGTTGCAGTCGTGGCATTGCTCATCGGCGTCTTCATGATTGTCGTGGGACGCCCTCTCAGTGTTTTTCTCTGCCTGCTGCCTTTTGGCAAGAGAATCACCCTCAAGTCACGGCTATTCGTATCGTGGGTAGGATTACGTGGCGCAGTACCCATTATCTTTGCCACCTATCCCGTGGTGGCTAATGTGCCCGGCGCCCATGTCATCTTCAACATCGTATTTTTCATAACCATCGTCTCACTGGTCATCCAGGGTACCACAGTCTCCTGGGTAGCCCGGCTGCTTGGCCTCTCCACCCCGCTGGAAAAGACCGGAAATGATTTCGGAGTTGAACTGCCCGAAGAGATTGACTCCAACTTGCACGACATGACCATTACACAAGAAATGCTGGAGCAGGCAGACACCCTGAAAGACATGAACCTGCCCAAAGGCACACTGGTGATGATTGTAAAACGTGGCGATGAGTACCTCATTCCGAACGGAACATTAAAACTTCATGCCGGTGACAAGCTGCTTCTTATTTCGGAAAATAGCAAGGAATAAGAATTACAGATAAGTTTCTATCCGTTCCAGGGTAAGAAAAAAGTGGAAACTATTTGCTTTGCATCACTATAAGACCTATCTTTGCGCAGTTTTAACTAAAGTGTGCAACAGCTGAATGGAACAAGAACAAGGGTTCATCGATTATATAGAACAAAGCATTATTAAAAACTGGGATCGCAACGCCCTGACAGACTACAAAGGAATTACACTGCAATACAAAGATGTAGCACGGAAAATAGCCAAATTCCATATCGTATTGGAAAGCGCCGGCATCAGGCCCGGTGACAAGATTGCCGTTTGCGGACGTAACAGTGCACATTGGGCAGTCGCTTTTCTGGCGACGGTTACCTATGGAGCTGTCATTGTTCCCATTCTGCATGAGTTCAAGGCCGACAATATCCACAACATCGTCAACCATTCCGAAGCCAAGCTGCTGTTTGTCGGCGACCGGGCATGGGAAAACCTCAATGAAGAGGCAATGCCCCTGCTGATGGGTATCGTACTGCTGACGGACTTCACTCCGGTAGTTTGCCGCAACGAGCAGCTGATGGAGGCTTTCGAACATCGCAACGTCCTCTATGGCACACGTTTCCCCAAGAATTTCCGCCCCGAGCATATCAGCTACCGCAAGGAGGAATCACCCGAAGAACTGGCTGTCATCAACTATACTTCGGGCACCACGGGATATTCCAAAGGGGTCATGCTCCCCTATCGCAGCCTTTGGTCCAATGTTGCATATTGCCATGAGATGCTCCCCGTACGTCCGGGCGACCATATTGTATCCATGCTGCCTCTGGGACATGTATTTGGTATGGTGTACGATTTTCTATACGGTTTTTCCGCAGGCGCCCATCTGTATTTCCTTACCCGTATGCCGTCTCCCAAGATTATTGCACAGTCATTCTCCGAAATCAGGCCACGGGTCATTTCGTGTGTACCGCTTATCGTAGAAAAGATTATCAAGAAGGATATCCTGCCCCGGATAGACAATAAAATAGGCAAGCTGCTATTGCGGATGCCCATTGTCAACGATAAAATCAAGGCTGACATGCGCAAAAAGGCAATGGAAGTATTCGGCAGTAATTTCGATGAAATAATCATCGGAGGAGCACCGTTCAATGCCGAAGTGGAACGCTTCCTGAAGCAGATAGGTTTCCCCTATACCATTGCATACGGAATGACGGAATGCGGCCCCATCATTTGTTCCAGCCGCTGGGAAACATTGAAACTGGCCTCTTGTGGCAAGGCAACCACCCGCATGGAAGTAAAGATAGACTCTCCCGACCCTCAGAACGTGGCAGGAGAAATAATCTGTAAAGGTGCCAATCTGATGCTGGGCTATTACAAAAATGCCGAAGCGACTTCCCAAATCATCGATGTAAACGGTTGGCTGCACACCGGCGACCTTGCAACGATGGATACCGAAGGATATGTCACTGTCCGTGGACGCAGCAAGAACATGTTGCTCACAGCCAGTGGCCAGAACATCTATCCCGAAGAGATTGAAAGCAAACTGAACAACATGCCCTATGTGTCCGAATCACTGATCGTATTGCAGAACGACAAGCTCGTGGCTCTTATCTATCCGGATTTTGACGATGCATTCGCCCATGGTATGGAACAATCGGACATCGAAAAGGTTATGGAGGACAATCGGAATGAATTGAATCTGCAATTACCGGCCTACTGCCAGATAACAAAAGTCAAGATACACTTCGAGGAGTTCGAGAAAACGGCAAAGAAGAGCATTAAAAGATTTATGTATCAGGAAGTAAAAGGGTAAGGGGAATGTGTCAAAACCTTCTTTAACGCTTTATTTTAGGCGCGGATGACGCAGATTTCACGGATTTAGTTTATTGAATCCGCATTATTCCGCGTAATCCGCGCCTAATATTATAACATTATAAAAGTCTTCATGTGCTTTTGACACATTCGCATCCTTTTTGTTAACAAAAATAGAAGCAAAGGAATAAACGGCTAATAAGTGTTATAAAACATACTTTTTTAGTTGGATAATTTGCAGATTTATCAAAAGTCCGTATCTTTGCAATGTGTTTTTCATAGTATTAGATTTAAGGTTAACAAAGGTTGGAGTACAGCGGTACTCCTTTTTTTATGCCCGTAAATCAGATATTCCCGGAAAGCCTCTTCAGTCCCTTCAATACAGATTTATCTTTCACCTCCATGATGCTGATGGCATAGCCGCCACCGGAAGCAGCTTTCAGTTTCAAGACCGTTTTGGGAGAAACGATACCTTCACGGATAACATAAGCTTGCGGATTTGTCTTATAATCGGCATCTTTTGCATCGGCATAGACGGTTGCAATATACTGCTTGTCTGCATCCAGGAAGTCCAGTTTCAGAGTTGAAGCATGTCCGTGCTCACTGCTGGTACAACCGATAAACCAGTCATTCGTACCTTTTGCCTTACGGGCAACAGTGATGTAACGTCCCGGCTCAGCTTCCAGATAGCGGCTGTCGTCCCAATCCACAGCCACATCTTTGATGAACTGGAAAGCATCCATGAAACGCTCATAATTCTCAGGAAGGTCGGCAGCCATTTGTAGAGGGCTGTACATAGTGACATAAAGTGCCAGCTGACGCGCCAAGGTAGTATTGGCATGCGTATGGCTGTTCGGATTCAACTTATTGATGTCCATTTCAAAGATACCGGGCGTATAGTCCATCGGACCACCCTGCAAACGGGTAAACGGAAGTACCGTTGTGTGGAAGGGCTTGTTACCAGCAAAAGCCTCGTACTCCGTGCCTCGGGCAGATTCATTGCCTATCAGATTGGGATAGGTACGGCATAAACCAGTCGGACGTACCGCTTCATGGGCATTGACCATTATCTTGTGTTTGGCAGCTTCGGTCACGGCGTATAGGTAATGGTTGTTCATCCATTGTCCATAGTGATGCTCGCCACGGGGAATCATATTGCCTACGTAGCCACTCTTTACCGAATTATATCCATATTTATTCATCAGACGGTAGGCAGCTTCCATGTGCCGCTCATAGTTACGGACGGAAGCCGATGTTTCATGGTGCATCATCAGACGGACACCCTTGGAATGAGCATATTCATTCAGATACTTGATGTCAAAATCGGGATAAGGAGTCACGAAATCGAAAACATAATCCTTGGAATTACCGAACCAGTCTTCCCAACCCGTATTCCAACCCTCCACCAATACCTGGTCAAAACCGTGTTCGGCAGCAAAGTCTATGTACTTCTTCACATTAGCCGTGTTGGCCGGATGAATGCCGTTCGGTTTCACCTTGGAATAGTCCGTATCATCCAGTTTCACAGAAGGGAGGTCAAAAGTATATGCCCAGGGCTTTCCCCCTGCAATCATTTCCCACCATACGCCGACATATTTCACCGGCTTAATCCAGGAGGTATCATCATACTTACAAGGCTCATTCAGATTGAGAATCAAATTGGAGGCCAGTATCTCGCGGGCATCATCACTGACTATGACCGTACGCCAGGGAGTATGGCAGGGAGACTGCATATACCCTTTATTTCCTTGAGCATCCGGAGTCAGCCAGGATTCAAAAACGAGGTTCTTGTCATCCAGGTTGAGATGCATGCAAGAGTAGTCCACCAAGGCTGCCTCGTGCAGGTTAAGGTACACTCCATCAGCTGTTTTAAGCTGTATGGAAGTCTGGACACCTGTCGGCGAAAAGACAGTTTGTGACGCATTGTCACTCACAGCTCCCTGCAGCAGTCCACGGATTTCAGAGAGTTTGGACTCCGTATAATCATATTCCTGGGTATCATAATCTCCCGGAATCCACCAGGCAGTATGGTCGCCGGTCATGGCAAACCGGGAATGCTCTTCCTTTATCACAAAATAAACCAGATTCTTCTGTTGCGGAAACTCATAACGGAATCCCACGCCGTCATCATATACCCGAAAACGGATATTCATAAAACGAGTGGTAGACGGTTGTTCAAGTTCTACCAGCAATTCGTTGTAGTGGTTGCGGATATCTTTTGTCTCCCCCCACACCGGTTGCCAGGTTTCATCGAAAGTGGAAGTAGAAGTCCTTACTACTTTGAAACCATCCATCAGGCTGGTAGTTCCTTTCAGTTCCAATCCCAACGTACTGGGATTGATGACAGGAGCCCCTTTATAATCCACCTGATAGGCTGGTCTCCCGTCTTTTGTCAGTTCAAAATCCAGCTTCACCATGCCCGAAGGGGATGAAATGCCTTCAGCATTCCCCGCCAGGGCAGAAAAAAACAAAGCCGCGCTAAGTACAAATTTCTTCATAATAATGATATGTTTTTTGTGTTAATAGACAAACTCAATGATATGTTCCTTTCCATCATCCGGCAACCTCAGCAGGCAGGTCCCCTGCTTCTTGTCGGGACACCAGGCAGTTATCGTAAACTCTGTCTCCCGATTTTCTTCCAGCTTTCCGACATTCGTTTTCTTGATTTTCTGACCGTCCAGCAAAGCTGTTTTCGGCATCTGTTCCGTATAGATGCAGAACATCAGGTTTCGTTGGCCGGGTAAGCTATATTTCTCACCAGTCCGTGTACCTACTTTCAGCGTATAGCCTTTGTCGGTAGTCTGGCAAGTAATAGGAGTGCGCATGAACTCTCCACGCAAATATCCTAAATCAGTTCCTGCATCTTCATAAAGCGAGAAGGTAGTTTCACTGCCCGCTGCAGCAGGAAATATCTCAAACGTAACCGGATAGACCGGTTTCTCATCCGTATAGTTCATGACCGGCATTTGAGGTATGATACTTCCCTGCTTTACAAACATAGGAATAGTATTGAGGGGAGCATCCACCGTCATCCATTGCTCACCGCTATATGCTGTGTGTTTGTTGTTGTAGTCAATCCAAGTTCCTTCAGGAAGATACACATTCTTGTTTCGCGCTCCTTTCTTTACCACCGGAGCAACCAGCAGTTCGCTGCCAAACATGAACTGGGCATCCGTAGAGAACGTTTCCATATCTGCCGGATATTCCAGAAACATCGGTCGCATGAGAGGCAACCCCGTTTCGTGTGCTTCGCGGGCATACGTATAGATATAAGGCAAAAGACGATACTTCAATTCGATGGCTGCCTTGGCATTCTTCTCGGCCTCTTCGCCGAACAGCCACGGCTCCACAGCCACGTTGCCCTCATGATGAATGCGGCTCAGGGGATTGAAAGCGCCCATCTGTATCCACCGCGTATAAAGTTCAGCCATCGCAGGATAATCCTCTATATCTCCGCAATAACCGGTAATGTCACAAGTAGTAAAAGGAATAATTCCCAAACCGGCAGACAACAGTACCGGAATCTGATTGGCCATCTGTCCCCAACCCTGCGTCACGTCATCACCGTTTCCACAGTCACCGGTCCAGCCGAAAGTATAGCGTTGCAAGCCCGCAAAAGCGGCACGTGTCATCTGAAATACGCGACGGTTAGGATTCCGTTTTTCAAACTGCTCCTTCACCACCTTATCCCACGTAAGACCATAAACATTGTGAATCTCATCATGCATGCCCAAATGGTGTTTCATCACCAGGCGTTCCGTCTGCTCCTCATTGCTCCAGGCAGGTTCACCCATATCAGTCCAGAAACCGGCAATGCCATCATCAATGGGCTTCTGCTGATAAGCTCCCCACCAGTCTGCCACAGCAGGAAGGGTGAAGTCCACTACGCCACAATTACCGCCCCAGGGCCAGGGCATGTCATAACTCCTGCCGTTGGTGGAGTCCTTTACCAGATACCCTAACCTATCGGCTTCCTCCCATTGCCGCTTATTGGCTTGTGAAATGACCGGATCTTGCGAAACCACCACCTTGAAGCCCATATCCTTGAGGTCTGCAAGCATCTTTTTCGGATTCTCGTAGTTCCCTTTCCGCCACTCAAAATCCTGCAAATACTGTGTCCAGCCTATGTCCTGGTAAATAACATCACAAGGAATTCCGCGCTTACGATAGCCTTCAGCTATTTCATAAGACAATTTCTCGCTCGTCAGCAGTCCCCGGCATTGTGCAAAGCCCAATGCCCATTTAGGAGGCATTATGGGTTTTCCCGTCAGGTCGACATATTGTTTCATGATTTCCTTATAATCCTTCCCGAAGATGAAATAATAAATCATCTCTCCCCCAGGAGCCTCGAAACTGTAGTAATCGCGGCTTTCCGTACCAAACTTAAATTCGGTTTTATACGTATTGTCCAGGAAAATACCATAACGATAACTGCTCATAAAGAACGGAATACTCTTGTAGAGCGGGTCCTCAACGGCACTATAACAAGGCTTGTCACTGTTCCACATCTTGTAGGCTTCGCCGCGACGGTCCAGCTTGCCGGTCTTTTCTCCCAAGCCGAAGAAGTGTTCGTCACGACGGAGGGTCTTGTATTCCAATTTGCGCTGCCCGTTACTGATATGCCCCTTATCGGCATAATCACTGAACAGCAGTTTCTGATACTTGTCGAATATCTGTAAGTTAAACGGAGACTTGTTTACCCGGATACGGAGTTTAGGGGTAAAAATCTCGTAGCAGGCATTCTGCTCGTCCACATGGACGGTACCGACATCCTCCAAGTCCTCATTGACGACGGCAAAGGAAGGATTACTCCGCTGGAAACTACCGTCGGGAGAAAACCATATACGTACCGTAGACTGGCTACACAGACGTAATTGTATGGCAGAACTGTCATTTAAATAGAAGGTCACACTCCGGTCATCACTGGTATAGGAAGTGCAGTCTCCGGTGCGGTTCTGTGCATTCGCATATACTGAAAATGCACAGACGGCAAAAAATAAAAATATATATTTCTTCATTACTATAATCTGTTTGTTCCTTTATTGGATACTCTTATTCCATCACAAGCATGCTCCAGTACTTCAGCAAAGGCAAGATAAAGGTAACCGTGCCGTCCTTCTGTTCGAATGACAGTTCCTGCGAAGCACCGGCATGGAAATCGGGCGATGCAACCCATATCTTGTTCACTTTACCGGAAACATTCATCTTCAACGGCACGTCGGACACCAGACGCGGTTCGGGCATTGTTCCGTTCAAATCCCTCCAGCTTAAGTTATCCGCATTGAGGAAGTTGAGCAGATGAATGACTTGCCTGCCATTTACATTCTTGGCATATACAGTGATGGCAGACTTCTGCGGCGGCCATGCATTCAGAGAAAGATTTCGCGCAGCATCCGTACAGTTCAGAGAAACGGAAATCTCCGCCTCCGTATCTTTATCACGAAGCAGGTTCTGATAAGCCGTCATAAAGTCATAATAACGAATCATGGCTGTTTTCAGTACATCGTTCATCTGCAAAGCCGTGCTTGGAAAGTACTCGCGGCATAGCATGTGGTCACCCAATTCCAAATGAGAGCCTCCCAAAGCAAATATCACAGCATCCGTCAGCAGCACACCCGGTGTATTGAACTCACCGGTACTGCTACCTGCCTTGTCATAGTTCATATATGCGGCAAACACCGTTTTCAAGGCATGGTTGCCATACTGGTCGTTCGCTTTGATAATGGTGTGCAGATCCTTGAAGCCTGCCTCATCGCCCCATACTTCATTATAAAGGAAATCCACTTTACCCGTACCAGCTATCTGGGAAGCTCCATAGCTGGAGACGGCATTCATCACCAAACGCTTGTCCGGATGCTTCTGTTTCATGGCTTCGATGAACGAGGCATATCCCTTAGGCAGATTTACCTTATTGCCATCATAGTCATAGCGGTCACCCCGGTTTCCCAGTTGGTCTATCTGATAACCGTCAAAGTCCAGATTGGCATAAACATCATCGTTTTTCTGGGCAATATATGCCTGCCATTCCGTATTGGTGGGATTGAGCAGGAAGATATTACTTTTCCAACTGGAGGGCAAGTCATGCGAATCCTTATCCATGCGTCCCGTGTTCTTGAATATGTACCATTCTTCCTTTACTCCGTCGGAAACGGCATCGTCCAAAGCTCCGAAACATAGATTGTAAAACATGGACTTCATGCCCAGGCTGTGTTGTGTAGAGATATACTTCTTCACTACCTCGGTATAGACCTCCCGGTTGGCAATGTCCTTATAGACCTCGTCCAGATGCTCACGCGTACCGCCCAACGGCCAATGATGCTTGTTGTGCCAATCCTGAAACTGTACCCCGTTAATGTGGCAACGGTTCAGGAAAGCCATCTCCTTCTCTATCACTCCATCCACCTTTTTCGAAGCATCAAAAGTGGCAACGAAACCATAACGTGGAAAACGTGTCCAGTCACTGGATACATCTACGGCAATAGTACCAAGAATAACCTCTGTTCCATTCTCTTTTGTACGGTATACATCCACCAGATAACCGGTATAATCGGTTGCCGGAGCAGTCCAAGTCCAAGTAGTACCGACAGCAGCCTGCTCCGATACAACCTTGTCCATTGTCCGGTAGCGGATTTTAGCTCCGGCAGGAAGGGCGTCAGCTGTAAAAGAAACACTCTCGCCCGGCCGGTAACATGCCTTGTCGGTAGTGAGATTGACCGTCAAGTCCGAGGTGACTGGGGTTACTTCCGTAACCCCTCCACTCTCTCCGCCTCCACCGGTACCGCTACCGGTATCATCACTCTCCTTGCTGCATGCAACCAGCAGCAAGGCTACCATTGTTGTATAAACTATCTTCTTCATCTATTGTAGATACCTATTGTTTCACGATTGAAATTGTCTCTTCCAGCTGATTCAAAGTAATCAGATAGGAACCTGCTGTCGTAATCTTCCACTTCTGGTCGATGCCGCCTACCATCACGTCCAGATATTGCGCTTTGAACGCTTCGTCTGATTTATCAAGGAAAAGCATCGGTTCTGTTTCTCCTGCAGGCTGTTTGTCTGCTACAGCCGGCATGAACCAAGCTCCATTCCAATCTTCCTGCTTATCACAAGTAAATTTCAACTCACCGGCATTCAGCGTACCTTTCCAAGTAAACACATACGGATTATCCGTTGTCTGCATCGGCGTAGCATCACCAATCGTCCAACCGGCCGGAGTAGCATCACCTACCATATAAATCATCTCATACGGAGTAAATTCGCTCATCATCATGCGTTCCTTACCACTACGGATATCCATGCAAATCTTGTAGGCCTTGCCGCATTCCCCGTCTTTCAGCACCCATTTATTGTCCGGGTCGAACCCTTTCACAAACACCACTTCTGTATCGGTATAAGCAGCATCGGCATTCTTGGCCTTATACATGTTCTCCCAACTTCCATCGGAGGTTCCGAACTTGAATTCCCCTCCTTTGCCCACTTCAAAGAACTTGCCGAAGCGGAACAAGTATGGATCGAGCACATCTTGTTTCATCTTCACGAATCCCCAATCCGTAGCGTTACCCACAAAATAAAGCTGGTCGTAGGCAGGTGCCAACGTCTCTGTCTGGGTCAATGTAAGAACACCGGTAAACAGATTGGCTTCGACGATGTAATTATGGTCTTCTTCGACAACAAAAGGTTCATCCGGCTGGTCATCACTGCTACGAAGAACCAGCAATCCATCTGTTCCTTTGTTGTAAGAGGGCAGGAATGAGCCTAAGGTCGTGATGAACTTAAACTCACCGGCCACAAGCCGGCCCGTCCATGTAAAGATACCATTGTCCTTGCGGGTCATCTCTGTCGCATCATCGGCACTCCAGCCGCCCGGAGTGGCACTACCTATCAGATAAAGGGTGGATGTGAGCGGTTTATAGGCTGTAACACTGAAAGCAGTGGTAGACACCTGTTTTTCGTCCCGTTCTGTTACAGTAGCTGTCAAGCGCGCTTCCAACGAAATGTTCTCCCCGGCAGTTGCCCCAAAATGGTTGCGTAGGATGTCATTCAATTCCTCCACGCTCTTTTTCCATGAGTATTCTTGTACGGCATTCTCCACAGCTACATAAGAATCTGCAAAATCACTGCCGGTCTTGGTCAATTCCAGCGTATAGGAAATTTTATTACCCGTCCCATAATTGGTTCCCGTAGTCCAGGAAAGCTCCAGGGCATCATCGGCATGTGCCTGCTCATTCAAAACAACTTCCGTCTTGCTGGCCGTCAGTACAAGTTCATTCTGTCCTTTATCCAATTCCATGTAATCATCATCTACACAAGCAGATAAGGCTGCACAGCCCAGTAAGGCAAATACAAGGTGTGAAATATATTTCTTCATATTCTTCTGATTAAATTAATTAATAACCCGGGTTCTGCACCATTAAGGTATTAGCATCCATCTCCGTCTGCGGAATAGGGAACAGCAAGCGGTTCTTGTTCACGTTGCTCTTTCCAATGGAATGCAGGAATTTAATGGCATACTCTCCATTGTTGACACGAATCATGTCGAACCAGCGATGCCCTTCGAAAGCTAGTTCCATGCGGCGCTCATGGATAATCTTTTCACGCATGGTTTCCTGTGACAAGCCCGAAACCTCCGGCAGTCCGGCACGCTTACGTACAATATTCAAAGGCACGGCAGCCTGGTCAGGGCGTCCCATTTCATTCAAAGCTTCGGCCTTCTTCAGCAGGACGTCCGCATAACGATAAATCACGAAGTTGGCAGGATTGGTATTGTATTCCGGAGAAACCGTTTTCGACACCAGAAACTTGCGTACATTGTATCCCGTATTGGAATAAGAGCTTTTGTAAGCCTTACCGTCAAAATCCGGACATCCGGCATAAAGCACGGTCAAATCCTTACGTTTGTCACCGCTCTCATATTGACCCACAAATTCTTTTGTAGGCTGGTTCCAGCCATAACTGCCGGCAACAAAGTCCGAATTACGGGGACCCATGAAAGTAGAAAGCCAGGAAGACTGCGGATTGTTTCCCCAAAAATCATATTCCGTATTGCCCGAATACTGGACCTCGAACAAAGATTCCGGCCCGTTATTGACCAATGCATCGAAATTATCCTCATACTTGCAGGAAGAAAGGTCATACCCCAAATTTGTTATCTCATCACACAAATCAGACACCTCCTGATAATATTCCGTATGATTAGGAGCCAGCGTCAGATAAATATCTGCCAACATGGCCAAAGCTGCATCTTTGCAGGCACGTCCCACGTTCTCGTCGTCGTAAGAAGACTTGGCAGGAAGCAGGTCAACCGCATTCTTACAATCGGAAATTATCTGAGCATAAGTCTCTTCGACTGTAGCGCGTGCAATGTCTGTCGGTTCTCCCGGATTATAAGGAGCCAAACGCAGTGGAACACCACCGTACAGACGTACCAATACATAGTAATAATGTGCACGGAGAAAATAAGCCTCTCCCAGACAGCGGTTCTTGATTTTCTCTGACACGGCTTCAGCCTCCAGAAGACTATTCAACACAATGTTGCATTGTCCTATCCCCACCCAGGGAGAACGCCACATGTACAATGCCATGCCATTGTCGCTCTGCGTTATGAAGTTAGAAGCTTGTATCGTTTCAAGGCCGTCGGTACCGCCACCGGCACCCACCAGACTGTTACCCGCCACAATATCCAGTGTCCAGATACGCTGGTTGTACATATTGGAAGACTGAAGGGTGCGATAGCAGGCATTGGTCAGAGCAATGGCCACATCATCGGTCACCGTCGTTTCCGGGTCAACCGTATTTTTAGGAGACTTGTCCAGAAAGTCGCTGCAGGAAGCCAGCAGCAATACTGCCAGCATATATAGTAAATTTGTTATCTTTTTCATATCCGAGTCAATCATTAAAAGTTAAAGTTTAATCCTAAGCTGAACGTACGGGAAATGGGGTAACGGTTCTGGTCTATTCCGTTAATACCCACTTCAGGGTCGAAACCGGAATATCCGGTGATGGTAGCCACATTCTCACAAGATAGGGAAAGGCGTGCATTCTCAATCTGGGCTTTCTGTAACCACTGCTTCGGGAAAGTGTATGAGAGTGTGATATTCTTCAAACGCAGATAAGAACCATTCTCCACAAAGCGGTCTGACACGCGTGTATTCTGATTGGGGTCGCCGAACACGGCACGCGGCATCGAATTGCTGGTCCCCTCTCCTTGCCAACGCTTCAGTACGTCGGTAGTCTGGTTATAGGCAGCTGCCATACCGGTATTGTCGATATTGTTGGCATTGTATATCTTATTTCCGGCTATACCTTGTAAGAAAACAGAAAGTTCGAAACCCTTATAGGAAAGGCTATTGTTCATGGAGAACAGCCAACTTGGGTTCGGGTTACCGATGACGGTACGGTCACTATCATTGATGACACCATCGTTGTTCAAATCCCTGAAACGGATATCACCCGGCTCAGCTCCCGGCTGCACGGCATGTGTATTCACTTCAGACTGGTTCTGGAAGATTCCGTCCGTAACATAGCCGTAGAAGACATTAATGGGATAGTCCTTTGCCAGCATCGTTACATAGGAGTTATTGATTTGGTTAATGTAATAAGGAACGTCGCTGTTCAAATCCTTAATTTTATTCTTGTTGTAAGTGGCGGTCAGGTTCGTTTCCCATCCCAGTTCACCGGTAAGATTGATGGTATGCAGACTCATTTCAATACCTTGATTACGTACTTTTCCGGCATTGGTATACGTGGTTGTAGTATCTTCAAATCCCGATGTGATGGGGATAGACGCCTTTACCAGCATGTCTCTCGTCTCCTTCAGATAAGCATCGAACGAGAACATAACGCGTGAATTGAACAGTGAGGCATCAAAACCGATGTTGGTTTGTGCCACCTCTTCCCAATGGATATACGGGTTGGCGAGAGTAGAAGAAACCAGCGCTGTCTGATTGCCGCTCGAAATGCCGAAAGGATATACACTGGTATTGTAGGATGCCAGATAGCTGTAGTTTCCAACACTTGCCTGGCTACCGGTCACACCGTATCCCGCACGCACTTTCAGGTCATTGATATAGTCGTTTTTTGGAAACCACTTTTCCTGAGAGGCACGCCATGCCACAGATACGGAAGGGAAAGTACCCCAGCGATGTTTCTTACCGAAACGGCTGGAACCGTCACGACGAATGGTTGCAGTCAGCAAATAGCGGTCTTCGTAAGAGTAGTTGACACGTGCCATGTAAGAGAGCAATGCCCACTCTGTCTCGTTTCCACCGATGGCATACATTTCCTCGCCATTATCCATTTCGTGCACATTGTCGAACATAAACACATTCTTCTGCGCATTCAGGTAGTCGTTGGTGTTCCATTGGGCAGACATACCGGCCATCAATCCCACACGATGTTTTTCTGCAAAAGTATGGTCGAATAGGAAATAGTTGTCCCACAAATAAGTGAACGACTTGTTATCGCTCTTATAACGTGAAGTCTCCTCTGTGGGAGTGGGTTTCCAGTTATACTTGGGGGTAAAGTTGTCTATGAACCAGAATTTGGCATCGTAGCCGAAAGTACTTTTAAACTTAAGCCATTTGGTAAAAGTAAGTTCTGCCGTCAAGTTGGCCAGGAAGTTATATCCATCAGTCTGACTCTTGTTCAGTTCCGTCGGTCCAATGGGGTTGCGCGTGCTGCCATACCATTCCGAGTTACCATCAGGGCCACTCCAACTGCCATCTTCATTCTTCACCGGATAAATGGGGAGCGCTTTCAGCGCATCACCTATATTATAGCTGCCCGACTTCTTCGTATCGGCACTGAACGTAATGTTATTGGAGAACTTCAACCATTTCAAGACTTGCGCATCACTGTTGGACTGGAATGTGAAGCGACGGTAATTCACACTCTTCACGATACCGGACTGATCCAGAAAACCACCGGACACATAATAATGGGATTTCTCGTTACCGCCGGAATAACTTACCGTATAGTTCTGCATCACACCCGTACGGAGCAATTCATCCATCCAGTCGGTACCTGCACCCAATTCAGAAGGATTGGCCCATTCCGGATTAGGATTGCGTCCACTGTTCACCATCATGTCATTACTCAACTCGGCATACTGCGCCGCGTTCAATAAAGAAGGTACGTTCGTAGCATTCTGGAAAGAGTAATTGGCAGATACAGCAAGTTTTCCTTTTCCTTCCGTACCGCGTTTGGTGGTAATCATCACAACTCCATTAGCTCCCCGGGAACCGTAGATGGCTGTGGCCGAAGCATCCTTCAATACATCCAAACGTTCCACATCGGCCATATTTAAGGAAGACAAGCCCAAGTCGGTAGGCACTCCGTCAATCACGACCAGCGGGTCGCAGTTGTTGATAGAACCCAAACCACGAATCTTGATGGATACATTGTCTCCCGGTTTACCGGCATCTACAATCTGCACACCTGAGATTTTTCCCTGGATGGCTTGTCCCAAATTGGATACGGGGGAATCCTTGATATCCTTGTTACCGATGGAGGACACTGCTCCTGTAAGGTCGCTTTTCTTCATGGTGCCATACCCTATCACCACCACTTCATCCAGCATTTCGGCATCTTCAGACAAAACTACCTGAAGCTGTTTCTGTCCCTTCACCTGCACCTCTTGAGTCTTATAGCCTACAAATGAAACGACAAGAGTACCGTTCGAAGACATGTTCAAAGAGAAATCACCGTCAATACCGGTTATTGTCCCATTTGTGGTTCCTTTTTCCATTACACTGGCGCCAATAACCGTTTCACCGGTCTGGTCTTTCACTACACCTTGTACTGTAATTTGCTGTGCGAATATGCACATCGGAAGTAACATTCCTATCAGACAAACCATCATCCGTAGCCTGCTGATTGGCATTTTGTACTTTTGCATAATATAAGAATTTAAAGTTAATAATAAAAACATAAATCACATGTGTCACTCTTTCCGAAGAGGAACAATGCAAATGTATCAGATAAGAGAAGCCAATAGTGGAGGAAAGAGTAAAAAAGTAGTGGTTTACATCATTCAAAAAGGCTTAAACCACTATATACCAATAATATATAAAATTATTACCCAACTAAAAAAGTAGTGAAAATATAAGCGTAAAAGAGACACTTCCAAGCTTCAAAACCCCTATTCTCAGTTCTTCGACTTGCCAATTGTCATCACTTCCTGTTCCAACAAGTCGCGGTCACCGGCAGCCTTGTTGCGAACCTTCGTACGATAGTTATAAATGGTGGTAACAGAATATCGAAGGAACTGGGCTATCTTCACGCTGTCAGTAATACCCAAACGTATCAATGCAAAGATGCGCAACTCTGTATTCATCCGTTCGCCGGCTTTCAAGGATATTTGCTCATCATCGGCAAGCAGGGCATTGAAGTCTTCTACAAAAGTAGGAAACAGCTGCAGGAAGGTATTATCAAAGTTGGTATAGAATTCCTTTAATTCCCCCTCTATGAATTTAGAAGACTTGATGTTCTTGTAGAGTTCCTCCACATTTCCGGTAGCGGCAATCTTTCCCAGCGACCGGCGGTAATTGTCCATCTTTTCCAAATAGACCGAGCACTGGTCCATATAACGGCCGATATACTCCTCCTTCAGATAGGAGTTTTCGGCAATGCTGTGGTTGGCCTCCTTGAGTTGTGCATTGGAAAGGTGAAGCTCATCATTCAGCTCCTTCAACCGTTTGTTGGCGTCAATCACTTCCCTGCGGGCGGCAGCCACTTTCTTCATCTGCTTGTATACATAAAATATGGCAAGCAACAGAAAAAGTGAAAGCAGGCTGATAGATACCAGTGCCCATTTCATCTGCTCCTGCTGCTTCTCCGTCTTTTGCTGGTAAGCATCATTAATGATAGGAAAGATTTCCAGAATCTCCAGCTTGCGCAACCGGGCATTGCAGGCGGCTGCATCTTCCATACATATCTTTACATAAGAATAGGCACGCTCGATGTCTCCTTCCTGGTAAAGCAGTACGGCGAGCTTGCGTAAAGAGATATATTCACGGACAGCGGTTTTCATATCCGCCATAGCAGAAACAATCAGGTATTCCTTTTCCTTCTCTTTGTCCCCTTTCAGCCGGTAAGACTCTGATAAAGTATAGGCACAAATCGCAACGTCGTGTTCATAGTCCTTCTGCAGCGCCAGATAATCCGTCAGCAAACGGATGGCCTTGTCATATTCATTGCGTACATTATACTGGTCGGACTGAATCAAGGTATGTATCAGAAGATTATCTTTATTGACCAACAGCAACGAATCACGATATTTGTCCGTAAGCTCCGTATAAAGCTTCTTTTCATATGCCGTCACGGCATAATCGGCCATAAGGCCATAGACCGTACGGTAGATATGGTAATAATATGGATGGATATCCACCGGTAACCGGTCTATATGGATATTCCGCATCAAATCCATAACTTCCTTATACATACCGGTCATTCCCAAAACATCTGCTTTATTCATGCGGGCATTGTCTATGTATTCCCGGTTTCCAAGACGTATGGCTATCTGTTCCCTTTCCTCGGCCATGTGCAATGCAGAATCCGTATTGAACGAACGGTACTCATCCAGCAATGTGCCAAGAATGGCAAAACGTTCTTCATCCGGTATCTGCCGATGCAACTGTCTTTTCAGTTCCACCAGTTTCAGCTCTTTCTGCTCCATGTATATGGGACGCTCCTTTATCGCCTGGTCCAGTTTCAGCAGCAAAGAATCCGCCCGGCTGCTGTCTGCAGCATGAAGGCGGCACATACAGATGGTACAAAGACACAAGAATATGATTATATTTTTCATCCGGCTTTCCGATTAGTTAAAGGCAATACTTTTTGAGAATCCTCATGCAAAAGTAATTAAAATACCATAAAAACCTATTCTACTATCATTAAAAGCTCGAAAGCAGAGTGATAAAAAGGCATACTGCAAGCAAAAGAATCAAAATATTGAATTACCTTTACGGAAAATCCAAAGAAAGACCATATCATAAATATCATCCGAGCATCATGGATATACACACATTTATTGCCAATTATCAGGAAGCTTTCGGCCAACACGCCGAACTCCCCATCGCCTTTTGGTATTCAGACCGAATGGGGGCATCTACAGAGAAAGTAACCGGTTGTCTCTTCAAATGCATGAAACAAGTCAGAGACGGCAAAATCGTCAGTCTCAGCAACGAAACAATTACCTGCGGAGGAGGCAAGTTCTATACCGGATTTACTGAAATGCCCGAGCGCGTCCCGGGGTTTGTCTCCTTGAAAGAGAAATACAAGAAGACTCCCGAAATGGTGGTAGATTTTGTCAATGAGCTACAGATTTCCAGAACTGACAAAGCCTATCTGCATTTTGCCCGCATAGACAAGATACCTTCCTTTGATGAAGTGGAAGGACTGCTGTTCCTGCCAACTCCCGACATTCTATCCGGACTGGCGACATGGACCTTCTTCGACAACAATGCATCGGATGCCGTGGCAGCCCCATTCGGCTCCGGCTGTTGCTCCGTCATTACCCAAACCATCATTGAAAACCGGAAACAAGGGAAACGTACTTTCCTGGGATTCTTCGACCCCTCCGTCCGCCCATACTTCGAAGCGGACTTATTGAGCTTCACTATCCCCATGTCCCGGTTCAAGGAGATGTATCACACCATGCGCGAAAGCTGTCTGTTCGATACACATGCCTGGGGAAAAATCAAGGAAAGGATACAGCTGTCCCAATCAGGAGACGTACATATCCTCCCCTCTCCCATTTCCTTCCCCATCCTTCCGGACATTTATCTGCAGGAAATCAGAATAGAAGATGCCGCAGCCATCTACCATGCCATCGACACACACCGGGACTACTTAAGAACATGGCTGCCATTTGTGGATAATATGCGCACAATAGCTGATGAAGAAGCTTTTTTACGTCAGGTACTATCTGCTCCTGCCGAACGAAATGAACCTATATTCGGTATTTGGAACCAGCAGCATGAAATCTGCGGACTGATAGGTTTCCATTTCTCCGATTTCGACAACCACCGTACAGAACTCGGCTATTGGCTACTGCCGGAATACCAGCATCGGGGCATCATTACTGAAAGTGTCCGCAAGCTGTGTCTGTGGGCCGTACAAGAAAAAGAGATAAAGCGGATACAAATTCGCTGTGCCGTGGGCAATGCAGCCAGCAACGCAGTACCGGTTCGCCTCGGTTTCATCCATGAGGGAACAGAACGTTGCGGAGAACTGCTGGCTTCTGGAGAATATACAGATATACATATATACAGCATCCTGAAAGAAGAAGTGCTGGCCAACCTCAAACGATAAAATATCAAATATATATCAACTATTGAAATTATACATGGAACAACAACCTCATCTCAATGACCACAACAAGCAGGAGTACCCTCCTATGCATACAACGGAGCACATCATCAACCAAACCATGATAAGGTTATTCGGTTGCGGCCGCTCCATATCAGCACACATAGAACGGAAGAAAAGCAAGCTGGACTACCGTCTTGCCGCCTGCCCCACGGAAGAAGAAATAAAGAAGCTGGAAGAGGCCGTAAACGAGGTAATCGCCCGACAGCTGCCCATCACAACAGAATTCATTACGCAAGAGGAAGCGCAAGGACGTTTCGACTTGGAACGCCTGCCCGATGGTGCTTCGGAAACGGTACGTGTCGTGAAAGTAGGCGATTACGACGAATGCCTCTGCATCGGAGTACATGTGGAGAATACATCAGAAATCGGAACCTTCAAAATCATCAGTCACGATTGGAACGAAGAAGCCAAGCGTTGGAGAATGCGTTTTAAATTAGTCTGAAAATCTATCAATTTTAAATAAATAAGATAGCAAAATGGCATTAAACAAGCAAATAAGTCAGTTCTTCAATGACAAATAGTCAATAAAGTCAGTAAAAACCGGTTGGCATAAGGTTTGCGATATTGTTAGCGAACGACGGTTCAAGAAACGGACGGTGAAAACCCAAAAGGCAGACACCCGAAGACAAAGAACCGGAGTTCAAAACTAAACAGCATGTTTAACTTAAACAATAGGAGACTATAACTATGATGCCTGTAAGAAGAAACCAAAATTGGTTACCGAGTATTTTTAATGATTTCTTTGACAATGATTGGATGGTAAAAGCAAATGCCACCGCCCCTGCCATCAACGTATTCGAAACAGCAAAAGAGTACAAAGTTGAATTGGCTGCTCCCGGTATGACAAAAGAAGACTTCAACGTTCACATCGATGAAGAAAACAATCTGGTCATCAGCATGGAAAAGAAAACAGAAAGCAAGGAAGAGAACAACAAGGACGAAAAGAAGGAAGGCCGCTACTTGCGCCGTGAATTCTCATACACCAAGTTCCAGCAAACCATGATTCTTCCGGACGATGTAGACAAGGAAAAGATTGGCGCCCATGTAGAAAACGGCGTGCTGAACATTACATTGCCTAAGTTTACAGAAGCAGAAAAAGAAAAGGCCAAGAAATTCATCGACGTAAAATAACGCCCGGCCATTAAAAAGAAAATCTCCCGCTGCACAAGATAATGCAGCGGGAGATTTTTTATATCCATAGCCATACGGAACTATTTCTTCTTCCCTTTCAGAAAACGGTCTGTCAGCCACTTGCGCACCGGTTCGTCGTACAGTTTCAAACAAGCATAAGCAAGGACAACAGCTCCCACGAAAGTAAGTATCATATAAGGGATACCTTCTGCCATTGTAGCGTTATTGTTGCATACCCAAGCTGTATAAGTGTATACCAGCGGATAATGGGTGATATAAATCGGATAGGAAATATCTCCCAGGAACTTGCATACGGCAGTAGAGCGCTTACCGGTCACCTTGCCGCCGGCTCCCATCGAAACAATGACCGGGAAGATGCAGATAATACAGAAAGCCTCGTAAAGCCCGTTCATCCAGTAACCATCCTCACCTCCGATACGGGGAATGGAAAGAACCACCACAATCAGCAGGCTGCACCACCAGAAAGCACGCTTTTCAAGCCGTATCAGCCAGCCGAGGCGTGACAGAAGCAATCCGCCGAAGAACGGATACATCAGCCGGACCATACCCACATACTGCTGTTCCCAGTTCAAGGCCCAACCACCCACAATATCGCCGGCAGGAGCAGTCAGACAACGGTATACCGTAAAACACCCTGCCACAAATACCAGCACCGACAGGGCCACCTTATTGAACTTGCGTACAAACAACGCATACAGGATATTACCGATATATTCATAATAGAGCGACCATGCCGGGCCATTCAACGGATGCATTTCCGTCCAGCCGCGAATGTCGAACTTCAGCGGAAGAGGAAGCAAGGTACAGCCCAGCAACATCACCAGCAGCATTGTTCCGATGGACGTATTCTCGATAGGCGGAAAACAAGACGACTCCTGAAAATAGAAAAAGACAGCGCCCACAATGCTTCCCATAATCACCATAGGATGCAGGCGGATGATACGGCGTTTGAAGAAAGTGCCCACGGTCATCCGGTTCCAACGGTCATCATAAGCATAGCCGATAACAAAACCGGAAAGCATGAAGAAGAAATCCACTGCCAGATAACCATGATTGATAATTTGAGTAAGATGGCTGCCACCTGCATGTGCTTCAAAAAGATGGAAGATAATAACCATGACAGCCGCCACGCCACGAAGTCCGTCAAGAATCTCATAATGCGGTTTCGAGGCAAGATAAGTAGTTCGTGTATTCATTTTGGTATAAGATATTTATTTATTCGCGTGCAAAGATAAGAGTTTTTTCCAATAAGGGAACTGATAGATATCATATAAACTCTATCAATTAATTGACAAGTATAACAGTTGTCTTTATCATTAGATACATATCACTACTTGCACCTTTTTTTCCGCACAAAAAACAGCTTTTATTATCCATAATAAAAGGGCTACACCTTTTCCTTCTCATGGTGTAGCCTTAAACACAAAAGGGTGTAGCTATCCAAGGCAAATGGTGTAGCCCTTCTTCAAAAAAGAGAGCCAAATAGGATAATAATAAAGAAAAATCAGTTAACTACTTTTCTTATAACTTTTTACCGCCCACAGATTGAAGACCAATGCAAAGACCAACACGGCTCCCAGTTGCGGAAGCAGTTCGGCAAATCCGCCACCACGGAGATAGATGGTACGCATCACCTCCACAAAATAGCGTAGCGGATTGATGCGCGTAATCCATTGCGCCCACTCAGGCATACTGTGGATAGGGGTGAAAAGACCACTCATCAGAATAAGGATAAGCATGAAGAACCACATGACAAACATGGCCTGCTGCAACGTGGTCGAATGATTGGATATGACCAGCCCGAACCCCGACACCACCGGTAGAAAAAACAGCGCCATGCCGTAGATAGTGAGGAAATGTCCCGCCGGCAGAATGCCGTAAAGTACCCATGCCAGAACGAAACAGATGGTCAGCACCACAAAACCTATCAGCCAGTAAGGTATCAGCTTGGCGGCAATGAAAGTGAACTTGCCGACGGGGGTGACATTTATCTGCTCGATGGTGCCCGCCTCCTTCTCGCCCACCACATTGAGGGCAGGGAGAAAACCGCAAATCAGCGTCAGCAGCATTACCATGAGGGCAGGAATCATGAAAAGCTTGTAGTTCAGCGTGGGGTTGTAAAGATTCTGCGTAGTGATGTCCACCCGGGGAAGCGGCTTCCCGGCAAGCCCTTGCGAAGACGACTCCGAACCCAGTTCACGGGTATAGTCACTGATGATGGAAGACAAGTAGGATCCTCCCAGACTGCCCTTCGTGCCGTTCACGGCATTGGCCGCCACCAGCAGACGAGGCGCCTCTCCCTTCACCCAATCCTTTTCGAAATCACGGGGAATCTCCAGCACGACATCTGCCGAACCTGCTTCAATGGCCAGCAAAGCCTCATCGTATGTATCGGGAAGCGCTGTCAGGCAGAAATAAGTGGATGCACCGATTTTATCTACCAGACGGCGAGACAAGACGCTGTGGTCATTGTCCACTATATTCAGATTGATGTTCTTTATCTCCAGATTGGCGGCCCAGGGCATCAGTATCATAATCATGCACGGGAAAATGAAAATCAGCTTGGGCAGGAAGGAGTTGCGGAACAACTGCTTGAATTCCTTTTCAATGAGAAACTTTATCATAAGACGATATTTTAAAGATTTTAGACATAAGAACAAAAGAACAGATTTCCCGTATCCTTTTGTCCTTATGTTCTTCTGCCTGAATAATTAATATAAAATTCATATCCGCTCTTTACTCAAGCCGATGCTTGAATTTCTTGAAACTCACCGTTATCAGCAATACCGCCATCGTGGCAAGTATGCCGACCTCCATCAGCACAAGCGAAACATCCACTCCCTCAATCATCAGCTTACGCACCGCCTGGATATACCAGCGTGCAGGAAGCACAGCTGAAATGGCCTGCAGGATAACGGGCATACTCTCAATGGGGAATATCATGCCCGAAAGCAACATGGTGGGCATCATCAGCATCAGTCCGGACACCAGCATGGCGGCAACCTGCGTCCGGGTGACCGTGGAAATCAGCAGCCCCAGCGCCAGGGAGACAAAGATGAATAGCAGCGACACCACCACCAGCCAGAACAAGCTGCCCGCCACGGGAACATTGAGCACATAGACCGAAAGCAGAAGAATGGTGGTCAAGTTGACAAACGACAGCACAAAATAGGGCACCGCCTTTGCCAGAATGATGAAAAGCGGTTTGACGGGAGAAACCAGCAGGACCTCCATCGTCCCCTTCTCCTTCTCGCGCACAATGGAGATGGAGGTCATCATGGCGCAAATCAGCATCAGAATAAGCCCCATGACACCCGGCACGAAGTTGTAGGCACTCTTCATCTGCGGATTGTACAGCAGCTTGAGCTGGGGTACAATGGCAGCGGCATGCACTCCCGGCGGAAGCATCTCCTGCCCGGCAGAGGAGATGATGTTTGCGGCATAGCCTGCCTGCATAGTCGCCATATTGGGGTCTGTGGCGTCGGAGACAAGCTGCACGCGCGCCTCGCCGGTATAAAGCTTGTCCGAGAAATGCTCGCTGAAAACAAGCGCCATGTCAATCTCCCCTCTTCCGAAAGAAGCCTCCATATCGGCGGGAGAATGCAGGCGGCGGATGACGGTGAAGTATTCGCTTGCATCCATGCGGTCGATGATACGGCGGGTAACTACGTCATTCGACGGGTCGAGCACCGCCACACGCACGTTCTTCACCTCGGTGGTGATGGCAAAACCGAAAAGGATTATCTGCACGATGGGCATGCCCAGCAGAATCAGCATCGTGCGCCGGTCGCGGAAGATATGGAAGAACTCTTTTCGGATGAAAGATATGAATTGTTTCATTGTCTATATTTATATTTAGGCTCGGATAATGCGGATTTCACGGATTTTCAGTCGGCGGTTCGCACAGCTTGACGAGCCAGTTGTTGGAATACATCGTCCATCGTAGTGGCATTGAACTGCCGTTTCAGCTCCCCGGGAGTGTCGAGTGCACGGATGACGCCGTCTACCATGATGGAGATGCGGTCGCAATACTCCGCCTCGTCCATAAAGTGGGTGGTGACAAAGACGGTGATGCCCTCGTCGGCAGCCTGGTAAATCAGCTCCCAGAACTGGCGGCGCGTGGCAGGGTCCACCCCACCCGTAGGCTCATCCAGAAAGACAATCTTGGGACGGTGGAAGATGGAGACGGAGAAGGCCAGCTTCTGCTTCCAGCCCAGCGGAAGGCTTTTCACCAGTGTATCCCGTTCCTTTTCCAGCCCGAGGTGGAGGAGCAGCTCATCCGTCTTGGGGGCAATCTCCGCTTCGGGGATGCCGTAGATACCGGCAAAGAGGCGGATATTCTCCCACACCTTGAGGTCTTCGTAAAGGGAAAATTTCTGGCTCATGTAGCCGATGTTCTTCTTCACTTCTTCGGGTTGGGAAGCCACATCGAAACCTGCCACACATGCCTTGCCGCCGGTGGGGCGGCTAAGTCCCGTAAGCATGCGCATGGCGGTGGTCTTGCCTGCCCCGTTGGCTCCCAGGAAACCGAAAATCTCGCCCCGATGGACTTGGAAGGAGATGTGGTCTACAGCGGTGAAATTACCGAACCGCTTGGTCAACCCTTCCACTTCAATCACCTTGTTTTCGTGGTTTTCCACCCGTTCGTGCTGCAAGCCCGGAGGGCAGAGGATGCCCGCAAAGCGTGTCAGGATACGGTCGGGGGTATCGATGCCTTTTATCTCTCCTTCGTTGATGAAGGCGATGCGGTCGCATTGGCGCGCTTCGTCGATGATGGGGGTGGAAGCAATGATGGTGATACCCTGCTCCTTCAGTCGGCGAAGCATTCCCCAGAATTCCTTGCGGGACACGGGGTCGACGCCCGTAGTGGGTTCGTCCAGAAAGAGGACATCCGGTTTATGGATAAGGGCACAGCTAAGGGCGAGTTTCTGCTTCATGCCGCCGGACAACGCTCCGGCGCGGCGCTTGCGGAAAGGTTCTATCTGCCGGTAAATGTCGCGCACCAAATCATAATTCTCCTCGATGGTGGTGTGGAAGACGGTGGCGAAGAAATTGAGATTCTCCTCCACCGTCAAGTCCGGATAGAGGGAGAAGCGTCCGGGCATATACCCCACCCGCCTGCGGATGGCTTTGTAGTCCTTCACCACATCCAGACCGCAGACCGAAGCCGAGCCTCCGTCGGCAAGCAGCAAAGTGGTGAGGATGCGGAAAAGCGATGTCTTGCCCGCACCGTCCGGCCCGATGATGCCGAAAAGCTCACCGGGAGCCACTGACAGAGAGACACCCCGCAGGGCTTCCACGCTGCCGTAACGCTTGGAGATATTAGTTAAAGTTACAGCCTCCATACATTCCTATTTTCAGCATCCCGTCATTCTTCACGGCAATCTTTACGGCATAGACCAGATTGGCGCGCTCGTCTTTCGTCAGGATAGTTTTTGGAGTGAATTCGGACGTATCGGAAATCCAGGTGACGATGCCGGGGTATTCTTTCCGCACTTCCTTTCCATAATCCGCATAAACCTTCACTTGCTGCCCCTGCTTGATTTCGGCAAGCTGCTCGGAGGTGATGTAGGCACGGAGGTAAATCTGCTCCATATCCGCCACTTTGAAAAGAGGGGTGCCGGGAGCAGCCAGTTCTCCGGCTTCGGCATATTGGGCAAGGACGGTTCCCGTCAGCGGAGAGGTGATGTGGCATTTGCGCAACTGGTCTTCTATCTGCGCCACCTGGATGCCGACAGAGGAACTTTGCCACGTCAGGCTCCGGTCACTGTTGCGCAGGGTGGAGTTCTGTGCGTCGAGCTGCTTGCGGAGGACTTCGAGAAGGGACTCGGCATCATCCAGTTGCTTCTGGTTGGCGGCACCCACACGGAGCAGGTTGGACACACGATCGCGTTCGCGCCGTGCCTGCACAATCTGTTCCTGAGTGGCGGCTACTTGTTTCAGGATATCGGGCCGCTGGCCTTCCACGGACTTGACACTGGCCTCCAACTGGAGTTTCTTCAGATAGAGTTGGACGGTATCTATAATGCCCACCTCCTGCCCGTCTTTCAGTGTCGTGCCTTCCTCGATGTCGAAACTCAGCAGTTTTCCAGACGCCTCGGCAGAAACGATGACTTCGGTAGCCTCGAACGTTCCCGTCGCATCATATTTCGGAGCACCGCCGGTGCAGGCGGCAAGGAGAAATAAAAAAGGAAATAATTTCAATGATTTCATACTATTTCAAGTTATAAATTACGGATTATAGTCATTAATTGTTCAGCGTATATTTCAGCTGCCAGATGTTCATCAGCAACTGCACCTCATGCAATGCCTTGGTCTGTCGTGCCATACTTTCGTTGGTAATCTCCCGCAGCATATCGGTCACGGTCATTGTCCCGTTCTGCACCTTGGCCTCGGCTGCACGGCGGATATTCCCACGCAGACGGATAATCTCGTCATCATCCGCCATCTGGCGGCGCATGGATACAATGCCCGCATCCTGCTGCGTAGCCTGCAGGCGAATGTTGAAAAGGAACACATCCCGGCCGGTCTCTATCTGTTGGCGGGTATTGTCTATCCTGCGGCGGTCGTTCTTCAGTGTATACAGACTGCCGAAATTCCAGGACATGCGCACCCCCGCCATGTAATAGGCGTTGAATTCATCCTTCAGCATATTCAACCCTGGATTGCCGTATGCCCCTTGTACAAAAAGGCCGAAACGCGGCATCAACCGGGTGTTCAAAGCTGCCTCCTGCTGGCGGAGTTGCTCTCCCTGCGCATCGTACCAACGAAGTTCGGGGCGGTTGTTCATCTGCCGGTCTATGTTTTCTTCGGCAGCCGGTTTCAATAAAACCGTTTCGGAAGAGAGATCCTTGTCCGTAAAGGCAGCAAGCATGCTGAGGTATGCACGACGGGTGGTCTCCAATTCCACACGGTGCTGCCTGGTATTCAGTTGCTCTACGCTGACTGCATCCAGGTCGCTCGGGGTGGCGATGCCATTGGCTATGTAGTCGGCTACCTGCTTGTGGGTTCTGCCCAAATCTTCTTGCAAGAGGCTGTTCTGTTTCAGCTGTTCGTCCAGCAGCAGGATGCCGAAAAAGAGCTGGTTCACCCGGTCAGTCAAGGCATACATGTCTACATGCTGTTTTTCCAGTTCCACTTCCGAGGCGGCACGCGTCAACCGTTTTCTGGAACGTATATCCCCACCATCCCAGAGGGTCTGCTGCACTTCAAGCATCACCTGGTATTGGTCTTTCGGAGCAGTCTTGATGTCGAGATTAGGGATTTCGACCGGCAGCCGGGTGATGTCGCTCTGGTACGTGGCCTTGCCGGATAGGGAGAACTGGGGCAGGTAACCTTTTCCGGCATTGGAGAGGTCGTACCCGCGTGCCTTTTCTATCAGTCCGTATTGCCTGACCAACGGATAATTGTCTTGCGCCCGTCGCTGGCACTCCTCCAACGTGAGCTGGGCATGTGCCAGCATGGCAGCAAGAGAAAGGGTAAAAAAGAAAACGGTTCGTTTCATATCCATTCTGTTTCTTGTTTATTCTACATGGTTTTGTTCTATACACATGCAAAGATAAAGGCATAACCCTATAACCTTACAATCCATTTGTGCGCAAAGATGTTCTAATAGTACGACATTTCGTAGAAAAAGACAAATAATAGGAACACTTTATTATCTTTGCGGTGGAAATATACATTATTCATAAAGGGAAAGATATGGAAAAGAACAAACCGATAAGCGTCGCATTCGAGGACATCCGCAACAATCCGGATTTTATAGAACATTCCGAATACAGATTTATAAACGACGATTTGGGAATGGTCATCAGTTTTCAAGCAATGGGATTCAGGCTATTCCGCACCCAGCAACCTTATCGTGCCAAAGAAGGAAGGATTGTACGCATCATGCAAGGTAAGGGCCGAATCTCCATCAATCTTATCGAATATGAAGCTACAGCCCACGATATTATTATCATCCCTGACAATTCGCTGATAGAAATATCGGAAGTCAGTCCCGACTACGAATTCCAAGTCATCATGCCCACTGCCAATTTTCTGCCCGTACTACAGAATTCCATTCTTTCGGAAGCTTATACACGAAACGGAATCCGCCTTTCATGCAACAACGAGGAATGGGCACACATCAGCAGCTTCTTCTCTTTATTGTGGAATATACTACATTGTTTGCCCTACCGCCGCGGAGCTGTACAGCACTTGATTGTCTCACTTCTCTATAACCTTAAGTATATCCACGAGCACACATGCAAGTCAACTCCGTCACGCCTTTCACGCCAGGAAGAGCTATTCCGCCGCTTCATCGCTTTGGTGAACCAACACAGCAAGCACGAACGCAGCGTCAACTTCTATGCCGACAAACTATGCCTGACACCGCACTATCTGAGCTCGGTGATACGTGAAACAAGCGGACAAACCGTGATGCAATGGATTAATCAAGCAGTTATCCTCGAAGCCAAAGTATTGCTGAAACACAGTAATCTACTGGTGTTTCAAATATCAGACGAACTGAACTTTCCCAATCCGTCGTTCTTCTCGAAGTTCTTCAAACGTATGACGGGGATGACACCGGCGGAATACCAGAAACAAACCTGACCTCAAAACAGCTGTCCTATACGGGAGCCTGACGGTCCGTCGCAAGAGTCCGCTTCCAATGCCAGCATCCCTTGTTTGGCTGCCAGTCCACCGGCATAGCCTATCAGCGTATGGTTGCTGCCCACCACACGATGGCAGGGGATGAGTATGGAGAGGGCATTTGCCCCATTGGCAGCCGCCACCGCGCGTACGGCTTTCGGATTGCCCAGCTTTCGTGAAAGCTCGCCGTAGGACACTGTTTTTCCGTAAGGGATGTTCTGCAACTCCTGCCACACCGTCCGCTGGAATTCTGTTCCGACTGCAAGCAGTGGAACATCGAATATGGTCCGCTTACAGGCAAAATACTCATCCAACTGAATGATTGCCCTTGCAATCACTTCCGAAGTGCCTTCCTCATAATCGGCATGCAGCGCCTGCCGTATACGCTTATCAACGGGTACTCTACGTTTCTCGTTCAGCATCCAGTCGCATAGGCAGAGTTTATCGCCGAAAGAGCCGAGGAGCAACTCGCCATAAGGAGATTGATAGTATTGGGTCAAAATTGTTTCCATCGAACTTAGTTTTCAGCAAAGATAGCAAATTAAATCATCATTTGTACTCCGCCCACGACTTGATAGCCAAATCATCCGGCATCATCGTGCAGAATGCATTGATGAACGCACTTGCCAGACGGGCATTCGTTATCAACGGAATATTGAGGTCGATGGCGGCACGGCGTATCTTGTAGCCGTTATCCAACTCGCCTGCGGTGAGGTTCTTCGGAATATTGACCACCATGTCTATCTCCTTGCGGTGCAGCATGTCGAGTGCCTGCGGCTGGCGTTCGGGTTCGCTGGGCCAGTAGACGCGCGTATTCTCCACACCGTTCTCCGTAAGGAAGTTGCTGGAACCACCCGTGGCAAATATCTTATACCCCTTCTTCTGAAGCATACGCGCGGCAGAAAGCATGTCCACTTTCTGCTTCGGAGTACCGGTAGAAAGCAGGATATTTTTCTCTGGAATACGATATCCCACGGAGAGCATCGCCTTGAGAATGGCGCAGGAAGTATCGCTGCCGATGCAACCCACCTCGCCCGTGCTTGCCATATCCACACCCAGTACCGGGTCGGCCTTCTGCAGACGGTTGAAGGAGAACTGGCTCGCCTTGATGCCTACGTAATCCAAATCGAACAGATTCTTGTCCGGCTTCTGTACCGGAATGCCGAGCATCACCTTCGTGGCAAGTTCAATAAGGTTTATCTTCAGCACCTTGCTGACAAACGGGAACGAACGGCTGGCACGGAGGTTGCACTCAATCACCTTGATGTCGTTCTCGCGTGCCAGATACTGGATATTGAACGGACCGGAGATGTTCAGCTCACGGGCAATCTCGCGGCTGATGCGCTTGATGCGGCGCACCGTCTCCACATACAACTTTTGTGGCGGGAACTGGATAGTGGCGTCACCGGAATGCACTCCGGCAAACTCGATATGCTCACTGATGGCGTACGCGATAATCTCTCCATCTTGCGCCACAGCATCCATCTCCACCTCCTTGGCATGCTCAATGAACTGGCTCACCACTACGGGATGTTTCTTGCTGACATTCGCCGCCAGCTTCAGGAAGCGTTCCAGCTCCTCCCGGTTGGAACAGACGTTCATCGCAGCGCCGGACAATACGTAGGAAGGACGGACCAATACCGGGAAGCCCACCTTATCCACAAAGGTGTTGATGTCCTCCAGGGAGGTCAGCGCCCGCCATTCGGGTTGGTCTACACCAATGCGGTCGAGCATGGCGGAGAACTTGTCACGGTCTTCGGCATTGTCGATGCTCCTGGCGCTTGTGCCGAGAATAGGTACCTTCTGCGCATCGAGGCGCAGGGCAAGGTTATTCGGTATCTGCCCACCGGTAGAGACAATCACCCCGTGGGGATTCTCCAGTTCGAGAATATCCATCACGCGCTCGAAGGTGAGCTCGTCGAAGTAAAGACGGTCGCACATGTCATAGTCCGTAGACACGGTTTCGGGGTTGTAGTTTATCATGACACTGCGGTAGCCTTCCTGGCGGATGGTGTTCAGGGCCTGCACGCCGCACCAGTCGAACTCTACGGAAGAACCGATGCGGTAGGCGCCGGAGCCCAATACGACGATGGACTTGTGGTCGCCGAGGTAACGGACATCATTTGCCGTGCCGCTATACGTTAGGTAGAGATAGTTGGTCTGTGCGGGATATTCGGCGGCAAGGGTATCTATCTGCTTCACTACGGGCAGAATGCCTGCACTCTTGCGGAAATTGCGGACGGCAAGGATGGCTTCTTCGCCGTCCATTGCTTGTTCCAAGCCGAGGGCACGGGCTATCTGGAAATCAGAGAAGCCTTGTACTTTGGCTTTACGCAACAAGTCCACGGGAATCATTGGCAACTCTCCATCAGCCATAAAAGAGTGCAGTTCCCTGCTGGTATCCATGATGTTCATCAACTTCTCCAGGAACCAACGGTCTATCTTGGTCAATTCGTGCACCTGGTCCACCGTATACCCGGCACGGAAGGCTTTGGAGATGACAAAGATACGTTTGTCGGTAGGTTCGCGCAGAGCCTTGTCCAAATCGGCAATCACCAGTTCCTTGTTCTCTACGAAGCCGTGCATGCCCTGGCCTATCATGCGAAGCCCCTTCTGGATGGCTTCCTCGAAAGTACGGCCGATAGCCATCACCTCGCCTACCGACTTCATGCTTGAACCCAGCTCTTTGTCCACCCCGTGGAACTTGCCCAAATCCCAACGCGGTATCTTGCAGACCACATAGTCCAGGGCGGGTTCGAAGAAAGCGCTTGTAGTCTTTGTCACAGAGTTGTTCAAGTCGAACAAGCCATAGCCCAAGCCGAGTTTTGCCGCTACAAACGCCAACGGATAACCCGTTGCTTTAGAGGCAAGTGCAGACGAACGGCTCAAGCGTGCATTTACCTCGATTACCCGGTAGTCCTCGCTCATCGGGTCGTAGGCATACTGCACGTTACACTCTCCCACAATGCCGATGTGACGGATAATGCGGATAGCAAGTTCACGCAATTTATGATAGTCCGTATTGCTCAACGTCTGTGACGGGGCAATAACGATGGACTCACCTGTATGGATGCCCAGGGGGTCGAAGTTCTCCATGTTGCAGACCGTGATGCAGTTGTCGAAGCGGTCGCGCACCACCTCGTATTCCACTTCCTTCCATCCCTTCAGCGATTTCTCCACCAGCACCTGTGGGGAGAAGGAGAAGGCTTTCTCCACCAGCACATTCAGCTCTTCTTCATTGTCGCAGAAGCCCGAACCCAGTCCGCCAAGCGCATATGCAGCACGGACAATGACCGGGTATCCCAGTTCCCGGGCTGCGCGACGGGCATCCGCCGCATTCTCCACGGCTTCGCTCTTGATGGTCTTCACATCAATCTCATTCAGTTTCTGCACAAAGATTTCACGGTCCTCCGTGTCAATGATGGCCTGCACGGGAGTGCCGAGAACCGTCACGCCGTACTTCTCGAAAATCTTGTCTTTATAGAGGGAGACACCGCAGTTCAGTGCCGTCTGTCCGCCAAAAGCAAGCATGATGCCGTCCGGGCGCTCCTTCTCTATCACCTTCTCCACGAAGTAAGGAGTGACGGGCAGGAAGTAAATCTGGTCGGCAACTCCTTCCGAGGTCTGTACCGTGGCAATGTTCGGATTGATGAGAACCGTGTAGATGCCTTCCTCCTTCAATGCCTTGAGCGCCTGCGAACCGGAGTAGTCAAATTCTCCTGCCTCACCGATTTTCAGTGCGCCGGAACCGAGCAGCAGGACTTTCTTTATATTGTTTTCTTTCATTTGCATATCTGTTTATTAAAAATGTAATAGTAGTAATAAAACCTTATCTTTCTCTTACCTTACACAATCAGTCACTAATTGAATGGCATTCAGTATAGGACTGAAAGGTATTCACTCTGGGACTGAATGACATTCAGTATGGGACTCATTATACCGTCTTTTACATACTGATTATCAAGAGATTACGTACGCAACCATTCTTGATAAAATTCTCTTACTAAAGCAACTTCACAAAGTCATCAAAAAGAAACTCCGTATCCGTCGGCCCGCTGGCAGCTTCGGGATGAAACTGTGCGGAGAACCAGGGATTGCATTTGTGGCGGATTCCTTCATTAGAACCATCGTTCATATTGATGAAAAGCGGTTCCCAGTCTTCTGTCAGCGTGTTGTTGTCTACGGCATACCCATGATTCTGTGAGGTGATGAAGCAACGTTCCGTACCCACCATACGCACCGGTTGGTTATGGCTGCGGTGGCCGTATTTCAATTTGTATATCTTGGCGCCCCCAGCTTTGGAAAGCAACTGGTTTCCCATACAGATGCCGAAGATGGGCAGTTTCTCGTTCTGCATTGCCTTGCGGATATGCTGCACGGCAGCATCGCAGGTATCGGGGTCGCCAGGGCCGTTGGAGATGAACAACCCGTCGAACTCCATCCCAGTATAATCATAGTCCCAGGGAACGCGAATCACTTCCACGTCACGTTTCAGCAGGCAGCGGATGATGTTATGCTTGACGCCGCAATCCACAAGGAGCACTTTCTTCTTACCGGTTCCTTCGTTGTAACGGATAACCTCCTTGCAGCTAACTTTATCCACATAATTCACATCGGCATAAGAGGCCTCAGGCATTTCATCCGATTCATCATCAAAGGCGATACGTCCCATCATCACCCCATGCTCGCGAAGCACCTTTGTCAGTTCGCGGGTATCGATGCCCGTGATGCCCGGAATCTGTTCGCGTTTCAGCCAGTCACCGAGACTTTCCACCGCATTCCAATGGCTATAATTTTCACTATAATCGCTTACAATAATGGCTTCGGCATGGATATGCTCGCTCTCCATAAAAGTGGCAAGCCCATTCGGTTCGAGAGTAAAAGGCGGCACACCGTAATTGCCCACCAACGGATAGGTGAGCGTCATCAGCTGTCCGGCATACGAAGGGTCGGTCAGGCTTTCGGGATAACCCGTCATGGCTGTGTTGAAGACCACCTCTCCCGCTACCGGTTTTTCAAAGCCGAACGACTTGCCGTGGAAGCGGCTCCCGTCGTCGAGGATTAGAGTTACATTTCTCATTGATTCAATTAAAATTGATAAACTTGTTCTATATAATCAATAAATGCCTTGTTCAGCAGCTTCACACCGCCCGGCGTAGGATAATCGCCGCTGAAGTACCAGTCACCCGGATGCTTGGGGCAGGCCTCATGCAGCCCTTCGAGAGGCTGGTAGACAATCTGCACTTTGGCTTTCGTCCCTTTGGGAGTGAGCAGTTCCACCATCTTGGCAGAGATTTCCTCGTCGGTAAAGGGAGCGTATATCTCCTTCACGTAATTCACCATCTGCTCTTTGGGCAGGCCTACCTGCTCTTTGGACTTGCGGTAGGCGGCGGCAATCACATCGCGCATCTCGCGCTCCTTCAGCAGTTCCACAGCAGCCTTGAAGGCAATGAATTCACTCATCTTAGCCATATCGATGCCGTAGTAGTCGGGATAGCGTACCTGCGGTGAAGAGCTTACAATGACTATCTTCTTTGGCTCCAGACGGTCAAGGATGCCGATGATGCTCTGCTTCAGGGTGGTTCCGCGCACTATCGAGTCGTCGATGATGACCAGATTATCCACTCCCGGGACAAGGCTTCCGTAAGTGATGTCGTACACATGGGCGGCAAGGTCGTTCCGGCTGTTTCCTTCGGCTATGAAGGTACGCAGCTTGATGTCCTTGATGGCTACCTTCTCGCTCCGTATGCGCCGCGACAAGATATGTTCCAGCTCGTCGTGGCTGGGACTATGCCCCAAGGCGGCAATCTGCTGCACCTTCTCCTCGTTGAGGTAGTCGTCCAATCCCTGCAACATTCCGTAAAAAGCAACTTCTGCCGTATTGGGGATGAAGGAGAAGACGGTATGGTCCACATCGTTGTCGATGGCTTTCAATATGTTGGGTACAAGTTTCTCACCCAGCAGTTTACGTTCCCGGTAAATGTCCACATCACTGCCCCGGCTGAAGTAGATGCGCTCGAAGGAACAAGGTTTCACCTCGCGCGGCTTGTTGATTTGCACGGTGCGCACCTTGCCGGCCTTGTTGATAAACATGGCTTGTCCGGGTTGCAGCTCCTTGATGGATTCGACAGGAACATTAAGGGCTGTCTGTATCACGGGACGTTCGCTGGCAAGCACCGCTATCTCGTCGTCCTGATACCAGAAGGCTGTACGGATGCCCCATGGGTCGCGTACGGCGAAAGTCTCTCCGCTGCCGGTAAGTCCGCACATCACGTATCCCCCGTCCCACTCCTTGCTCGAAGTGCGCAGCACGTTGGCAAGGTCGATGTGGTTTTCTATATAACGGGTGATGTCCATGCCTGCCAGCCCTTCCGCTTCGGCAAGGTTGAAGAGGCGCTCCACTTCGCGGTCGAGGCGATGTCCCAACTGCTCCAGCATGATGTAGGTATCGGCATATTTGCGCGGATGCTGGCCGATGGCGGTAATGCGTGCGAAGATTTCATCCACATTCGTCATGTTGAAGTTGCCGCAGAGGGCAAGATTCTTGGCACGCCAGTTGTTTCTCCGGAGGAACGGGTGCACGTACGAGATGCCGGACTTTCCGGTAGTGGAGTAACGCAGGTGTCCCATATAGACCTCCCCTGCAAAGGGCAGCACACGCTTGGCATAGTCCGCATCGTGCAGCTGTTCCTTGGTCAAGTCCTTGAAGTGACCCTGCACCGTACCGAAAATTTCGGTAATGGCGCCCGAGCCGAGAGCACGCTCACGGAACATATATTCCTCGCCGGGACTGGCTTCCAGTTTCACGCAGGCCAGTCCGGCACCTTCCTGCCCACGGTTGTGTTGTTTCTCCATCAGGAGATAGAGCTTGTTGAGTCCGTACATCCATGTTCCGTACTTCTCTTCATAGTACTCCAGCGGTTTCAGCAGGCGTATCATGGCGACGCCGCATTCATGCTTCAGTTGTTCCATCTATTTATTTACAATTTACAATTTACCATTTACAATGTACAATTTTAAGTGTACAATTTTCTTTTCCTTATTATAGCATACAATTACCATTTACATTTACCCCTCCCAAGCGCAGCCCCATTGTACATTGTAAATGGTAAATTGTACATGTCCTCATTCTACAGTCACCGACTTCGCAAGATTCCTCGGCTGGTCCACATCCATTCCCTTGCACACGGCAATGTGATAGGCAAGTAATTGCAGAGGTACCGTAGTTATTAACGGATCAAGGCACTCCATTGTTTCGGGAAGCTCGATGCAAGTGTCGGCTATTTTACTGATGACCGTATCTCCCTTTGTCACAATGGCGATAACCCTGCCTTTACGCGCCTTTATTTCCTGGATATTGCTCAGCACCTTTTCATAAAGCCCATTCCGGGTGGCAATGACCACTACCGGCATTTCGGCATCCACCAGGGCAATGGGGCCGTGCTTCATTTCGGCGGCAGGATAGCCCTCGGCATGGATATACGAAATCTCCTTCAACTTCAAGGCGCCTTCCAAGGCTACGGGATAACTGTATCCGCGTCCCAGATAGATAAAGTTGTGTGCATAGGTGAATATCTTGGAAAGTTCCGCTATACGGTCGTTCAGTTTCAAGACCTCCTTCATCTTGTCGGGGATATGTCCCAATTCCTTGACAATTGCCAGGTATTGCCCTTCGTCCATCGTCTTTTTCTCTTTGGCAAGTGTCAGGGCCAGCATGGTAAGCACCGTTACCTGCCCCGTGAAGGCTTTGGTGGATGCCACCCCTATTTCCGGTCCCACGTGGATATAGGAACCCGTGTGCGTGGCACGGGGGATGCTGGAACCGACGGCATTGCAGATGCCGTATATAAATGCCCCACGGTTTCTGGCAAGCTCCACGGCAGCCAGCGTATCGGCCGTTTCACCGCTTTGCGAGATGGCAATCACCACATCGTTGCTGTCAATCACCGGGTCGCGGTAACGGAACTCACTGGCATACTCCACCTCCACCGGAATACGGCAGAAGCTTTCAATCAAATGCTTGCCGATGAGGGCGGCATGCCATGACGTACCGCATGCCACGATGACGAAGCGTTTGGCCGCCAGCAGACGTTCCTTATAATCAATCACTGCAGAAAGAACCACGTTCGTACCCTCCACATTGATACGCCCGCGCATGCAGTCGTGAATGCAGCCGGGCTGTTCGAAGATTTCCTTCAGCATGAAGTGCGGATAACCGCCCTTCTCCAGCTGGCCGAGATTGAGCGCTACCGTCTTTACCTCGTGCGGACATTCCACATTCTTCAGGTTAACAACCTTCAGCTTCTCTCCCCGACGGATGAGGGCAATCTCTTCGTCTTCCAGATACACCACCTTATCCGTGTATTCCACAATCGGCGTGGCATCCGAAGCCAGGAAAAACTCTCCTTCACCGATGCCCACCACCAGCGGACTGCTCTTGCGTGCAGCGATTATCCCATCCGGATTGTCCTTGTCGAGCACCGCAATGGCATACGCCCCAATCACTTCCTGCAAGGCAAGTTGCACCGCCGTCAGCAGGTCAATATGGTTTGTCACCTGAATGTATTCAATGAGCTGTACCAGCACCTCGGTATCAGTGCTGCTTTTAAATACATAACCTTTGGCTTGAAGTTTTTCTTTAAGGACGGCGTAGTTTTCAATAATGCCGTTATGGATGAGGGCGAGGCGTTCGGAAGAGGAATAATGGGGATGGGCATTGACGGAACAAGGTTCTCCATGAGTGGCCCAACGTGTATGTGCAATACCAATGCTACCGGAAATATCTTTTTGAGCAACGAAAGTTTCAAGTTCCGAAACCTTACCTTTCGCTTTGTACACGTTCAACTGTCGGTTATCACTGATTAATGCTACCCCTGCACTATCATATCCACGGTACTCCAACCGCTTCAGACCCTTGATAAGAATGGGGTAGGCTTTCCTTTGACCTATATAGCCTACTATTCCACACATAATGTATCAGTATTTGATTTTGCGCTGCAAATATACATATTCTTAAGAACATAAAGTTAATCTTTCCACTATTTATTTATCAAAAGAATAGAAAAAAGTTGTTTTTACATCAAAAAGTTAAAGAAAGTGTTATTTTAAAAGCAAAAGGCTTAATTTATAAATCCAAATCAAACCGTCTGATTTTGATTTAGGATTAAAAGAAAACAGAGGGTGTTTTCTATCAATTCATAACTTCATCTTCTATCGCAGGAATTTTGCAAGAAAGAAGGCAGGAACACATATTAGCATTTTGCAATTAATACCATATATTTGCCGAACATTTTGAAACCACAAACAATATTATACAGCAATAAAGAAAGCTTATAATCATGAAACAAGAACTTTTTAACAACAAAACAAAAGCAGAGGATTACCAGCGACAGCCCAAACAGTTGGGCTTGTATGAGGCATCCCATGAGCACGATGCCTGCGGAGTAGGCATGCTGGTCAATATCCAGGGAGGAAAATCACATGAACTGGTAGAATCGGCATTGAAGGTACTGGAAAACATGCGCCACCGTGGAGCGGAAGGGGCGGACAACAAAACCGGAGACGGTGCCGGCATCATGCTGCAGATACCGCACGAATTCATTCTGTTGCAGGGCATTCCCGTTCCCGAGAAAGGGAAATACGGCACCGGCCTGCTTTTCCTTCCCAAAGACGGAAAAGACCAGGCTGTCATCTTGAGCGTCATTATCGAAGAGATTGAAAAGGAGGGATTGACCCTGATGCATCTGCGCAACGTGCCCACTTGCCCCGAAATATTGGGAGAAGCGGCTCTTGCCAACGAACCGGACATCAAGCAAATCTTCATCACCGGATTTACGGAAAGCGAAACCGCTGACCGCCGACTCTATATAATAAGGAAAAGGATAGAGAACAGAATACGCAAGTCGGACATCCCCACCCGCGAGGATTTCTACATCGTCTCGCTCTCTACGAAGAACATCGTCTACAAAGGCATGCTCTCTTCCTTGCAGTTGCGCAACTACTTCCCCGACCTCACCAACAGCTACTTCACCAGCGGACTGGCATTGGTGCACTCCCGTTTCAGCACCAACACTTTCCCCACCTGGGGACTGGCACAGCCTTTCCGCCTGCTGGCACACAACGGCGAAATCAATACCATCCGCGGCAACCGCGGCTGGATGGAAGCCCGTGAGAGTGTACTCTCCTCTCCCGCCTTGGGAGACATCCGGGAGATACGCCCCATCGTGCAACCGGGCATGAGCGACAGTGCCTCGCTGGACAATGTACTCGAGTTTCTCCTCATGTCAGGCCTGAGCCTGCCCCATGCCATGGCCATGCTTGTGCCGGAATCTTTCAACGAAAAGAATCCCATCAGCGAAGATTTGAAAGCTTTCTATGAATACCACTCCATCCTGATGGAGCCGTGGGACGGACCGGCGGCACTGCTTTTCAGCGACGGGCGCTATGCAGGCGGCATGCTCGACAGGAACGGACTGCGCCCTGCACGCTACCTGATTACGCAGGGCGGCATGATGGTAGTGGCCAGCGAAGTCGGCGTGATGGATTTCGAGCCGGGAGACATCAAGGAAAAAGGACGTCTGCAACCGGGCAAGATACTGCTTATAGACACCGAGAAAGGCGAAATATATTATGACGGCGAACTGAAGAAACAACTTGCCGAAGCCAAACCATACCGCACTTGGCTGGCCGGCAACCGCATCGAGCTGGACGAACTGAAAAGCGGTCGCAAAGTCTCCCATAGCGTGGAGAACTACGACAGCATGCTGCGCATCTTCGGCTACTCCAAAGAAGACGTGGAACGGCTGATTGTCCCGATGTGTACCACCGGTGCCGAACCCATCAACTCCATGGGCAATGACACCCCGCTGGCAGTACTCTCGGACAAGCCGCAACTACTGTACAACTATTTCCGCCAGCAGTTTGCCCAAGTCACCAACCCTCCTATCGACCCGATACGCGAAGAACTGGTAATGTCGCTGACCGAATACATCGGAGCCGTAGGCATGAACATACTGACACCCAGCGAAAACCATTGCAAGATGGTGAGGTTGAACCATCCCATCCTGAACAACGCCCAGCTGGATATTCTCTGCAACATCCGGTACAAAGGCTTCAAGACCGTGAAACTGCCCCTGCTCTTCGAAGTGGCAAAAGGGTGCCAGGGATTGCAGCAAGCATTGGCAACCCTCTGCAAGCAGGCGGAAGAATCCGTCAACGAAGGAGTGAACTACATCGTGCTTTCCGACCGCGACGTAGACGCCGCCCATGCCGCCATTCCGTCACTGCTTGCCGTGTCGGCGGTACACCACCATCTTATCTCCGTGGGCAAACGGGTGCAGACGGCACTGATTGTAGAAAGCGGCGAAATCCGCGAAGTGATGCACGCCGCACTACTGCTGGGCTTCGGAGCCAGCGCACTGAATCCGTATATGGCTTTTGCCGTCATCGACAAACTGGTGAACGAAAAGGAAATACAGCTCGATTACGCCACTGCCGAAAAGAAATATATCAAGTCCGTCTGCAAAGGCTTGTTCAAGATTATGAGCAAGATGGGCATCAGCACCATCCGTTCTTACCGGGGCGCGAAAATTTTCGAGGCCGTAGGACTGAGCGAGGAGTTGAGCAATGCCTACTTTGGCGGACTGAGTTCACGCATCGGAGGCATACGCCTGGATGAAGTGGCACGCGACGCCATCGCCTTCCACAAGGAAGGGATGGAGGTTCTTAAAAAGAAGGGGGAAGCGGAGCTATTGCCGAACCGCGGACTGTATGCCTTCCGCAAGGATGGTGAGAAGCACGCCTGGAACCCGGAAACCATCAGCACACTGCAACTTGCCACACGCCTGGGAAGCTATAAGAAATTCAAGGAGTTCACTGCCATGGTAGACAGCAAGGAATCTCCCATCTTCCTGCGCGATTTCCTCGACTTCCGCCGCGCTCCTATCAGCATAGACCGGGTGGAACCGGTAGAGAACATCGTACAGCGCTTTGTCACCGGCGCCATGTCCTACGGCTCCATCAGCCGCGAAGCCCACGAAGCCATGGCTATTGCCATGAACAAGCTGCATGGCCGGAGCAATACGGGCGAAGGAGGCGAAGACCGGGCACGCTTCATGCCGTGCGAAGACGGCACCAGTCTGCGCAGCGCCATCAAGCAGGTGGCCTCAGGACGTTTCGGTGTCACCGCAGAATATCTGGTGAATGCGGACGAAATACAGATAAAGATTGCCCAAGGCGCCAAGCCGGGCGAAGGTGGGCAGCTGCCGGGCTTCAAAGTGGATGAAGTGATTGCCAAGACACGCCACTCCATTCCGGGCATCTCGCTGATTTCCCCCCCGCCCCACCACGACATTTACTCCATCGAAGACCTGGCACAGCTCATCTTCGACCTGAAGAACGTGAACCCACGGGCAAAAATCAGCGTGAAGCTGGTGGCAGAAAGCGGTGTGGGCACCATTGCCGCCGGTGTGGCAAAGGCAAAGGCCGATTTGATAGTCATCTCGGGTGCAGAGGGCGGTACGGGAGCCTCTCCTGCATCATCCATCCGCTATGCCGGCATCTCGCCCGAACTCGGTTTGAGCGAAACGCAGCAGACACTGGTGCTGAACGGCCTGCGCGGACAAGTGATGCTGCAAGTGGACGGACAACTCAAAACTGGCCGCGACATCATACTGATGGCAATGCTCGGAGCCGAAGAATTCGGCTTCGCCACCAGTGCCCTGATTGTACTGGGTTGCGTAATGATGCGCAAATGTCACCAGAACACCTGCCCCGTAGGGGTGGCGACACAGAACGAAGAACTGCGCAAACGCTTCCGCGGACGCAGCGAGTATCTGGTGAACTTCTTCACGTTCCTGGCGCAGGAAGTACGCGAATACCTGGCGGAAATCGGTGTGGAACGCCTGGATGACATCATTGGACGCACAGACCTTATCGTCCGCAAGCCGGATGACGGAATCAGGAAACATCAGTTGATAAGCTTCGACAAACTACTGGCACGCGTAGACAACGAAGCCGCCATCCGCCACGTCACCGACCAACAGCATGGCATCGACCATGTGAAAGATGTAGAGATGCTACATGCCGCCGCCGAAGCCGTAGAGAACCAGAAGGAAATCTCGCTGGAGTACACCATCGCCAATACCGACCGTGCCTGCGGCGCCATGCTCTCTGGTGTCATTGCCGCAAAATACGGAGAAAAAGGGCTGCCCGAACATACGCTGAACGTGAAGTTCAAAGGCTCCGCCGGGCAGAGTTTCGGGGCATTCCTTGTCCCGGGTGTCAACTTCAAGCTGGAAGGCGAGGCCAACGATTATCTGGGCAAAGGTCTGAGTGGCGGACGTATCGCCGTCCTGCCTCCGGTACGGAGCAACTTCGAGGCGGAGAAAAACACGATTGCAGGCAACACCCTGCTTTATGGCGCCACAAGCGGTGAAGTCTACATCAACGGCCGTGCAGGCGAGCGCTTTGCCGTCCGCAACTCCGGTGCCACAGCCGTAGTGGAGGGTGTAGGCGACCACTGCTGCGAGTATATGACCGGCGGGCGCGTGGTAGTACTCGGACAGACGGGACGCAACTTTGCCGCAGGCATGTCCGGCGGTGTGGCCTACGTATGGAACCGGGACGGCAACTTCGACTATTTCTGCAACATGGAAATGGTAGAACTGAGCCTCATCGAAGAGGCCTCCTACCGCAAGGAACTGCACGAGCTCATCCGCCAGCACTACCTGTACACCGGTTCCAAACTGGCACGCACCATGCTCGATGACTGGCCACGCTATGCCGACCAGTTCATCCAGGTAGTCCCTATCGAATACAAAAAAGTGCTGCAAGAGGAGCAGATGCAGAAATTGCAACAGAAGATTGCAGAGATGCAACGCGATTATTGAATCGCGAATTAATAATGAAAGAATGAAAGACTGAGGAAATTCCCCTTTCATTCTTTAATTCTTTAACTTTTTAATTTGTTCATCATGGGAGATCCAAAAGCATTCCTCAATATCCCCCGCCAAGAGGCGGGTTACCGTCCGATACACGAACGTATCACAGACTTCAGCCAAGTGGAACAGACACTGAACAGCCACGACCGCAAACTCCAGGCCTCGCGCTGTATGGACTGCGGCGTACCCTTCTGCCACTGGGCATGTCCGCTGGGCAATAAAGACCCGGAATTCCAAGACGCGCTCTACCGGGGCAAATGGCGCGAAGCCTATCAAATACTGAACAGTACGAATGATTTTCCGGAATTTACGGGACGCATCTGCCCTGCCCTTTGCGAGAAGTCGTGCGTACTGAAACTCTCGTGCAACGAACCGGTCACTATCCGCGAGAACGAAGCCGCCATTGCCGAGGCTGCTTTTCGCGAGGGCTACATCACCCCCCTCCAGCCCGAACGCAACGGAAAGAAAGTAGCCGTCATCGGCGCCGGCCCTGCCGGATTGAGCGTTGCCGTACGGCTGAACGCCAAAGGTTACGAAGTTACCCTATTCGATAGCAAACCGATGCCGGGAGGACTGCTGCGCTATGGCATCCCCAACTTCAAGCTGGACAAAGCCGTCATCGACCGCCGCATGAAAATCCTCGAGGCCGAAGGAATCTTGTTCAAGATGGGAGTCCATGTCGATGTGCAGAAACTGCCCGCCGGATTCGATGCCTACGCCATTTGTACCGGTACGCCCACCGCCCGCGACCTCTCCATTCCGGGCAGGGAGCTGAAAGGCATCTACTTTGCCCTCGACATGCTGGCACAGCAGAACCATATTCTGGATGGAGATACCTTCCCGAAAGACCAACTCGTCAACGCCCGCGGCAAACGGGTACTCGTCATCGGCGGCGGCGATACCGGGTCTGACTGTATAGGCACCAGCATCCGCCAGGGAGCCGTCAGCGTAACCCAGATTGAAATTATGCCCCAACCACCCATAGGACACAACCCGGATACTCCCTGGCCGCAATGGCCCGTCGTACTGAAAACCACCAGCAGCCACGAAGAAGGCTGTACCCGTCGATGGTCCCTCGCCTCTACCCGGTTCATCGGGAAGAATGGCAAGGTATGCGGTGTGGAAGTGGAAGAAGTGGAGTGGCTTCCGGCAACAGACGGTAACCGCCCTACCATGAAATCTACGGGTAAGAAAGAGGTCATCGAAGCCGATATGGTGCTTCTTGCCATGGGTTTCCTCAAGCCCGAGCAACCGAAGTTTGCAGAGAACGTATTCGTGGCAGGCGATGCCGCCCACGGCGCCAGCCTCGTAGTACGTGCCTTGGCCGACGGACGACGAGTGGCAACAGAAATAGACCGTTACCTCGAACCTCTAAAAGAAAACAAGAAATGATTTCCCTTTCTTTAATTTTTAACCTTTAATTTTTAATTCTCATGTGTGGAATAGCAGGAATCTTCAACATACAGTCTCAAACTCCTGAGTTGAGAAACAAAGCGCTACGGATGGCGCAGAAAATCCGTCATCGCGGACCGGACTGGAGTGGTATCTACGTAGGCGGCTCCGCCATCCTCGCCCACGAACGCCTCTCCATTGTCGACCCGGAATCCGGTGGACAACCCTTATATTCACCCGACCGCAAACAGGTGCTTGCCGTCAATGGCGAGATTTACAACCATCGCGACATCCGTGCCCGCTATGCCGGAAAATACGCCTTCCAGACAGGTTCCGACTGCGAAGTCATCCTTGCCCTTTACAAAGACAAAGGCATCCGCTTCCTCGAAGAGCTGAACGGCATCTTCGCCTTCGCCCTCTATGATGAAGAAACGGACGATTACCTCATCGCCCGCGACCCCATCGGCGTAATCCCCCTTTATATAGGACGCGACAAAGACGGACACATCTACTTCGGCAGTGAGCTGAAAGCTCTTGAGGGTTTCTGCGATGAGTACGAGCCTTTCCTTCCCGGCCACTACTACCGTGGGAGCGAGGGCAAGATGCACCGCTGGTACACCCGCGACTGGATGGACTATGCCGCTGTGAAAGACAACTACACCCCTGCCGCCGAACGCAATGCCGCGCCGGCTTCGATAGGCCGGACAGCCTACAGCACACAAGTCACGGCTGTGCACGACGCCCTTGAAGCCGCCGTACAGCGCCAGTTGATGTCCGACGTCCCCTACGGTGTCCTGCTCAGTGGCGGACTCGATTCTTCCGTCATCTCTGCCATCGCCAAGAAATATGCCGCCAAACGCATCGAGACAGACAACAAGGCAGATGCCTGGTGGCCGCAGCTCCATTCCTTCGCCGTCGGCTTGAAGGGTGCTCCCGACTTGATTAAAGCCCGCGAAGTGGCCCGTCATATCGGTACCGTGCATCACGAGATAAACTATACCGTTCAGGAAGGCCTCGATGCTGTCCGCGACGTCATCTATTTCATTGAGACTTACGACATAACCACTGTCCGCGCCTCCACCCCCATGTATCTGCTGGCGCGTGTCATCAAAAGCATGGGCATCAAGATGGTACTCAGCGGCGAAGGTGCAGACGAGGTGTTCGGCGGTTACCTTTACTTCCACAAGGCGCCCACACCGCAAGCCTTTCACGAAGAAACCGTGCGCAAGCTCTCCAAACTGCATCTGTACGACTGCCTCCGTGCCAACAAAAGCCTTGCAGCCTGGGGAGTGGAAGGACGTGTCCCCTTCCTCGACAAAGAATTCCTGGATGTTGCCATGCGCATCAATCCGGCAGTCAAGATGTGCCCCGGCAAGGAGATAGAAAAGAAAGTAGTCCGCGAAGCCTTTGCCGACATACTCCCCCAGAGCGTTGCCTGGCGGCAGAAAGAACAGTTCTCCGACGGTGTGGGCTACAGTTGGATTGATACGCTGAAAGCCGTCACTGCCGCTGCCGTCAGCGACGAACAGATGGCACATGCCGCCGAACGCTTCCCGATACATACCCCGCAAAATAAGGAAGAGTATTACTATCGCACTATCTTCGAAGAGCATTTCCCCAGTGAAAGCGCGGCCCGAAGCGTTCCCAGCGTGCCCAGTGTGGCATGCTCCACCGCCGAAGCGCTGGCATGGGACGCCTCTTTCCAAGGAAAGAACGACCCCAGCGGACGAGCAGTAGCGGGGGTACACGAAGAAGCATACAAGGATTAAAAAAAGAGCTGCCGACAGATTTCCTGCCAGCAGCTCTTCTCATTTTTTATTTATCAAATCCTATCGGACTAAAACATCATTGTCTGTCCGCCAATCACACCTGCCACAGCACTCGCTACGGCAATAATAAGTTTCAAAATCACATTCCACGTTTTCTTCATAAAGATTATCCATTATCTGATTAATAATTCATAGCTACCGTTATCCCAGTGGATTCTCGCCTTGGTCTCCATCCGAATCCGAGCCTCCTCCTTCCGAACCGGAGCCACCATCTATAGAAGTCTTCCCCTTAAGATAATCATCCAAACTCACCAAATCCAGCCTTTCTCCAGCACGGGTAGCAGCCTTCGATATCTTCAGTTCCCTATTCGCCTGAAAACAGATACGGACGCTCTCCACACTCTTGGCTGTCACGTCATCAGCCTTTTCCTCACCTTTCGATTTGGCTGCCAGTATAAAGACACCCAGCCCGGCTATATTAACCGTCTTTCCTTCCAGCAACTGCTCTTTCAGCTTTTCCACAAAGTTCTGCATCGTACTCTTGATGTCACCGATAGACAGAGAAGAGCGGTCCTGCATCTTCTGTGCAATAAACGCCAAATCCACGCTTTGCCCCAATGTTACCAACTGCGGATAATACTTCTTGGGAGAGTTTTCAACCCTGGGGTCCGACGGTCTCTCCACCGTCCTAAAAATTACACTCATACTTTTTTTCTTTAGAGATTTAAATTCGTTTTCCTATTCACACGTTTCGTTGATCAACGATGCAAAGGTGAGGATTAAAAACTATGTAGCCAAAGAAAAAAGGTGCTTGGGAGTAGTTTTTCTGAGAAAAGTGATAAAGTATTAATTATAAGATAATTGATGCAGAACAAAGAATCTCTTCATGAAACAGATATAAATAAGATACCTTATTTAATCACGTTTAAAAATATCTCTCGTATAGACTTTGTCAGCCACATCATCCAAACATGCATCATAGCGGTTGGCAATAATGGCCTGCGAGATACGTTTAAATTCCTCCAAGTCATTCACGATAAGCGAGCCGAAGAAAGTACTGCCATCTTCCAATGTAGGTTCATAAATCACCAGTTTGGCACCTTTAGCCTTGATACGTTTCATTACCCCTTGAATGGAACTTTGGCGGAAATTATCCGAGTTTGACTTCATGGTCAACCGGAATACACCAATAGTTACCTCCTTCTCTTTCTCCGCATCATATACACTGTTACTTCCGTATGCACCGGCAATGTGCAGCACCCTATCGGCTATAAAGTCCTTACGCGTACGGTTACTCTCCACAATCGCCGACATCATATTCTGAGGCACATCGTCATAGTTGGCAAGCAACTGTTTGGTATCCTTGGGAAGACAATACCCACCATAACCGAAAGAGGGATTATTATAATGTGTACCGATACGGGGATCCAGACCTACACCATTGATTATGGCTTGCGCATCCAGCCCCTTCATCTCGGCATATGTATCCAGTTCATTGAAATACGACACACGCAGTGCCAGATAAGTGTTTGCAAAGAGCTTCACCGCCTCTGCCTCTTTCATGCCCATGAAGAGCGTGTCAATGTTCTCTTTCAATGCACCCTCATGCAGCAGCCGGGCAAATATACGTGCAAGTTCTTCCGCCTCAGGATTTCCGATGGCACGAACTGCCGCATTCTCTTCCGCTGACACCCGGCCTTCCAAATCAATCATCTTCGGATAGCCAACGATAATACGCGAAGGATACAAGTTATCATAAAGAGCTTTACTCTCTCTTAGAAACTCCGGAGAGAAAAGCAGGTTAAATTTCTTTCCTTTCAATTCCGATTTATACTGGAACATTGGGGCATACTTCACATAAAGCGAACGGCAATACCCCACAGGAATGGTTGATTTAATCACCATCACGGCATCCGGATTAACCTCAAGAACAAGGTCTATCACATCTTCTATATGATGCGTATCGAAAAAGTTTTTCTGAGGATCATAATTGGTAGGTGCTGCTATTACTACAAAGTCAGCCTCCTTGTAGGCAGACCTGCCATCCAGCGTAGCTGTCAGATTGAGTTCCTTTTCCGAAAGATACTTCTCGATATATTCATCTTGAATAGGCGACTTCTTATTATTAATCAGTTCCACCTTTTCAGGTACCACATCCACAGCAGTCACTTTATGATGTTGTGCCAGCAGTGTCGCAATAGACAGTCCTACATATCCGGTACCGGCTACAGCAATCCGCAGTTTCTCAAAATCTTTCATGTCAGTTCAATTGGGTTATATAAATCAATGATGGATTATTTCATATAAAAGTCCTTATACCATTCAGCAAAATTTCTGAGGCCTTCCCGAAGCGAAGTATTCGGTTTGAAACCGAAATCCCGTCCCAAAGCAGTAGTATCCGCATAAGTCACAGGCACATCACCCGGTTGCATCGGTACTAATTCCTTATGTGCCTCGAAGTCATAGTCGGCAGGCAATACACCTGCCCTTATCAGTTCCTCCTGCAATATTTGGACAAAATCCAGTAAGTTCTCAGGATGATTATTGCCTATATTATAAACTTTATAAGGCGGTATAGGCAGACCATCTTCACCCATCCTACGTTCAGGAGCTTTTGCCATCACACGCATCACGCCTTCTACGATGTCATCCACATACGTAAAGTCGCGCTTACAGTTCCCATAATTAAATATCTTGATTTTCTCACCTTTCAGCAACTTATCGGTAAAACCAAAGTAAGCCATATCCGGACGACCTGCAGGACCATATACCGTAAAGAAACGGAGACCTGTGGACGGAATGTCATAAAGTTTAGAGTAAGCATGTGCCATCAGTTCATTACTTTTTTTTGTAGCAGCATAGAGGCTCACGGGATTATCCACCTTGTCATCGGTAGAATAAGGCACCTTTTTGTTCGAGCCATACACGCTCGACGAAGAAGCATAGACCAAGTGTTTCACCCCCTCCCTGCCCTCATCATACGAATGGCGGCAGGCTTCCAATATATTATAAAAGCCAATCAGATTGCTTTCGATATAGGCACCCGGATTCGTGATGCTATAACGCACCCCCGCCTGTGCTGCCAAATTCACAACAATTTGCGGCTGATACTCATCAAACAGCTTGTCGACAAGTGCTTTGTCGGCTATGTTTCCTTTGACAAAGACAAATCTGTTTCCAAACTTCGTCAATTGCTCCAACCGCCATTGCTTGATGTTCACATCATAATAGGTATTCAAATTGTCCAAACCCACTACAAGGGTATCGAGCTGTTCCTCCAGCAGGCGCATACAGAGATTGCTGCCGATAAAACCGGCAGCTCCAGTTACTAATACGTTCATGGTTATGATTGATGGATTAATGCGCTTTGCGCAACTACACTTAGAGAATGGCTTCCTTTATCTTTTCAACGATGTATTTCACATCTTCATCTGTCACCCACGGACCTGCTGGCAAACAAAAACCTACCTTAAAGATTTCCTCCTCCACTCCGTTGGTGTAAACCACTGCATCTGCATATACAGGCTGCTTGTGCATGGGCTTCCACACCGGACGGGTTTCAATCCGGTTTGCCGCCATAAACACACGCAATGCCTCCACGTTGTCATTGGGCTGACAGTCTGTCGTGGCACTCTCCACAGCTTTTATCACACCGGCAGCACCGCCTACGGCTGTTTTTATCACCTCTTTATAGGCATTCTCCTGACCTTGTACCCTCACATTGGCATCCAGCGTAGCCGTACAGAGCCAGTAATTAGAGTCATAACACGAATCGGCAGGTTGCCGATGGATATGCACGCCCCTCACCTCTTTCAACAGTTCCTCATAAAGAGCCTGCACATGCTTGTGATGGTCGATATGTTCCTGTACCACCGTCATCTGTCCGCGACCGATACCTGCACAAATATTACTCATACGATAGTTGTAGCCAATGGCCGTATGCTGATAGTAAGGATAAGCATCACGCGCCTGCGTGGCATACCACATGACGGTATTCTTGTCCTCCACGCTCTGACAAACCAAGGCGCCACCACCCGAAGTCGTAATCATCTTGTTCCCGTTGAAACTCAACACACCGAACTTACCGAAAGTGCCCAATATCCGTCCGTCAAACTTAGAGCCAAAGCCCTCGGCAGCATCCTCCACTACCGGAATATCGTAACGGTCGGCAATTTCCATAATCCGTTTGCAATCGTAAGGCATACCGTAGAGAGCCACCGGAACAATCGCCTTTGGCTTCTTTCCTATCTTGGCGATACGGTCTTTTATCGCCTCCTCCAGCAGCACAGGGTCCATATTCCAAGTTTCCGGCTCAGAACCCACAAACACAGGCTTGGCACCCAGATAAGTGATAGGATGCGAAGAGGCACAGAAAGTAAAGCTCTGTACCAGCACTTCATCTCCCGGACCGACACCGCAAGCTATCAATGCCAAATGTACTGCTGCCGTACCCGCACTCAGTGCCACCACTTCATGTGTGCCGCCCGTAAACTGTTTCAAATCCTCCTCAAAAGCATTTACATTAGGTCCCAAAGGTACTACCCAATTGGTATCAAATGCCTCCTTCACATATTTCTGTTCCAATCCGGCTTTGCTCATGTGGGCGAGGCAGAGATAAATTTGCTTGTCCATAAGATATATATATATGATTTACAAAACTATATTCTTGATTACTTTACATCGGTTTCCTACCGCTAAAACCCCATCCGGAATATCCTTTGTGACAACTGAACCAGCACCTACAATACTCCATTTCCCAATCTTTACTCCAGGAATGACTACACTACCGGCACCAATCCATGTCCCCTCACCCACTTGTACATTACCGCAAAGTGTACAATGAGGAGAAATATGTACATAATCCCCAAGCCTACATTCATGATCTACCGAAGCACCTGTATTAATGATACAATGACTCCCAATACGACAATCTGACTGAACGATAGCCCCCTGCATTACAACAGTACCTTCTTTTATTATAGCCTTTTCCGAAATAATTGCCGAAGGATGAAAAATCCGGCCATATTCCACTTGTAGCTTTTCTGCTATCTTTCTACGAACACCATTATTCCCGATACTGATTATCAACGGACCACAGACTTCCGACGAACGTAATACGGGATAGTCAAAAAGAGTATGGATTTTTTCATTATCATCAAACAATGCTTCAATCGGTTCATTATTCGCACGCAATATATCAATGATCACTTTGGCATGACCACTGGCACCATATAAATACATTTTCCAATATTAATTATTTCCAGTAAAAGCCTCCATCGTAACCGAAGTTTCCGAACTAATACCTTCGCGTACAAAGACCTTCTTTATTGTCATAAAAATGATTTTCAAATCAAGTAAAAAAGAGCAATGATCCACGTACCACACATCTAGTTCAAACTTCCGTGTCCAACTGATGGCATTGCGACCGTTCACTTGTGCCCAGCCCGTAATCCCCGGACGGACTTCATGACGACGCGCCTGTTCCTTGCTGTATAACGGCAGATATTGGGGAAGCAAAGGACGAGGGCCTATCAGGGCCATATCCCCTTTCAATACATTTATCAGTTGGGGAAGTTCATCTATCGAAGTGGAACGTACAAAGCGTCCTACTTTAGTCAAACGCTGAGCATCCGGAAGCAGATTTCCATCCACATCCCGCTCATCCGTCATAGTCTTAAACTTGATTACTTTGAATATCTTTCCGTTCTTTCCCGGACGTTCCTGCATGAAAAATACGCCTGCACCTTTGTTGGCAAAGTACAGCCAAAGTGTAATGATAAGTAAAGGAGCAAACAATACGCCTAAAGCGATAAAGATTACACAAAAGTCTGTAACTCGTTTAAAAAGTTTTTTGTACATAAGCTATTACAACTAGCTACCAATACTATCTATAGCTTCTAAATAAGCCTTTACTATAATATTTCTATCAAATTGTTTTTCAACTTTTTTTCTTGCTGCTATGCCCATGTTTTTCTTCTCTTCAAAAGACAAATCAAGAAACTTACGGACTTTACCTATAAGATCTTCGGAATTCTGTTGTTCAACAATAAACCCATTAACTCCATCATCTACAATTTCTTTGCAACCACTACGATTGGTCGTGATGACAGGTCTTCCACTCGCACAACTTTCCAAAAGAACATTCGACATACCTTCAGGATAATAAGTAGGATGAACGATACAATGCACGTTTGCAATAAAAGGACGGACATCAGAAGTCATCCCATGATAAATTATTGTCTTATTATTATTCAACTTTTTCAATTTCTCCTGATATGCATCCTCACAATAACCCAAAATATGAAATTCCGTATTAGGATACTCTTCACGAATAGCAATCGCAGTATCAAGGTATTGTTCTATCCCTTTCTGTTTCATTATACGACTAATAAAAATAAATTTCACCGTGTCATCATTTGGATAATCCATCAATTGAAAACGGATTAAATTTACACCCGATCCTGGGATTATAGAACCACAATCAGGAGTCAGATTGTGCATTTCACAAAATCTTTTATTTTCCTCATTTTGGAAAAAGATTCTTCTTGATTTTCTCAAACCAATCTTATAAAGCAAAAATACAATCTTCTGAATTCTTGATGTTTTTTCAACAGCAGTTCCAAGTCCAGTAATATTCACAATTTGAGGTATACCATATAATCTGCAAACCATCCCTCCATAAACATTGGGCTTGATTGTATAGGACAAAACCACATCTGGTTTTTCTTTCCTTATAAGATTTACATAATGGCATATCAACATAAAATCTTTTACAGGATTAGTACTTCTACGGTCTATTTCAGTCGTCACACATTTTGCTCCTATAGCTTCCAACTCATTCATTCTTTTATCAAAAGGCGCAGAAATAGTTGTGAAATGCCCCTGTTCAATAATAGCTTTTACTACTTCAAAGCGAAAACTAATCAACCCTGCCACATTATTAGCTAACAATAATATCCTCATCTTAATCCCTATATTTTACAATTCTCGCAATATTTCCTTACAATTACAAACGACCTATATAGCGTACCCGCTATTTATTAAGCAGTCACGCCTATATGAGTCTTAGAAAAAATCAGCAAAACTTTCTTACGATGCATACTCTTTTTCTTCCTTACAAGAAGACATATAGTAACATGAAAACATAACAATGATGTCCTCAATATACAGGAAGACAAGAAGATCCAATCTATTATAAAGAGTTTATTTATTATTGAATGTTGTTATAAATCAAATCAAGAGCCTTGCTGGTTGCATTTCCATATTCTGTTTCATACTTATTCTTGAACGGAATAACATACTCCTCGACTACCTTTTTAAAATCTGCCTCCTTAATCACCTTAGTCAGTTCACCTTGATCTTCCTTATACAAAAGTTCCTTACGAATGTCAAAATACAGACCTCTGATGGCATTATACTTATCATAATCGTATGGCCACAAGAAGATTGGTTTATCCATAATGCAGTAGTCGAAAATAATGCCCGAATAATCAGAAACAAGAAGGTCAGAAGCAATCATAATGTCTTCTACGACCTCATAATTTGTTACATCAATAAAGAAATCATTGTTCTGTTTTGTATCCGAACTGATGACTGGATGAGCTCTATATAACAAAACATAATCATCGCCCAGATTCTGTTTCCAAAGGTTTACATCCACATCAAATACCTCTTTAAAGTTAGCCTCTTCTCTAAATGTTGGTGCATACAAAATAGCCTTCTTTCCTTCTGGAATTCCAATTCTCTTGCGCAATTCACTTCTGTAGTCTTCCGTATAATGCACCAAAATATCATTCTTAGGCATACCGATTACGTGCATCTTGCCTATTGGTATTCCGAACATGCCAGCATACACATACTTCTCAATATCAGAAGATGCAAAACAGCAATCCCACTTGAATGTTGATAAAGTCCTGAAATTAGCAGAATCAATAGCATCTTTACCATCCAACTTACATAATACTCCATGAGTTGTGTGCATATAGTAAGTATTGATGCCTTTAAAATTGAGTGCTCGTTCCACAATTACGTTCGTCACCCAAACTCTAGCCCTCAAGGCTATATTGAAATACTTAAGGCTGTTGACGTTAACCGTATTTGGAATGAATGGATATTTCTCGGGATTCTTAAAAGCCCAATATATGATATAGTCCTTGAAACGTTCATCCTTCAACATGGCCTCATAAATCACTCGCGTACTATCGGAATAATGACGTCCACCATAACATACAAAAAGCATGAGTTTACCGTCTGGCTTCAAGAACAACTTGTACAAATTTACCAAACCTGACATTACGTAATAGTAGACGTAATAAAGTAATTTACTTCTTTTTATCTTTGTTGTGATATCCATATTTATTACATTTTTCATTTGAACAATCGGAGATATAGAACTGTAATTATTTTATTACGCGTATCCTTATACCACTTATGAAAAATATTATAGGAACTTTATGCTTCATACAAAAGGACTGGAGGAACTTGACATGAGGTAAAGCCTTGGTCTGGTACTGAAAATAAAAACTTGCTAAATCTTCGCTGCTATACATATCTTGCTAATTTTAATTTACAACGAAGGCTAACATTTCATTTTGAACTTTTTAAAGTGCTTACATAGCTGTGTATATCATAAAACTATAAGTTAAAGATTATACAGAAAATTAACAACAATCTATTATCTGCCATTAGTTTACAAATTATTGCACAAAAACAAACACTTGAGGTTTAATTATCTGATTGATAATTAAATCTGCTACATTTTCAATATCCACAAACTTTACCGACTTAGGCAAATCAACATTAAACGACTTCTTTACCTTAGCTACAAGTTCATCAGTATAGACGAGAGTAGCGTCAGTTATATTCTCTACTCCATCACAATAAATTGACTCACGGTTAGCTTTACGCATCTGGTCTATAGTCCATACAGACTCATCAAACTTGGCAGTAGCAGTTACTCCATCAATAATTATAGGATAACCACCAATTTCACCATTTACCCCAGGAGTATGTATTTTGACTTGTTTTTCCTCTCGAAGAGCAGTAAGCACAGAGAATATGATATCAAAATTACTGGAAGCATTCATCATATTGCGCTTCTGATCTACAGGCATTGCTATAGAACAGGATTTAAGAAGTTCTTCCTTATTAAAATCCATATCCTTGCCTTGAAACTTTATATCAAGCAAGATGTCCTGACCTTCTGCATGACCTTCCTTAGAAATGACAACATCATGAAAATGTGATACCGCAATAGTTACATCAATGTCATTAAAATTCTTTATACCATATTTCTCTGCAATATAGAATTTTATACGAGGCACAAGATGATTCAAATTACCACTACCAAAGTCAAAATAAGCCTTACCCGCAGACTTTAGCCAAGGAATAACAGCATCGGAATATGAAGTATTGATTGAGATTGCCTCACAGTTGGCCTTATCGTATGCCTCCATTATATTCTTTGCATATCGAATAGAAAGCGGAGTCCAAATGCCGTATGCACGAAGATTACTCCATGAGATGCTACCATACTTCAAACCAGAGTAAACTCGACTACTATTTACTATGAAGTCAGGCTTTTCTGCTTCAAGTACAGCTGCAATGCTGTTCACATCGTTAAGGTCGCAGTTATCAACCACCTTAATCTCGCTACGGCACTGGTGACGAATGGTTGAAGCAGTACGAATAATATTTATATCCATCTGCATCTTTTCTGCATTACGTCCTACCACAACAAGACGAAGTTGTGAATCACCTAGTGATACAAGATAATCCAACAAGTAGCATCCAACGCTACCCAAACCAATAATCATAATAGTTATTGGCTGACTATTTTCAACCTTCCCTTTGAGAAGGGAAAGTTTTCTGTTCAGTATTTCCATTTTAATAAAGTAGAAAACGGGTTTGTAATAAATTTAGAATCAACAAATCGTAATAGAACTGTTGTAAGGACTAATATGCAAACACAGAGAAACAAGGCCTGGTAAAAATTAACTTGCAAATAGGTTGATAATATGTGTGCAAACATGCCTTGTATTACATAATATGCTAAAGTCTTTGATCCATAAGCACTATCGACTTGGGGAGGTTCACAAACATTAAAACAGCGAATGTAGTAATAATTGATCCAATATAAACCAATACTTTCAAAACAAGAAGCATTCCTATATTTTGATTGTACAAATTTGACATGTGCCACACATTGGCATTATTAAACTCTAATACATGTAGTATACGGCCACTATAGATGAGACAAAAAGCAAAACATACTAAAGAGGCTATAGCCAAAACAAGCTTTATGCATTTTGAAACATCAGGAATAATAGGCAGGCCTTTTACTCTTCTCAAGAAACCCATCATAAAGAATGGTAGAAACATACACGACCGTTGGAACGATAACAGGTTACCAAATTGTTTCAACGGAAGCATGTATGCAAATACGGCCAACAAGCAACTGAATATCAATAACTGCCCCCCGCACCCATTATATTGTACGACAATTTTGCCAACTAGCTTATTGATAATCAACAGAAAAATAATATACCAAGTTATTAGGCTGATTAAATACCAGCCTGAGTTCTCCGGATTTAGTAAAGGGATGATACTTCCATAATAAAAACATTGAGGAATCATCACAACCAAAAATGTTTCCAAAAGCATAAAACCTTTACTAATCAGTTTTTCTTTATCCTTAACATTTGCATAATAACCACTGATAAAGACGAATAATGGCATATGAAAAATGTAGATTATAGAATAGAGCTTATTGGCAATAGGATTGCTTAAAGCAGGTTCTATTACATGACCGAATGTAACCAATACAATGAGCAACCACTTTATTCCATCTATTCTGTAATCTCTTTCTAATACAGCCATATTCATTTTTACATCAATTTTCTTACAATATCATAATCTGCAACAGTATTGCAGTTGAACCAGTCAGTGAAAGTCACTACATCATACTCTTCACTATTCATATCACTAAAGTAAGCCTGAATTATTTCAAGATTAGTACCTTGAAGTTGTTCTTTTGTAAGCGAATCAACAGTCTTCAAAAGCCTCTCAGATGAAGAAAATTTCCACATCTGACCACTGTTGAAGATTGCCTTGAATGGCTCTGATACAGTCAATGTCTGATGGTTCGTATCATATAAATACCTTGGTTTGCCATCAACGTTAATGTATAACGCAACTGCCTTATTCGAGTAGATTGGTTCTCGGTTAATGGTAATCACACTCTTTGGCGAATTATACACTTGCCTGAAATCTGTAGCCATAAAGAACAAGTCGCCTTCTACGAAAGTCACATCACCTGCCTCCTTTATTGCCTCTATACCTTTGTATAAACTGTAGCCGGAGCCATAGTCTTTGAAATGCTCGTTGTAAACAAGTTCTATTTTTTTGCCATAACCAGAGAGTTCGTTCTTTACAAATCTTCCCAACTTCTCATAAAGGTAGCCCCCCACAAGGATATATTTATCGTACTCACCACAATTCTTCAGCAATTGAGCAAGAAGAGCGTATTGAGGTTCATCGGTATAATACAAGCATTTGAGGGTTTCTTCCTTAGTGTCGCGATTAAAACGCGTAGCCGTTCCAGCAACAGTTATAATCAAATATTTCATTTCTTGATACTATTTACACACATCGTGAGGCCTTCATCGAGAGTGATGATAGGTTTCCAGCTAGTACGGGTACGAATCTTGTCCGTATTGAGCAATCGACGCTCAGGATCAGACTTTCGGTAACCTTCGAAACGGATATCCACATCGTTGATGCCCATTTTTATTGCAATCGTCTTGACTAGATCAATAATGGCAATTTCCTCTTCAGTAGCCACATTATAAACAGTACCATCAAGAGCATCCTCAGAAGCGATGAGCTCCATAACGGCACGACAGCTATCAATATTATGAAGGAAGGTACGTTTGTTCACCTTCGAGTTTTCAAGAAGGGTTACGGTATGGCTTTCAAGCAGATTATCAATGATATGAGGGATAATGTGCTCTGCAAAACGCTCGTGCCTGCTATATACATTAGCAAAGCGAATAGAACAACCTTTAATTCGTCCCTTGCCAACAGCATCTTTCATAAAGAATTCAGTCATCAACTTGCCGCAAGCATAACTTGTACGTTGGCTATGTTCCGCTGTTGACATTGCCAAATAATCAGATTCTTTCACACCGCCATTCTCATTCCAAGACTGCATTGAGTAAACCTCCGAAGTTGAACAATTAATGTAAGTATCAGCCCTCATAGAAATGGCACGCTCCAAGAAATCCTTCATAGCAAGGACGTTAGTCTGAAAAGTACTCTCTACCTCATAGAAATGCTTTGTATGGACAACAGCAGCACAATTGATAAACACCAGACGACCATCGCACTCAATTTTGAGTTCTTTCGCCTTATCGCATACTTCATCCATCTGAGCGACTTTGTTAATGTCGTAATTATAGAAGATGAACGAGGGATTGTCAATAATGTCTTTAACGGTATCAATAGAACTTGCAAAGAAGTTGTCGAAACCGATTACCGTATGACCCTGAGAAACAAACTGACGAGACAGTTCACTACCCGTCATGCCAGTAACACCACTTATTACATATAAGTTCTTCATTTATATTCCAAATTTTAATCGTTCGCTGTAAAAAGTATCTATCTCTTTGGGGAAAAGAGATTGTTCAGCTTCAATATCGTAAGGAACTGCATTGAAATGGGTTTCCCCCGTTTCAAAATTGATATACACATATTGTGCATATGGATTCTGATTGCGAGGTTGTCCAACTGAACCTGGGTTGATAAAAGTCGTACGTTTCTGATTGCGCATGATTGGATTGTCAACTTTGAAGAATACATCTATCTTAAAAGGTTGATGAATGTGACCGCTCAATACGTAGTCAAAATCCTGATACTTTTCATCTTCCACTTTTGCTGGAGTCAGTTTTCCCCAATAGGGATCATCAATAGTTCCATGTAAAAGAAGTACTTTCTTACCACCAATTTCCAACTCTTGCATTGGCTCTTGCATCACATTGCTTATATAATCAATAGATGTCTGAGTGAGATGGTTTCTTGTGTATTTGGACATCACACGAGCTCTTTCTGAAGAGAAACATGAGAGTTCCCCATCAATCAAAGCCTTCTCGTGATTGCCCTTCAAATTGGCAAGTAATGGAATATTAACAGTTTGTATACGTTCAATAATTTCATTTGAACGCATACCATAGTCGATAAAGTCACCTAGACTAATCATGGCATCTGGCTGATAGTGTTTCTCAATATCAGCTAGAACCGCCTCAAAAGCAGAAAGATTGGCATGTATATCAGCAAACAGAATTACTTTCATACTTTACTTGTTAAGAAATTCCATAAAAGCCTCTTTGTTCTGAATAGGAGTTGTAGTTGGACGACCAAGGTCCTTGCGGTTTCCCTTTTTTACGCAAATCTGAAGGAAAACAGGACCTTCTGCGTTCTTGAATTCTGCAAGTTTTGCTTCAAGTGCCTCCATAGTTTCTACACTATAAGCAGCCTTGTAGCCTACAGCTTGAGCAATTGCACAAAAATCAATCTTGAGACCAACAGTAGGCTGACCACCAACAGAATCGTGTGCGCCATTGTTGAACACAATGTGCACATAATTCTTGCATTTCATGCTGGCTGTAATAGCCATATTACCCATGTGCATGATGCTGGCTCCATCACCATCAAAACAATATACTCGACGCTCAGGCTTTTGGAGAGCTATGCCGAGAGCTATCTGGGAAGCATGGCCCATCGCCCCTACAGTAAGGAAATCACGTTCATGACCTTGGCTCCAAGCAGTACGTGCCTCAAAGAGCTCGCGAGAAATCATACCAGTAGTTGATACGATACAAGCATTATCTTCAATGTTTGAAGCCACCTTCTGAATCGTCTCTTCGCGAGACATTGCCAGTTCGTTTACCTCAACGCTCTGAAGCTTATAGGTATCGAAAGTATCCTTCTCTATCACAAGGGCATAGCACTCGTTGGTTGCCTTCATGAAGTCGACAGCTATTTTTATCTGCTTTGCAGCTCCCTCTTCATCCTTTGGCAGAATAGCATAGTTGATACCCATGGTATTAAGCAAACCGATTGTCACCTTACCTTGCTTCACATGCTGAGGTTCATCGTGAACTCCAGGGCGCCCTCTCCAACCGATAACGAGGAGCACAGGAATGTTATAAACGTCCTTGTCGGTAAGAGAGGCAAACGGATTAATGATATTGCCTTCACCAGAGTTCTGCATATAAACTACAGGCACCTTACCTGTTGCCAAATGATAACCTACAGCAATACCCATGGCCCCTCCTTCGTTAGCAGCAATAATATTCTGCTCAGCAGGAAGGTGGTCGGTAATATATGCACAAATGTTCTTGAGCAACGAATCAGGAACACCAGCATAAAAGTCTATGCCTTGTTCCTTGAGTATATTTACAAAAAATTCGGGTCTTACCATTTGTAAAATAGTTTAAGGGGTAAGAAATTAATGTTTACTTCTTCTTTGTGCCTGGAATAAGATTAAGAATCTGTTTGATAGGCATACAGTACTGCTCAGATGCTTCAAGCGAACGGCTAGTATAGAGGATGGTTTCTGCACATTTAACCATTGCAGGATAAGCAGAACGAAGCATGTGATTAGCATAAATCACTACATTAATACCCCATTCAGCAAGTACCTCTTCTGTGAACTGGTTATAAGTAGTAGGCACAACGATGATAGGAGTATGAGCATTCTTCTCGCGAAAGCGCAAGCAAAACTCCTTGATGTCCTCTCCAGACTTCTCTTTGGAGTGGATCATTATACCGTCAGTACCTGCCTCTACGTAAGCATGACAACGCTCCAAAGCATCATCTACAGTCTTACCAGCAATGAGAGACTCACAACGGCTGACAATCATGAAGTCACGAGTAATTTGCGCTTCCTTACCTGCACGAATTTTAGCCTGAAAACCTTCGATTGTATCCTGAGTCTGTACAGCATCAGTACCAAAAAGTGAATTCTGTTTTAAACCTACCTTATCTTCAATTATAACGCAAGAGATTCCCAAGCGCTCAAGGGTGCGAACGGTAAAACCGAAGTGTTCAATCTTGCCACCAGTATCGCCATCGAAGATAACAGGTTTTGTGGTTACTTCAAGGGTATCATTGAGGTCATGGAGACGGGTAGTCAAATCGACAGCCTCAATATCAGGCTTACCCTTAGAGGTAGAGTCGGTAAGGGAGGAAGCCCACATGCCATCGAATTCACGCTCCTGACCATTCACCTCTACCTTAGTATGTTCTGCTATGAGGCCAGTAAGACCATTGTGACTTTCAAGAATACGTACAATCGGTTTAGCTGCAATAAGGCGACGGAGAGAAGAAAGACGCATCTGAGGAGTTACACCAAGAGCATCAATCTCTTGTTTGATACCAGAAGCAGAGATGTTTTGGGTGTAAGGAATCTCGATAACCTCACCACCCAACTTTTCCATTACCTTGAATACCTCATCACGGATATACTTGTCAGGACCAACCTGCCAATCGTCACCATGAATGATGTAATCAGGCTTGTACTTAAGGAGATTAGAGACATAGCTCCAATCATCCTGAGGGACCACCCTTGATACGTTCCTGATGCTCTCAACAACGTTCTTTCTTTGCTCCCAAGTGAGATAAGGAAGTCTACGGTGGTTAGCAATCGCCTTATCAGTGAACAAACCGATTATCACATCGCCATACTCAGTAGCTTTGTTAATGATGTTAATGTAACCCGGATGCATGATATCGCCTATCATACCAAGATAAACTGTCTTTGCCATTATTATTTAACATTTTTCAAATTATTATAAAGAGCATCTATAGTCAATCACCTCAATTCCTCCTGCTTGAGAATAAGTGTGCAACAAAATCGGCTTTCTACCATCACTCAGGACTATACTCTGACCAGTGAGTTCTGCTACCTTTTTATCTTTAATAAAATCAAAATTCTTACTTGTCTTATACACAAAGATCGACTCTCCATATGCACGACTGCATTTTTGTGCCACTCGATAAATTTCTCCATCTACAGAGAATAACGAACCTGCGGGACGATTAATCTTCTTTTTGTCGCGATACTCGTCAACCCTAATTATCTTCATCGTATTCATGTCAAGAATAAACTTCTCAACATAATACTTAACTGTAAAGCTATTTGTTCCAACCTGACGATAAGTCAAAAGAGTGAATGTACCATCTTGATTAGAAATAACAGTTGTGTCACGATACACTTCTCCTGAAAGCAAGACCCTCTCTCGCTTCCAAACTTCCGGGAAAGAAGTAGCCTTGTAGAGTACAATCTCTTTGGCTGCTCCTGTTTCAGGTATCATGTAGTACTCGCCATTATACTTATAGACAAATGGATAGCTCATGTGAGTAGGAGTAGCTATTATGATTCGGAAATTCTGTGGCGTTTTGTCTATCACATCGAATACCCCTAATTCACCTTTATGAGTAGCATAGTTATAGGCTTCAACAAACAACCAAATTTTACCATTGTCCTCAAATAATAGAGGATCCGCAAACCAAAACTCATCTGTATTTGGAAGGATTTCAAAAGGTTCTTCTTTTCTTTTATTGGTCAGAATACCATCAAAATTAGTTGCCTTTCGATATGCAATTCCCCATACTGTCGTTTTAGCAAGTCCAAGTTTGCGACAAATTCGGGAGTAATATAAATTCATAAAGTATCTATTATCATTTAATTTTTGCGAAATTCATTGATAGCCTGTATAAAGAAGGCATTACGCCTCTGCTCAAGCAACTTTGGTTCATAATTCTTCGAACGATTAAAGTTGATTCTTGCTTCTCGTTCCATCTTCTCTTTGCTGAAGCCTTTAATGATATTCACTAAAGTATCGACCTCTGTACCATTGTATGTAAAAAGCGAACCTTGATCTATGAGTTCAGGAATACCTCCTACTAACGAGCAAATGCACGGAGCCGCCTTAGTCATAGCCTCAAGGATGGTTCTTGGAAGACCTTCTGAACGACTTGGATGAATATAGATGTCAATATCCTCGAACCATATTAGAACATCATCGTGTTTGAACTCTCCGAGAAACTGAATCTGATTCTCAACTCCTAATTCAATAGCAAGGTTGCGCAGGCGATCGGGATTACCTGCTCCTACCATAGTAAACTTATAGTTGGTCAGCCCTTCAGCTTTTAATTTCGCCAATGCCTTGATAACTGTATCTTGTCCTTTCAATTCCGTACTTATTGACCCTACAGAACCCAGGACGATAGTTCCTTCTTGCTTCTTGATTTTATCCAACCGCTTCACCAACGATTGCTCATTAATGTCAAGGTATTCAATGTCTGAACAGCCAAGGCTTTTGCCCTTGCAAGGATAGTTGCTTTGCAGATATTCCTGCGTCACATAGCACGCATAATTGGCTTCTCGAATCATGCGATGAGTGTAATACGAGAGTGGATAGGCCGACAAACGTACCAACAGACGTGAATGAGTAACAGTATTGCGAAAGATATCTTCATTCACCACAGCCAAATAAGGGATGTGTTTCTTAAGGCAAATGGTACTGGCAAACGAAGCTGTAATACCACTACGCAAATAGCAAAAATCCACATCTTTTAGAATCTGCTGCATCATGCGTTTGATAACAAGAAGGTTTTTGGGGTTGCGAAACTCCGGTATCTGCTTGTAAGTGATACGAGAATTTGTTACATCCTTATATTTTTCCACCTCATGAGCACTCTTTCGAGTGATAATGCCTGCATAAACAGTCAAAGTATCATTCTCTTTCAATCCCGCAAGAAATCTAGAGAAAAAGTGTTCTGATTTAGAGTGATAAAAATGACCATTGTAATGGTCAATTTCCTGATCTTGAATATATATTATATTCATTATAATGGGATTTTTTGCTGATTCTTATGCCTTACACACCTATCAAATTACCTACGTATGGAATCTTCATTACAATCATTACGGCTATTGTTTCTATTACTACACATGTAGCAAATACGCCTACGGCAATTGCCACTGAAGATTCAACGTTCAACAACACGAATATGGCAGTTCGTGCTGCAACAAGGGCAAAGCCGTTTAACCAATAGTAGCCCAATGAATTCTTGCCTACATACGAAAGAGCATCGCTTAATGGCTTGACATCTAGTATCCAAAATGCTAAAGACCATACGAACCAACAGCCGATGAACTTTGTCAACATCTTAAAAACAGGTAAAATAACAGGCTGAATATCAACAACAAATATTAAGCATATTGGAACAAAAAGTATCAAACTGAACACCATAATTTTTTTGCTCTGAATGAAAGAACGAAACCATTCAACTTATCGCAAGAAATGGCCTATAAGAAAGAACATAGAATAATGCGCCAAATAAAGCACTAAAAGGATATTGTCGTGAATGTGAGAATTAGCAAACACATCTACTGCAAATAAGCCAAGGATTATCCATCCTCCCCTGCCCCTTATATATGAAAAGGAACGTCCATACCGTTATCATAACAAACAGAATATAGACAAACCAAAGTTTACCTCCGTATAACACTATCAACAAAAGGTATTCGCCAATAGATTCCACTTGACGATTCACCAGCGATGGCATTGCCAGTAAACACTCAATTTAGGGCATCCCCCTTTGAAAGGGCACATTACTGTGCCCTAAGCCGAGTTTTATTAATTAATTAGTCTTGAATTTACATTGGTTAGTAGCCAAAGTGATCTTGCCAGGAATCATATCAACATAATCCCTGCAGCCATTAAAGATTTCTAATACCTATTCTGGATTCAAAATCTTTTTATGGGAATAAATATGCAAAAGACGGATATAAAACTAATTTAAGAATTGAATTATCTACAAATGATGTTGTGTATGACGCTTCAAATAATCTCAAAAAGAAAAAACGAAAGTTAATAATAAATGTAATAGTTACCAGTGCATAAAGAAGCACTTTCCTAAATACACTTTGATGGGCAGATAGCTCTAAAAATAGCATTATGTAAAATGGAAACATCATTGTAAGAAGACGCGTGTAGTTATGATTATTAGTATAGCTTAAATTAAGGATAACCACCATTAGCAAACATACATTTACCAAATTACTTTTGGGAACAACTATCTTAGAAAAAAATGATAAAAAAAAGAAATGATAAAAAATCAAAGTAAACATAAATGCTCCCGATTGAAAAAAAGTTTCGTGTTCTCCTCTGTATATCTCTGCAGCAGAATATATCTGTCCTAATATCACAACATCACCAATACCAGGGAAATTACTTAAAATATTAACGACAGAATCCATAAGATTGAATTGTCTAAATATAAAACTAACCACAGCTATCACAGGCACTATCCAGTTTTTCAAATTAAAAACAAAAACAAGTGGAAAGTAATACAGACATGAAAAATGTATATTTAATGCTAAAAAATAAATGATTATTGCTTTTTTCCAGTTTCTATTTAAGAAATTACCGAATGCCCAAAATGTGAGTGCTGTAGCAGTAGATTGCTTCATTAATTCAGTTATCTGAGTAAAGATAAAGAAGCACAGTATTACAGACAGCACTATACCTGAATAGCAGAATTTATTGGGTTCCAATCCTTTAAATATTATAAGATTTTCTACTGCTTTAAGAGTGGTATAAAATACAATGAAAATCCAAAATAAAGACACATAACGCACATCACCCATAATAGTATAAACCAACTGATTCATACCATCAAACAAGATGTGTTTTGTCTCTAGTATACACTCCAATGGAGAACTTAAGAAGATACTATTATTCCATATTATTGAGTCATAAACTCGTGATAAATCTCCTGTACTAGTCTTTTGAGTAAACGCAATAAGGGCAAAAAACAATGATATTATAATGAATATTAAATTTCTTTCCATTTTCCCTATTTGATGACGTAAACTCCCTATAGAAGTAAGAAAGCTAAGGAATGGATTTATCAAGAATAAAGAGAAAACCACCTTTGTGTTCCTATTATTCATAGTTTTAGATATTAATGAGCGATTGAGCCAAAGACTCCATATTATTAATACAACGAATATTCATCTTAATTGCAAAGGAATAGCACTGTTGTTTGGGGAATCTATTTAGACAATCTACAACATCTTTGGGCTCAGGAAATTTATCTCCTTTAACCATTGACCAATGATAATCCAATAGATTTGCCTCCCTAAGTATGTGGTACGTTTTACTTGATTTATAATTTTTATATAGCCCCATTCTAATACCGTATTGATCAAAGCTAAAAAATGGGATAGCATTATGCAAAGCTACAATAATCGGATGCATTAACACTCCAATATAGGCATGCGAGTATTTTATAAGACAGTACCAATCCATTGGATCTATTGGCATCTGGATATCTTCAATTCCTTTAAACTGTTGCCCCCCTACAGGTTTTAGCATATTTACAACCTTGATGCCCATTTTGTAATACTCTTTATTTAATCTTTCTACCCATCCTTCTGGAGATATCAAACCACGCTCCTTGTCAAAACATACGATAATATACTGTTCTGAAAGATTAAATCTACGACAGATTTCCTCCTTATTGGGTTGTTGTGGAACGTTCGTATTGTAAGCAAATACAGGGTCAGGGGTTATCTCTGGTTTGATTTTTCCTCTTGTAAAATAGGAAACAAGTGATTGAGTCCAATTATCCCTAACTGTAATTTTTGAGTATTGTTTAAGCAACCCTCCGATTTCGTTTCTCCTGAATAAAAATTCAAAATATCGACAATTTTGGCTTGAAATTGAAATGCCAGCATGTGGAATCGTTTCAAACCCCTTTCCCCAATATAAATTAGGAAAAAGATGATCAGATGAAGGGCGACTATATGACAAAGTTTTCAAATGAAAATGTGGCCTGATAATATTAAATAATGCATCACTACCAACAAGGACATGTGTAATACCTTCCTCGTTCAAAATAGCAGAAATTTCTGATTGTTCACTAAATTGACGAGTTAATCTACATCGAGTCTTAATAAACTTATGATGTGCATTGAGCTGCTCTTCAGATGATGAGTTTTGATAATCTGCTAAAGCATCATTAGGCACCCAATTAATGATAATTGGATTGTATCCATTGTTATCCAAATAACAATATGTTGAGAGTGCTTGAAGATTCGCACCATAATTTGCAACCCAGTGATATGTCAGTAGTCCGATTCTCATACTTATCTTTTTAATAAATTCTTAATAACAATTACTGAAGATGAATAACTATATAAGTCCTGAAACAACTGTCTTGCAGAAGGAATTATTTGCGAATTGTCATCCTTAAAATCATTAATTGCGGCTACAAATTCCGAAACCGTATTACATCTCGCCATACAACTTTGCTCAAACTTGTAACCTTCAAGAGCTTCGTCTGTTGCAATAATATACTTACCATACATCAAAGCCTCGGCAGTTTTTGTTTTCATACCCCCACCATGGAATATGGGCGATACAATTATACGTGCTCTTTTATAGTAATCCGAAAGATCATTCACGAAACCATAAATTTCAACTCTATCAGATAAGTTATTGAAAATATCTGGACTCATATCTTTACCAACAACACAAAATCTTCCATCTACTAGAGGAAGAACATGATTAATAAACCACTGTACTCCCTCAATGTTCGGATAAAATGCTGTACCAACAAACAAATAGTCAATAGGAATTCCATTTATTTTTGGAGCTAAATCGTATTTATCCTCAAGAGATGTCGGCATTACCGCATCTGCAGTTTTACCATATAGTTCATGTAAAAGTGTAGAATCACGATCATTAAGGGTTATACAGTAATCGGAGTATTGTACTGCCATCTTCTCCCAAATTAATACACGAAGATAATAAGGGATTGCCCTCAACCCGGAAACCTTACAAAATTCCTTTGCGTATTGTTTTTCAATATTGTGGAAGAAAGTAATAATTCTTATATTTGGGAAATGCCTCTTAATTACTTTACAGATACGACCACACAACGATTGACAAACAAAAACATAGTCATAACCTTTCGTAAGTTCAGATAATGTCTCTGATATAACTTTGTTGGTAATACTGAAATTGAAATAATGACTTAAAGAAATATTATCCAAAGGAATATATGTAACCTTAGCAAAAAGTCTTTCTACAACCACTTGATTGCGTTTATTTACTTGATCCCAACCATCTTTAACTGAGATCTGTTTATCTCCAATATATAACAGTTTCATTTTATTCGATACTATCAAGAAAATCTTCGTATGAGCTAAACATAGGTTTAGTTGACTTAAATATTTGCATAGATTCTTCAAAATTTCCTCTTAAATGCATTCGCGATGTAAATACTTTATTCAAAGTACCATTCCTTCCCTCAAACAAGAAAAAATAGGCAGGTAGAGCTTCTTTTTTAGGGGTACAATTAAACGAGTTTCGATAGCATTTGACCATATTAACGGCTTCTTCATATTGCCTGCTTTTTCTTTTCTTATAATACTCGTCTAAAGTACAAACTACACGTCCTGGAACACCTGCAATAACTACATTGTCGGGATATGTTCCAGAAACTACACTACCTGCAGCAATTATCGTATTATTACCTATTTTAGAACCCATTAAGATAATAGCTCCATTACCAATGAAAACATTGTCACCAATATAAGTAGGTGAAACTCCACCAAGGACATGTCCATTAAGCCCTTTAATAACTGACCAACTATAATCATGTGTCAATATTGTAACTTTATCTGTTATTTCTACATGATTACCTATATGAAGCATAAAAGGAAAACCTTTGTCAATATTCACATAACCGTGAATATTAACGTCTTCACCAATATAAGCCCCTTTTTTTCTAAGTTCAGTAAGCATAAGCTGTGGAGTAGGCCTTCCAAACAACCTTTTTATATATTCTTTTAATATATTCATAATCTTACTCATAGAATCCTAAATTATAGATAAACTTGTACTCAAAATTATCATTCATCAAAAGAACCCCTTTGGTTCCTCCACAACGACCGCCAATAAAGCAATGACATTTTGAGAGAATATAGGTTGCAGACAAATATTCTACTCCCATTAGATATTTGTCCCTATTGCTCTTTGAAGAAATAGACATTAATCTATTAACATTCTTCATTTGCTCATGAGTTACTCGATTTTGTTTTATGTATTTCAGTTTCGTCCCAAAATGAGATTTAAACATATCCAATATATCTTGGTCTTCTGTAGCAAGAAACACATAATCACATCCATACTTTTTCATTATTGCCTCTGCATCTTTTATTACTACCTGAGGTTCTGGCTGTACTGGATGATTTTTTGGTTTTTTTAGTAAATAATCCGTACCTCGGCACAAGACTCCAAGTATCTTTACATCTTGCGGCATTACACTGTCACGCATTTCTTGTAATTTCATTTCTGTTTCTCTTGAAAATCGAATGTACCTCTTGAATATATCTTGAAAATACTTTAATCGGACAGGATTATCGTAAAACTCTGTATTACCCATTAAGTATTTGTCATTCGGAACATCCTTTTTGCATGATAATATCACATGTTTTGATTTTGAAATATCATCAAGACTGACCGACAGAGGTTGTTCAAAAAATTTTTCCCAAACATTAATTTCATTGATATCCTCAGGATTGTGATACTGCGTATGATAATGTAACATATCAACAACCGGTAAATAGCCATGATCTTCTGCATATGCTATGTGCATAATAACCTTATTGATTATCCACCAGAGACCACATGCGAAATCAGGCAACCCAATAACATAAAAAAAATTATTAGGATTTTCATTACCATAACAAACTTCTTTTTCTCTATTCTTAATATCAAAATAATAATTGAAAGCTGTTTGTATAAATGGTATTGATTTGATGAGATAAAAAAGGTTTCTCATATTGTTGTTTTTTTAAACTTAATATTACTTAAAACTTTTTTCACAAAAGCTTTTTCTTTTTCGGAAAAGCTTCCCAAATAGGTAGCAAATGAATATGCAATAACAGACAGACTGCATATTACCATCAAATGCAAAAAGCTATTACAGGGGATCATATAAATAACCATGAAGGTTAGTGCCTCTGGCAAGACACATGGGTACAAAACTTTTTTCAAATACTCTTTAACATCCATATTGCCAATCTTATTAGCGTAATATAGTCTCAGCCCGAGTAGTACTAACTCCAATACAACCAGCAAAGCAACAGCCACATCAGCAGAATATCCCAATTTCATAACACCATAAGCTACAAAAACCCAAAATACAAGTATAGTACCAAGCCTTAATAAGTATTGCTTAATTTCACCTATTGCATAAAATATCGAAGTTAATCCCACACAATTCATAGATATCATAGACGAGATAATCATTGACATTGTAAACGTTATAGTGTGTTCTGGCACATTGCTCAACCATACTTCAAGCACGTATGGGAGTGTAACCATAAGAGGAATTGAAAAAAAACCGTAGATTAAAGAACAATATTTTGTTGATAACATAGACAATGAAACCACTCTATTTCTATCTTGCATACCTTCGCTTTTCATTATCTGTGGATTAAACGCCTTTTCAACTGAAGATGTAAATTGGTTCAGAGCACCATTCACCTGATTGGCAATTCCATACGCCGAATTAATTATTGTTCCTGAAAAAAGATTCAAAACAACTGCATATCCTTGATTGCAAAATATTCTTGCAAGTGTACTATATAGATTCCAGCCAATGAACGAAAATATGTCCTTCACAATTAAAAAATCATTCTTATATAGTTTAGTTAATGTGATATTCCTATATCTTCTTTGACATATCAAGAACTTCTGAAAAAAAACAAAAAACGCTATTATTGCCATACCATAGGCTAATGCATCTAAACGAATATCTATAGGCATGAAACCAACACATATTGCCAACAAAAAACGAAGGAAACAATCTAATACACTGCACAATGAAAATAGCCACATTTCTTCGTGCACATTGAACAAAGCGTCATAAGGTATACTGACAGTCGAAAAGAAAGTACTAAATACAAGAACTTGGAAAAGTAAAATTGCAGAATCAATACGATCAGGCTCAATATTAAGATAACTATATGAAATAAATGGTCCAAGTAATTCTATTAGCAGGACTGTAACAACTCCTACACATACATATAGAGATAAGCTAACAGTAAAAATTGTATTAACTTTAGCCATATCGCCTTGTCCATATGATACATTTAAAAATCTTTGGACTGTAACAATCATAGAACTACGTACAAAAGCAAGCATAGATATTACGCCAGCAATTAATGTATACAAACCATAATCACCCTCACCCAAATAATTAAGTAAAAGTGGAATAGTTACAAAATGGAATAATGTCGTAAAAATTACCCCAATATATATATATACCGAGTTCAGTATAATTCGTCTATTTGAAGAACGATCTTCCATAAGTTAATACTCGAAAAGAGCATATCCTTTTTATAAGGCACCAGAATGGGTGCCTCACAAAAAATAGCCATTAAGTTCGATTGTTTTTTAACTATTGGCATATAGCCAAGTTCATATTTTGCGGTGCCAGACTCAAAAAACCTCTGCAACCGTTAAAAATCCGGCAAAAAATTTGCCAAGATAATCCCATGCGGACCTGCCTTGCAGCTTCACAGTACTGATTATACTATGATATACGGTGGCAATCTACGTTCCCTCGTCGCTTCCGAAGTGCAGAGAATTCTTGCGTTTGGTCGTAAAGGAATGGACTACCCTCTCTGTCAGATTGTTCGAGATCGAATAACGACCGTCCTTTATATTTATATAAGTGAAGGATTCCTTCCAAAACTTGTGAAGACAATTTAGGACCTCCCACATATAACAACTTTTCCGTTCCTCCTCACTTTTCAGCTCCTGTAGCAGGTTGGCCCTCAGGATTATCATCGCTTCCATGGTCGGTAATCCCTGTCGTCGTCGGGTACGCTCCTCATCGGTAATCATCTTCCTGTCATACTCCCTTTCAAAACGGAAGAGACGGTTTATATTGTCAAGGAAGACATCCCCCCTCTTGTCACCTCCTTCCACGCGAGCTTTCATGAACTTCGCTCTCACGTATGCCAGTGATGGTCAGTATCCTTATTTTATCCGTTTTCAATTCGTCACCGATGAAGACATGGACGTTGTAACCATCCGACATGAAATAGTTCAACTCGGCATTACCTAAAAAAATTGTCAGCACGTCACGCCCACGGGACCATACTCGTAGAAGAAGATAACCACACATTCCACCTTGTTGACAAGAACCCACATATAGCATTTCTTGTACCGGTCATATTTACGGACCTTGCACCAGGTCTCGCCACAATTGACCACGGCAACCTTTTCCAGCGCGATCCTCTTCAGTTCCACCACCATACGGTCAAGGTATTCCTTGCCTTTCTTCTGCCAGTTACGCAAGGTGTTCTCCGATACGTCATTCCCATATCACCAAGCCATTGGTGCAGAGCCCGAAGGTCACATTCTTCACGTATACCTCGTAGACGATGAGCTGCAGGGAACACAATCAACCGGATCCTCATCCGAAACGGAAGCATCCTTTTTTACGGACTGTCTCTTTGAATTTCATCGCGCGGTTATCCAATTCCGCGTGCTCCAGACGTTCAATCAAGTATTCCACATAGCAGCACTTCATTTCAGCAGACACACCCTCACAGCGGTTAAAAGCACGACACGAGAAAGTCTCCCGCGCCAGAAGCTCGCGTTTCTGAAATATCAACTGTTGTAATTTGTCCGTATCCATATATACCTTTTGCGAACGGTTACCATGAGCGAACAGGCAGACAATACGACCGTCTTTAAACATGACGATATAAATCTCATCATCTGAAGGCTCACGGTGCAATTGTTCACGAATGACGGACAGAACACAGGGAATGCTCACAACGCATGTCAGTAAAGCCACGCAGGTAATAGAAGCAGTTGATACCGGACTGTCCGTCTGTAAGCACTCAATTTAGGGCATCCCCCTAAGGGCACTTTTCAGTGCCCTAAACCGAGTTTTATTAATTAATTAGTCTTGAATTTAACATTAGCTGATAGCCAAAGTGATTTTGTCAGGAACCATGTTAACATAATCCCTGCACCCGTTAAAGATATTTTTGAAAAAAGTTCCGATGAAGTTCCAGATAGAACTGCCATGAAGCTTTACCGTTCCAATCACACTATGATATGTTGCAGCCATTTCAGCACCGGCATCACTACCATAATGAAGTGAATTATTACGTTGGGTAGTCAGCTTTCGAATGGTTCGCTCTGCCAGATTGTGGTCTATCGGTAATTCACCATCATCCAAGTAAGCAAAAATCTCTTTCCAAAATCGATGCAGATAATTGAGAGCTTCTCTATAATACTGACTTCTAAATTCTGAATCCTTTGACAGTTCACTGTCCAACAAACTACACAATTCTATCAGGAGTTCCTTCGTTTCCAAGCTTTGCCTTTCCTGTAACCTCTCCTCCGGAGTAAGCCCGGCTTCATCATAAACATGTTTTTTTGAAAAGAATCTCTTAAGAAAGTTCGAAAAGCGTATGGCTACCGGTTCACCACCTTGATTACCTGCTTTAACGAACTTATTGTTTGCATGAGACATACAAACTTGATGTATAGTATCTTTAAACCGGACTGATTTCAACTCATTGCCGATAAATACATAAGCATTGTATCCGTCGGACATAATACTCTTCAATTCTGCACCACCCAAAAAGTCTGTAAGTACATCACGACCACGCGAGCCATTCTCATAGAAGAAAATGGCTGTTTTCTGAGCCTTGTTGACCAGAACCCAAATGTAGCACTTCTTATAGTGATCATATTTACGCACTTACACCAGGTCTCATCGCAATTCACAATCGAGTCTTTTTCCAAAGCTATGGACTTCAATACACAGACCAATTCATCCAGGTATTTCTTGCCTTTCTTAAGCCAGTTGCACAATGTGTTTTTAGAAACGGTCATGCCCATATCTGTCAGCTATTGACGAAGAAGACCAAAAGTTACATTCTTTACATAAACTTCGTAGGCAATGGCCTGCAGAAATTCAGGAGTGGCCCTAGGGTCTTCAAAATTGATTACTACCTCCGGATGGCTTTCAGAAGGGAAATAACCCCACCCGGGCTTTTTACCCGGTTCTGCATAATGAACCATCTCAAAACATTTTTCCGCAAGGAAAGCAATCAATAGCCATTTTTTGACTGCTTACATAAAGAATATCAAAAAAGGACTTGAGTTTTAAGTATTATTAGTTTGGATTCCTATCGTTCATAGGAAAGGAAGTTTGCCGAGGCATGAGTGCTAAAGAGTTATTCCACAATATACCTCTCCACATTCCGTGTCTCCTTACTGAAGTTCACCCCCACTTTCACCAGCCGCCTGCCATCCAGCACATAAGGAATCAGATAACCTCTCTCATCAATTTGCTTCAAGGCATCTTCGGCACTGCCGTTCAGCTTGAACTCAAAGACGTAAACGGCATCTTTTGTCTGCACCACGGCATCGGCACGACCACGCGCACTGCGCACTTCCGCCTGTACGAATTGACCCAGCAAAGTGAAGACGACATAAAAGATGGCCTGATAGTGGCGTTCGGTATTGTTGCTCAGTTCGTAGGGAATGCCTGCAAAGAATACTTTCAAGCGTTCCATGAATGCATCCACATCACCGGAACGGAGTTCACGCATAAACTTGGCTATGTGGAAACCGGTTTCATCATCAGTCACTCCTGTATAATAAGGAACCAAGAAATTCAAGAAACCATAGCGTACCTCATCATTGGGAAAACCCAAAGTGTACAATAGAACATCCCTATCGTAGTCTTTGATGGTCAGATAACCACTTTGATAAATCATGGGAAGCGGATTCTTTACTTCCGCACGATACTCAAAAAAGGCGGAAGCCGTCACTTCAACTCCCTCAATCAGAAGGCGCAAATCATAATCACTCTCTTTCAATAAATTTACCAAATAGGTAGGAGTACCGGTCTGAAACCAGAAATTATCCAAAATCTTCGACTTGCATGCATTCAACACACTGAAAGGATTAAAAACCCCTTCACAATGAGGGTAAAAATGATAACCGTCATACAGCTTCGTCATCCGCTCCAAAGTTGTATCGAAGTCCATCCCATTGGAAACACCCAAACGTTCTATCTCCGGAGTAAACGTTGTGAGCAGTTCTTCCTTAGTAATACCACATAAAGAAGAATAGTCGGGCCATGTACTGATGTCCTGCAACTGATTTAAATCACTGAACACGCTAATCTGCGCAAACTTCGTCACACCCGTCAAAAAAACAAAGCGGAGATAACGGTCGGCACTTTTCAGTACCCCATAAAAGGCTTTCAATATCCGACGATATTCTTCCGTTAGCTTTTCATCCGAAAGAGCTTGAAGCAAAGGCTTATCATATTCATCAATCAACACTACCACTTGCTTACCCGTCTGGGCATACGCCTGCTCTATCACATAGGCAAAGCGCTCTTCGGGACTACGCTCCTGCTTTTCCGCACCATATTTCAATTCCCACTTTTCCAGATATTGATTAAGCATGGCTACCAAATCTCCGGCTGTTTCATATTTACGGGCATTCAAGTCCAGATGCAATACAGGATATTCCTCCCACCGGGTTTCCAGTTTTTCGATGGCAAGTCCGTGAAACAAATCTTTACGTCCTTGAAAGTAAGCTTCGAAGGTAGATATAAGCAAACTCTTACCGAAACGGCGAGGACGGCTCAAAAAATAGGGAGTGGAATTGGATGCTATCTTATAGACCATTGCTGTTTTGTCTACATAAAGATAATTTTCTTCACGCAGCTTTTCAAAAGTCTGTATACCAATCGGCAGTTTACGCATCTGTTCCATCTTATTTCTCTTTTTTAGAAGCTATATGCAAATATACGTTTTTTCTTCAAAGAGAAATCCTATTTATACATTTTTATTCCATTTCCTCCCATGGATAAGGATTATCCACCACATTCTGAAACTCATCAACCGCTTCCTGCTGCTCGGCAGTCAGTGATGCAACACTCCAGGAAGCAATGATAGAACGGCCCTCGTCGGCCAAAGGCTCATCGAAAACCTCTCCATAACAAGCCGTAAGCAAACGGAGTTTCAACAAAGAGGAAGGAAGGAAATCAAGGGTATCCCAGCAACGCCTCAATACCTCCTGCACATGCTGCTGTTTTTCACCATGGTCAATGAACGAGGCACTATACCCCTTCAAAAGCGCAAGACATACATTTGCCTGCTCCTCCACCGTGGTGCCCCAGGTACCGGAATTATACAAAGTTGTGGCTAAGCGATAAACTTCGCTGTTACGACGAGACAAGTCATCACTATAAATAGGACTGCCGTCCATACCCAAATACATCAGATCGTGCGCAGCACGCTGAAGGAGGAGTGCTTCTTCTAAAAGAGACATGCTATTTTGATTTATGATTTCAGAGTTATGATTTATCTATCACCAATGACTAATCATTGATTATCGACGATTATTTGATTACTTCGATGAGGTCTGGATGGATGGTCGCCATGGCAACGGCGATGATACCTTGTATAGCAATCACTACACGACGATCACGGGCACCTTTTACCTTTAGAAAAACACCTTCTTGACCCTCGAAGTCGCCACCGGTGATACGGACTTTCGTACCTTTGGAGAGATTCAGTTCTTCGGGTTGGAAATAGAGAAGATGGTCATTGTAGGTACCGGCGACGGCTATGAAACGCTGCATATCATGGTCGGGAATGATTATTTTCTGACCGCTACGGGTATCAGTAATATATTGCAAATAAGTAATTTGAGACTTAAATCGCTGCACTTCGGAAGGACGTGCGTGGACAAAAACCAGATTACGGATGACGGGAACCAAAGCACGGACTTTCCTGCCCCTACAGATACTTATCTTATATTGCATGGGAATGAAACAGCCAATATTTGCCTTTTCGAGAAGATGCATAGCTTCAAGCTCCCTGCGGTATGTGGCACGCATAGCAAACCAAACTTCGGTCTCTTTATCCATTTCTATTCTTGCTAATTTTACTTAGAAAAAGGTATTCCTTAGGGGCTTTGAACTACTATTACAGAACTGTAGTTCAATCACTTGCGAGCATTTTATGGGAAGTTTGACAAGCACTATGCCCTTCTTGTCAACAGATTCTCTGCGGTTGTTCATTACCTTTTGGTAAGAGACTATAAACGAACGTATTAGAAACAAAAAAGCGTTTTTTAATCGTACGTTAAAAAAACACCTATTTCGAACTTATACAAGACATACTCAAAGAGCTAAAAATAAGAAGATTTTAACTGATTACATATATTGCATATACTGCTGAAATTCAATGTAATATACTTATCATTATTTATTATTAGGAACATTTTTCTATCAAACATTTTGCCATTACAAAAAACGTCTCTATCTTTGCGTTCATTAAACGTACGTTTTTTAAACAGCATATCATCTTATATATCAACCATTTACAACTCACCCTTCACATTTCCCACCAAAATTCCCTTATTTCTCCCTCACTTTTTATACTTTCGCATTTTTTAACCAGAATAAAAAACAGTTAAACGAACGAAGAATTACACAAATGAAAGAACTCAAAAAAAGAAGCATCTCAACAGTAACGAACAGAGAAGCATGTCGTATCAATCTGATACACAGAAACTAAAAGTAACAAAAGTAAAAGAACACAGTTCCATAGTGGATGAAAAGCTATTGTCAGAACGGGTTTACTACGGAGACCAGACCCATGTTTATGTCGGTTACTTAAGAGCCTTTAAATCAGGCTATTTTGAAGGCACAAAAATTAGAAAAATAACGGATATAGCCAAGTTGCTCGTAGCATCCGAAAACTTCACAAAGAGAGCCAGAGGAGAGCAAAAGCCTTTGACTTACAGCACCATAATCACCGAATTGGAGAAGGTATGGGCCATCATAAAACGGGAAGACACCACACTGATTGACCCATACGGATATGATGTAAGGATAAATCACTGATAGTTCAGTACCTGGAAAGGCGGTAATTTTGCCGCCGTCAGCAACCGGACAGAAGGGCTACACCTTTCTTGTCGGATGGTGTAGCCTCAACAAGGCAAGGGCGTAGCCATCCGTACTGAAAGGAGTAGCCCTTTTTCATTGTTGATTATCATACATTTACTAACCCTAAAAACATAAAAAATGGGAAAAGAAAAAACTGAATTTGAGGAGAAATTTGTATCCAAAACAGAAAAAGCAAAAAAGTTATGGGAAAAACGGATTACGGAAAACACGACATTGAGCATGGAGTCTGTACAATGGATGGCACAACGCATAAATTCCCTATTGGAATACATGCGATACGGATATGCATTGATAGCCTACCGAAAGCAGGACGGCAGCTTCTACATGGGAAGAGGAACCCTTGTTTCCTACGAAAGCGACTTCAAAAAGAAACATGACATGACAAGCATTAAAGCTCACGTAGCCTATTGGGACGCGGAACAACAAGGCTGGCGGACTTTTCTGATTGAGAATTTTATGGAGTGGAGACCGATAGTAAACTAATAAAAAACACCAATATCAAAAGCTATGGAGGCTTATTTACTACATGATGCCAATGCCGGCAGCAACCTAAAATTAATGATTATGATACAAGAAGAAGGTATGAAAGGATATGGCATTTACTGGACAGTGCTCGAATTCCTCAGATTGCAGAATGAATATAAAGCCAGCCTGAAAGTGATTCCCATACTGGCACAAAAAGCAAGGGTGACAACCGCCACACTGAAGCGAATCATCTATGACTATGCGCTGTTCGAGGTGAACGAGACAAGCTTCTCATCCCCCGGACTAAGCCGCCGCATGGAGCCATGGGACGCCCAACAAGAAGCTAAAAAGGAGGCCGGACGTCGCGGTGGACTGGTTAACCAGCAGAGAATCAGGGATGCCAAAACAAGCAGCGCTTTAGCAAATAAACTAAATAAAGAGAATAAAAAAACCCCTCTCTATCTCCCCAAGGAGAGACGGGAAGAAGGAAGGAGGAGATTCTTCTGACTCCACCGGAGTACACGCTCAACAGACAGACGCATAATTACCAAGGCCTGATGGAAGAGCTGGCAAGGCAGAAAGTAACCGACATACACGATCTGAATGCCATCCTGAGACTGACAGATTTTGGAAAACTGGGAGGGAAAATCTGGAAAATCCTATATGAGTTGAACAGCTCACCCCAACTGAAAGCCCGCATCGTGATGCCCGGAAAGTACATACTGAAATTACTCAGGGGTTAGATTTAATAAAAGAAATATAATACTTATCTTTGCGTTCAAAACAAAACACCCTAATCATTATGAATCTGAAAAAACTATTTTTTGCTTCTGCCCTGCTCTTTGCTGCATGCGGCACTATCCAGGCCCAGGAAGTCATTGCCCACCGTGGTTTCTGGACTACAGACGGTTCGGCTCAGAACTCCCTTGCCGCACTTGTAAAGGCTGATTCTATCCACTGCTACGGCTCCGAGTTCGACGTTTGGCTCACCACAGACAATCAGCTGGTTGTCAATCATGACGCCACCTTTAAAGGCGTGACTATGCAAGATGCCACAGCCAAGGTATGCACCGCCGTACAACTGGACAACGGCGAACAACTCCCTACCCTGCAACAGTATCTGGACAAGGCAAAAAGCCTGAAAACCCGCCTTATCCTCGAACTGAAAGCCCACAAGACCCCCGAACAGGAAACACGAGCCGTAGAGGGCATCGTAAAAATGATAAAGGACAAAGGGCTGGAGGACCGTACGGAATATATCACCTTCTCCCAACATGCCACCAAGGAGTTTATCCGTCTGGCACCCAAAGGCACCCCCGTCTACTACCTGACCGGTGACCTTACCCCCAAGGAGTTGAAAGCATGGGGTTGTGCCGGTCCCGACTATCACTTCAGTGTCTTCCAAAAACATCCTGAATGGATAAAGGAATGCCACGACCTCGGCATGAAAGTAAACGCCTGGACCGTAAACGAAGCCAAAGACATGGAATGGCTCATCAGCCAAGGAGTAGATTTCATCACAACCAATGAGCCGGTAGTGCTGGAAGAAATTTTAAAGAAAAAATAGCCGCTCCTTATACATTTAGAAACAAAAACCAAACAAACCGCTTCATTATGTCCGCAATGGAGCGGTTTCTTGTTTTCAAAAAGATAGCAATTAGTCTTATAAAAAATCTTTTTTCTTATTTTGAGTCAAACTAAACTTTCACATGGATTACAATTTATATAAAAACAAAGCCATATGCTTTTAAATTGAAAGCCTGACAGTAGATATTCTCATTGAATGAAAGTTTCGCTAAAAAATAATAGAAAATAGATATGCTTTACAGTTAATTATAAAACAAAACGTCGTATATTTGCATCGAAATAAAACAAAAGGATATATTAACCAACCGATAAAGGACAAAATGACAAGAGCTATAAAATTCACCAAGATGCACGGTGCCGGAAACGACTACATTTATGTAGATACGACCCAATATCCTATCAGCCATCCGGAAGAACTTGCGAGGGCATGGAGTGCACCGCATACGGGAATTGGAAGTGACGGTCTGGTACTTATCGGTTCTTCGGACAAGGCCGATTTCAGCATGCGGATATTCAATGCCGACGGCTCGGAGGCCCGGATGTGCGGCAATGCAAGCCGCTGCATCGGAAAATATCTTTTTGACTACGGACTGACCTCCAAAACAGAAATCGCACTCGATACACTGTCAGGTATAAGGATGCTAAACCTGCACTTGGCAGACGGAAAGGTCAACTCTGTAACCGTAGACATGGGCATACCTGCCGACGAACCGGCAGACTACGACGGCAAAGGAGCCAAACCGATGAAAGAACAGCCCATCGAAGTGGACGGAGAACGATATGTAGGGACCACCGTATCCATGGGAAACCCGCATCTGGTAATCTTTGTCAATGATATTGAAGCCATCGACCTTACAGTCATCGGTCCCAAACTGGAGAATCACCCTCTCTTCCCCGGACGCATCAATGTAGAATTTGCCCAGATATTGGGAGAAGGAAAAATAAGGATGCGTGTCTGGGAACGAGGCTCGGGCATCACCCAAGCCTGCGGAACCGGAGCTTGTGCCACCGCCGTGGCAGCCTTCCTCACCGGACGCGCAGGAAGGGAATCCATCATCATCATGGACGGAGGCTCACTCACCATCCGATGGGACATCGCCACCAGGCATGTACTGATGACGGGAGAAGCCACCAAAGTATTCGACGGCAAAATTGAATTAATTGACTAATCACCAACTATCAACCAAGAAAAGATTATGGCATTAGTAAACGAACATTTTTTAAAGCTACCGGGTAGTTATCTGTTTTCAGACATAGCCAAGAAGGTAAATACTTTCAGGATAACACATCCCAAGCAAGAGGTCATCCGTCTGGGTATCGGAGACGTTACCCGGCCACTGCCACCGGTCTGCATCGAAGCGATGCACAAGGCAGTGGAGGAGATGGCTGACGCACGGACATTCCGTGGATATGGTCCCGAGCAGGGATACGACTTCCTGATAGAAGCCATCCTTAAGCACGATTACCTTCCGCGAGGCATCCACTTCGGTCCTACGGAAATCTTCGTGAACGACGGAGCAAAGAGCGACACAGGAAACATCGGCGACATTCTCCGCCACGACAACAGCGTGGGAGTGACCGACCCTATTTATCCGGTCTATATAGACAGCAACGTGATGTGCGGACGTGCCGGAGTACTGGAGGAAAACGGCCAGTGGAGCAACGTCACCTACATGCCTTGTACCGCCGAGAACGACTTCATCCCGGAGATTCCGGACAAGCGCATCGACATCGTCTACCTCTGCTACCCCAACAACCCCACGGGCACCACCCTGACCAAGCCCGAGCTGAAGAAATGGGTGGACTATGCGCTCGCCAACGACACGCTGATTCTGTTCGATGCCGCCTACGAAGCCTTCATCCGCGAAGATGACGTACCCCACTCCATCTATGAGATAAAGGGAGCGAAGAAATGCGCCATCGAGTTCCGCAGCTTCTCGAAGACTGCCGGATTCACGGGAGTACGCTGTGGCTACACCGTTGTGCCGAAAGAACTCACTGCCGCCACGCTGGAAGGCGAACGCATCCCGCTGAACAAGCTCTGGAACCGCCGCCAATCTACCAAGTTCAACGGTACCAGCTACATCACCCAGCGGGCGGCAGAAGCCATCTACACACCGGAGGGACAGCGGCAGATAAAGGAAACGATAGATTATTATATGGACAATGCCCGGACCATGAAGCAGGGCCTTGAAACGGCCGGGCTGAAAGTCTACGGCGGTGTGAACGCTCCTTACATCTGGCTGAAAACACCCGACGGAACAAGCTCCTGGCGGTTCTTCGAACAAATGCTGTACGAAGCCAATGTAGTGGGCACACCGGGTGTAGGTTTCGGCCCCAGCGGTGAAGGATATATCCGGCTAACGGCCTTCGGCAAGCACGAAGACTGCGTGGAAGCCATGAAGCGCATCCGGAAGTGGCTGAAATAAAAAAAACAATTGAATTAGCGAGGTACTTGCTATAATCGAGTCGGACTGATCATCCGGAATTTTTCTAAACTTAAAGGTAAAAAGGTATGAAAACAAAAAGTGTAAAATGGGGAATAATGGCAATGGCGCTGTTATCAATGGCAATGCCTTTCACGGCAAAGGCTCAGGATAAAGTGGAAGCGTCGGCAGGCGTCGACCTCGTAAGCGGTTACGTGTGGCGTGGCCAGGATTTGGGAGGGGTAAGCCTCCAGCCGAGCGCATCCATCGCCTACAAAGGTTTCTCTCTGGGAGCTTGGGGCTCCGTAGGCATCGAGAGTTCGGACACGAAAGAGTTCGACCTCATACTGGGATATTCAACCGGAGGCTTCAGCGTATCGGTGACGGACTACTGGTACAATGTGACCGGAGATGGGGTGACAGCCAAATACTTCCAGTACGGTGCACACAATGCTGCCAACTCACATCTGTTCGAAGCGCAAATCGGCTATGATTTCGGCCCCGTAGCCGTAAACTGGTACACCAACTTTGCAGGCGACGACGGTGTTGACAAAGACGGTGACCGTGCTTATTCATCCTACATCTCCGTGGCAGCCCCCTTCACACTGGGCGGTCTGGACTGGACGGCCGAGATAGGCGCTACCCCTTGGGCCACGGACTTCTATGGAGCCAACGGATTTGCCGTATGCGACGTCAGCCTGGGAGTATCAAAAGACATCAAAATCACCGATTCCTTCTCCCTCCCGTTGTTTGCCAAAGCAACCTGGAATCCAAGGTCTGAAGGTGCCTATTTCGTAGTCGGACTAAGTTTCTAAGATGAAAAACCTATGATTTACACACACCGAACGGTAAATCGTAAATTGTCTAATCGTAAATTATTTAAGGTATGAAAAAGATTGAAGCTATTATCCGAAAGACCAAGTTCGAGGACGTGAAGGACGCGCTACTCGAAGCGGACATCGAATGGTTCTCCTATTATGATGTACGGGGCATCGGGAAATCCAGACAAGCCCGTATCTACCGTGGTGTCATGTACGACACCAGTTCCATCGAGCGCATCCTTATCTCCATCGTGGTGCGCGACAAGAATGCGGAAAAGACCGTACAAGCCATCATCAAATCTGCACAAACCGGTGAAATCGGCGACGGACGTATCTTCGTCATCCCCATTGAGGATGCCATACGCATACGTACAGCAGAGAGAGGCGACATCGCACTCTACAATGCCGAACAAGAAAGATAACGGGCAGCTACAAACCACAACCAAGAAAATACAATACAACTAAAAGCAACAAGAAATTATGGATAAACTTATTTTAAGTGAACTGACCAACGGACTGAACACTGTATGGATGTTGCTTGCAGCCATGCTGGTATTCTTCATGCAGCCGGGCTTTGCACTGGTCGAAGCCGGTTTCACCAGAGTAAAAAATACGGCCAATATCCTGATGAAGAACTTCGTTGACTTCATGTTTGGCAGCCTGCTCTACTGGTTCATCGGTTTCGGACTGATGTTCGGTGCAGGCGGATTCATAGGAATGCCCCATTTCTTCGACCTCTCGTTCTACGACGGAGGCGGGCTTCCCACAGAAGGTTTCCTGGTATTCCAGACTGTATTCTGCGCAACGGCTGCCACCATCGTGTCCGGTGCTATGGCAGAACGTACCAAATTCTCCATGTACCTGGTTTACACCATCTTCATCAGTGTGCTGATTTATCCCGTTTCCGGTCACTGGACTTGGGGTGGCGGCTGGCTGATGAACGGTGAGGCAGGTTCCTTCATGATGGAAACATTCGGAACAACTTTCCATGACTTCGCAGGTTCCACCATCGTCCACTCCGTAGGCGGCTGGATTGCCCTGGTAGGTGCGGCCATCCTCGGCCCGCGCATCGGGAAATACGGCAAAGACGGCAAGTCAAGAGCCATTCCGGGACATAACCTCACGATTGCGGCACTGGGTGTATTCATCCTTTGGTTCGGATGGTTCGGCTTCAACCCCGGTTCACAGTTGGCAGCAGCCACTACGGACGATGCAAGGGCCATCTCGCATGTATTCCTCACCACCAATCTGGCAGCCTGCGCAGGCGGTTTCTTTGCATTGGCGGTAAGCTGGATGAAATATGGCAAACCCTCCTTGTCTCTGACACTGAATGGCATTCTGGCCGGATTGGTAGGCATCACGGCCGGTTGTGACATGGTTTCTTCCTTCGGGGCGGTAATCATCGGCACCATCTGCGGCATCCTGATGATTTATTCGGTGGAATTCATCGACCGGACACTGAAAATTGACGACCCCGTAGGGGCCAGTTCCGTACACGGCGTCTGCGGTTTCACGGGAACCATCCTCACCGGACTGTTTTCCACCAGTGAGGGACTGTTTTACGGTGCAGGCTGGAGCTTTCTCGGAGCGCAGGTATTCGGTGCACTCGTAGTAGGCGCATGGGCAGCAGGCATGGGATTCATCATCTTCAAAGGACTCGACAAAATCCACGGCCTCCGCGTTTCCAAACGTGTGGAGGAAGAAGGACTCGACATTTACGAACACGGCGAGTCTGCCTACGGTGCATAATGATTTTATATTTTATTAAACCAACAATTACAACTCTAAGGTATTATGTCAAAATTGAGATTCAGAGTAGTAGAGACGGCGTTCAAGAAGAAACCCGTTGCAGTGGCAGTCCCGGCGGAACGTCCGTCAGAGTATTTTGCCAAGTATGTATTCAACAAGGAGAAGATGTTCCGCTATCTGCCGAGCAAGGTGTATGCCAAACTGACGGATGTGATTGACAACGGAGCTCCGCTGGACCGCAGCATAGCCGACGAGGTTGCCGCAGGTATGAAGAAATGGGCGGTTGAAATGGGGGCGACCCACTATACGCACTGGTTTCATCCGCTGACCGAAGGTACTGCCGAAAAGCACGATGCTTTTGTGGAACACGACGGCAAAGGCGGCGTGATGGAGGAATTCACCGGCAAACTGCTCGTGCAGCAGGAACCGGACGCTTCCAGTTTCCCGAACGGCGGTATCCGCAATACGTTCGAGGCACGTGGCTACTCGGCATGGGACCCCTCCTCCCCGGCATTCATCGTAGACGACACGCTCTGCATCCCGACTATTTTCATCGCCTATACCGGTGAGTCTCTGGACTACAAGGCACCGTTGCTGAAAGCCCTGCGTGCCGTAGACAAGGCTGCCGTCGACGTATGCCACTATTTCAATCCGGAAGTAAAGAAAGTGGTTGCCTATCTGGGCTGGGAGCAGGAATATTTTCTGGTTGACGAAGGGTTGTACGCCGCACGTCCCGACCTGCTGATGACCGGACGCACGCTGATGGGCCATGACAGCGCCAAGAACCAGCAGTTGGAAGACCATTACTTCGGGGCCATCCCCAGCCGTGTGGCCGCTTTCATGAAGGAACTGGAAATCGAAGCGCTGAAACTCGGCATCCCCGTCAAGACCCGTCACAACGAAGTGGCTCCCAACCAGTTCGAGCTGGCTCCCGTCTTCGAGGAATGCAACCTGGCGGTAGACCACAACATGCTCATCATGGCCTTGATGCGTAAAGTGGCACGTAACCACGGTTTCCGCGTACTGCTGCACGAAAAGCCCTTCAAGGGTGTCAACGGTAGCGGCAAGCATAATAACTGGTCGCTGGGTACGGACACCGGTATCCTGCTCCACGCACCCGGCAAGCTGCCCGAAGAGAACCTGCGTTTCATCACCTTCGTAGTGAATACGCTGATGGCCGTATACCGTCACAACGGATTGCTGAAAGCCTCCATCTCCAGTGCGACGAACGCCCACCGGCTGGGTGCCAACGAAGCGCCTCCGGCCATCATCTCTTCCTTCCTGGGCAAGCAGTTGAGCCAGGTGCTGGAACACATCGAAGAGAGCACCAAGGACGATCTCGTCAGCCTCAGCGGCAAGCAAGGCATGAAGCTGGACATCCCGCAGATTCCGGAACTGATGATAGACAATACCGACCGCAACCGCACCAGCCCGTTCGCCTTCACCGGCAACCGCTTCGAGTTCCGCGCCGTGGGTTCCGAGGCCAACTGCGCCAGTGCCATGATTGCGCTGAACTCCGCCCTTGCCGAGCAGTTGGTGGAATTCAAGAAAGATGTGGACGAACTGATTGAAAAGGGGGAGCCGAAAATCTCCGCCATCCTCGAAGTCATCCGCCGGTACATCAAAGTCTGCAAACCCATCCACTTTGACGGCAACGGTTACAGCGACGAATGGAAAGCCGAAGCAGCCCGCCGCGGTCTGGACTGCGAGACAAGTGTTCCCGTCATTTTCGACAACTACCTGAAACCGGAGAGCATCCGGATGTTCGAGTCCATCGGTGTCATGACGAAGAAGGAACTGGAAGCCCGCAACGAGGTGAAATGGGAAATGTACACCAAGAAAATACAGATTGAAGCCCGCGTGCTCGGAGATTTGGCCATGAACCACATTATCCCCGTAGCTACACAGTATCAGTCGGATTTGATTGACAACGTCTACAAGATGAAAGACCTGTTCCCCGCAGAGAAGGCTGCAAAACTGTCTGCCAAGAATCTGGAACTCATCGAAGAGATTGCCGACCGTACCGCCTTCATCAAGGAGCATGTGGATGCCATGATCGAGGCGCGCAAAGTGGCCAACAAAATTGAGAGTGAACGTGAAAAAGCCATCGCCTACCACGACAACATCGTACCGATGATGGAGGAAATCCGTTACCACATCGACAAGCTGGAACTCATCGTCGACAATCAGATGTGGACGTTGCCCAAATATCGCGAGTTACTGTTTATAAGATGAAGGATGAAGGATGAATCCTTAATCCCTATCTCATTCTTTTGTTGGTTGTTTTAAGTTTGCAGGGGGGAGAGGTGCCGCGAGGCAGTTCTCTCTCTTTTTTTCGTCCATGCCAACTGTTGGCGGTAAGCGGGAAATAACCTATCTTTGCCCGTCAGATAAAACAATCCTGTCATCATGAAGAATTTACGTAACTGCTATGCAGCGTTCCTGCTGTTTGCCTTGCTGTCCGTTTCGGCTGCCGCCCCGGCACAAACCGATCTGCAGCAAAAACTGGGTCGGATTTCCGCCATTACGGAAACCCGTCCGTTGGAGTCCACCCGGTTCTCCGAGAAGTATGTAACCTATTTCACCCAGCCGTTGGACCACCGTCGTCCCGAAAAGGGCAGTTTCCGCCAGCGTGTGATTGTCTCCCACGTCGGCTTCGACCGTCCCACGGTGATTGTAACCGAAGGCTATGGAGCCGCCTATGCCCTCAATCCCAAGTATCGCGAGGAACTTTCCGAGTTGCTCGATGCCAACATGATTTTTGTGGAATACCGTTATTTCCTGGAATCCACCCCTGAGCCTAAAGACTGGCAATACCTCACCGCCGAGAATTCTGCCGACGACCTGCACGCCGTCCGCAACGCCTTTAAAAGCATCTATCCCGGCAAATGGATTGCGACCGGCATCAGCAAGGGCGGGCAGACTACCCTGCTCTACCGCACTTTCTATCCGGACGATGTGGATATTTCCGTGCCTTATGTAGCTCCGCTCTGCTACGGGGTGGAAGACGGACGCCACGAGCCTTTCCTCAGGAAAGTGTCTACTCCGGAGGACCGCAAACGGATTGAGGACTTCCAGTTGGAAGTGTTGGAACGGAAAGCCGCACTGCTCCCCCGCTTTGAGAAATATTGCGATGAAAAAGGACTCAAGTTCCGTGCGCCCGTTGAAGAGATATACGACTATTGTGTGCTGGAGTATTCTTTTGCCCTTTGGCAGTGGGGAACTCCCGTCAGCAGCATCCCTGCCACCACGGCCTCGGACGATGAGATATTTGCCCATCTGCTCGACATCAGTAATCCCGACTACTTCATTGCCGACAGTCCCACAGCCTCATTCTTCGTGCAGGCCGCCCGCGAACTGGGCTATTACGGCTACGATACGAAGCCTTTCAAGAAGTATCTTTCCATCCAATCGAGCAAGGATTACCTGCATCGTCTGATGCTTCCCGAAGAGCTGAAAGACATGCCCTTCGACAAGACCCTAAGCAAGAAAATCACGAAGTTCCTAAAAGAGAATGACCCGAAAATGATATTCATCTACGGACAGAACGACCCGTGGACGGCTGCCGGAGTGACCTGGCTGAAAGGGAAGAAGAACATCCATGTATTCGTAGAGCCCGGCGGAAGCCATCGGGCACGCATCGGCACACTGCCCGAAGAGGAAAAGAAGCAAGTGATGGAGCTGATAAATGAATGGTTGAAACAATAAAAACGGATGGTCCGTGTGGCATGAACAGACCATCCGTTTACTCCTGACAGACCATCTGTTCAACCTCAACAGATGGTCTGTTTTTTTATTCTATAATTTGTGCATCCTCAATATCGTCCACTGCCTTTACTGAAGCATCCGGTGTCTTCGGGCGGCGACGCGTAAACTTGAACCAGTTCAGCAGTTCCGAAGCCGCATAGACCAGACTGCTGATGCCGATAATGATAAATGCCGTGGAGCGTACTCCCGTAGGATTGAACAGCGCAACCAGGCCGGCAAGCAGAATCAATACCGGAACCACATAAAAACCTCCCGGTACCGGCATCCAGCGACGGGCAGCGGAAAGCGAGGCAATCTGTTGCACTCCTCCCATCACCAGGATAAATCCCAATACAAATGTCAGCAGGTCGGCAAAGAAACCGGGCATGATAATCAGCCACAAGCCAAACAGCAGGCTGCCCACCCCCTCGATAGGGAAACGGCTGCGCATCTCCGTGCTCTGTGCAAAGTAGCCTATGATGCTGACAAGCGAAGGCACCAGGAAAATGACACCTATCGTAATCACAAAGTAATCACCGGCCTGGTCGGGAAACATCACCAACACCAAACCGATAACCAGCGCACATATCGCACGCAAAAATGAATAACTTAATCCTTTCATGAGTTTATGTTTTTTTGCGAAGATACATCTTTATCCGAATAACTCCACACGAAAATCCCGAAAAATCAGTTTACATTCAGCCAGGCATTCATATCTTCGGCCACAAAGAGCCAGTATAATAACAATAGTACAGCAATAACCACGCCTATGGCAACTAAATGTTTTCTATTCATAGTTTGTTCCTTTCTTTTTTTGAATGAATATTCGTTTTTACTACACTTATAAGAACAATATTTCAAGAAAAATGTTCTTATCCAGAAAAAAAGTCATATTTATTTTGGCAGTTAAAACAAAGTGCTTATATTTGTCGCGAAAACGAAGACAGGCTGCACCTCAGCATAAAAAATGAACAAGTTCATTTTATTATACATTCGGTTTGCACTGTCTTTGCCCCCGATAAAACAAAAAAAGTCAATGAAAACAATGTTAGTAAATACATATTGGTGGTGGCACCCGTTACAACTCCGACAGTCGTAAGGGAGCAGCGCTCGTATGTATATATGTAATATATAGTAAAAAACAAAAAGAGCCCTGTCGCACCAAGCGACGGGGCTTTTTTCGTTTAAGCAATAATGCGTTTTGATTTCTGAAATAGTAAATAGTAAATCGTCAAATAGTAAATAACATGATGAATTTCTTAGTTGACAAAGAAGGTTATTACGGAGAGTTCGGCGGGGCATACGTTCCCGAAATCCTCCACAAATGTGTAGAAGAGTTGCAGAACACCTACCTCAAGGTGCTGCAAAGTGAGGACTTCAAGCGTGAATACGACCAGTTGCTGCGCGACTACGTGGGACGCCCTTCCCCACTCTACTTGGCACACCGCTTGTCCGAGAAGTACGGTTGCCGGATTTACCTCAAGCGTGAAGACCTGAACCACACCGGTGCCCACAAAATCAACAACAGCATCGGGCAGGTATTGCTGGCACGCCGCATGGGCAAGCGCCGCATCATCGCCGAAACCGGAGCCGGACAGCACGGTGTGGCCACAGCCACCGTCTGCGCCTTGATGAACATGGAATGCATCGTCTACATGGGTAAGACCGACGTAGAGCGCCAGCGCGTCAATGTGGAGAAGATGAAGATGCTCGGTGCCACCGTCGTTCCCGTCACCAGTGGCAATATGACGTTGAAGGACGCCACCAACGAAGCCATCCGCGACTGGTGCTGTCATCCCTCGGACACCTACTACGTGATAGGTTCCACCGTCGGCCCGCATCCGTACCCCGACATGGTGGCACGCCTGCAGTCCGTCATCAGCGAAGAAATCAGGAAGCAGCTCCTTGAACACGAGGGACGCGAATGCCCCGACTACCTCATCGCCTGCGTAGGTGGAGGAAGCAATGCAGCCGGCACCATCTATCACTACGTCAACGACCCGCACGTGCAAATCGTCCTCGCCGAAGCCGGCGGAAAAGGCATTGAAACGGGAATGACAGCCGCCACCATCGCCCTCGGCAAGATGGGCATCATCCACGGCTCGCGCACCTACGTCATCCAGAACGAGGACGGACAGATAGAAGAGCCCTATTCCATCTCTGCCGGACTGGACTATCCGGGCATCGGCCCCATGCACGCCAACCTTGCCAAGCAGAAACGTGCCATCGTCCTCGCCGTCAACGACGATGAAGCCATCCGCGCCGCCTACGAACTGACCCGGCTCGAAGGCATCATCCCCGCATTGGAAAGTGCCCACGCACTGGGTGCGCTGGAGAAGATGAGGTTCAAGCCGACGGACGTGGTGGTGCTGACGGTGTCGGGACGGGGGGATAAGGATATAGAGACGTATTTGAGTGATGAGTGATGAGTTATAAGTGATGAGTTATTTGAAAATACGAGATACAATGAAATAAAATACAAGATACAATGAAACAATATGATTATAAAACAATCAGCCGCACCATGCTCGGTGACTTGCATACGCCGGTGAGCACGTATCTGAAGGTGCGTGACATCTTTCCGCAGAGCGCACTTATGGAGAGTTCCGACTATCATGGCAGTGAGAACAACCGCTCGTTCATCGCTCTGTGTCCGCTGGCAAGTGTCAGCATAGACCACGGCACGGCTATCTTCCGCCTGCCGGACGACAGCCGCGAAGAGCATCCCATAACCGAAGAATACCGGGTGGAAAACGCACTGAACGATTTCCTCTGCCGCTTCCGCGTGGAGGGCGAATACAGCAATTACTGCGGACTCTACGGATACACGTCCTTCAATGCGGTCCGCTACTTCGAGGACATCCCCGTGAAGGACAGCCGCGAAGCTACCAACGATGCACCGGACATGCTATACATATTATATAAGTACCTCATCGTCTTCAACGACTTCAAGAATGAGATGCTGCTCCTCGAGATGCTGGCGCCCGGCGAGACCAGCGAACTGGACCAGGTGCAGAAGGCCATCCATAACCGTAACTACACCGCCTACGATTTCCGCGCCGTCGGCCCCACCACCTCCCCGCTTACGGACGAGGAGCACAAGGCGAATATCCGCCGGGGCATCGCCCACTGTCTGCGCGGCGACGTTTTCCAGATAGTCCTCTCCCGCCGGTTCGAGCAGCGTTTCACAGGCGATGACTTCAAGCTCTACCGTGCCCTGCGCAGCATCAACCCTTCGCCCTATCTGTTCTATTTCGACTTCGGAGGCTTCCGCATTTTCGGCTCGTCCCCCGAAACCCATTGCCGCATCGAAGGCCGCCATGCCTATATCGACCCCATTGCCGGAACCACGAAGCGCACCGGCGATGCAGAGCAGGATGCCCTCAATGCCCGGTACCTGCACGACGACCCCAAAGAGAACGCCGAACACGTGATGCTGGTGGACCTTGCCCGCAACGACCTCTCCCGCAACTGCCACGATGTAAAGGTGGACTTCTATAAAGAGATGCAGTATTACAGCCATGTCATCCACCTCGTCAGCCGTGTCAGCGGAACGCTCCGCGAAGAGGCCGACCCCGTCAAGGCCTTCATCGACACCTTCCCTGCCGGTACCCTGAGCGGCGCTCCCAAGGTACGCGCCATGCAACTCATCAGCCAGCTGGAACCGCACAACCGTGGAGCCTACGGCGGCTGCATCGGTTTCATCGGACTGAACGGCTCGCTGAACCAGGCGATTACGATTCGTACTTTTGTCAGCCGCAACGGTGTCCTCTGGTTCCAGGCAGGCGGCGGCATCGTGGCCAAGAGCAACGACGAGTACGAACTGCAAGAGGTGAACAACAAGCTCGGCGCACTGAAAAAGGCGATTGAGATGGCAGAAAAAATGTGAGTTTATGTACGATTTGACGATTTACGATGTACGATTTGCCATGCGGCGTACATTGCGCAGCCAAATCGTACATCGTAAATAAAGTAACTTCAATCGTACATCGTAAATCGTCAAATAGTAAATAAAATAGATTGTAAATACAAAAGATGAAAACAGTTATCATAGACAATTACGACTCCTTCACCTACAACCTTGCCCATCTGGTGAAAGAGCTCGGCGCAGAAACGGATGTGCTGCGCAACGATAAATTCCGGCTCGAAGAATTGGAGCCATACGATAAAATCATCCTCTCACCCGGCCCCGGTGTCCCCGAGGAAGCCGGACTGCTGCTGAATGTCATCCGCACCTATGCCGGACGGAAACCCATACTTGGCGTCTGCCTGGGCGAACAAGCCATAGGACAAGTGTTTGGCGGAAAGCTGGTCAATCTGGAAGAGGTATTCCATGGGGTACAGACGGAGATAAGAATGAAGGGGGAAGGATTAAGGATTAGGGATGAAGGATTAGGGGGGAAGGATTATGAAGGTATTTCTCTCGAAGAAGACTATATCTTCTGCGGTTTACCCGATAGGATTCCCGTCGGACGATACCACTCCTGGGTAGTGGATACGAAGGACTTTCCCGAAGCGCTGGCCATTACCGCCATCAGCCCCGAAGGACAAATCATGGCGCTGAAACATCGGGAGTATGACATACACGGCATCCAGTTCCATCCTGAATCGGTACTGACACCCGACGGAAAAACAATCGTAAAAAACTGGCTTTTCAAATGAGGCACTTCAGAAAAAGAGTAACTTCAATCGTCAAATCGTAAATCGTCAAATCGTAAATAAAAAGATGAAAGCAATACTCACCCGTCTCTTCAACCACGAAGAGCTTACGTCGGAGGAAACCAAACAAATCCTCCTCAACATCACCAAGGAAATGTATCCTGAGGCGCAGATAGCAGCCTTGCTCACTGCCTTCCAGATGCGAAGCATCACTGTGGACGAGCTTATCGGTTTCCGCGAAGCACTGATGGAGACACGCCTTCCCATCGACTTCGCCCCCTATCGCCCCATCGACATTGTAGGTACGGGCGGCGACGGAAAGAACACCTTCAACATCTCCACCTGCGCTTGCTTCGTGGTGGCGGGAGCCGGCTACAAGGTTGCCAAGCACGGCAACTACGGAGCCACTTCCGTGAGCGGAGCCAGCAATGTCATCGAGCAGCACGGCGTACGCTTCACCAACAACCCCGACACGCTGAAACGCAGCATGGAGGAGTGCAACATCGCCTACCTTCATGCCCAGCTTTTCAATCCGGCGATGAAGTTTGTCGGTCCCGTACGCAAGACGTTGGGAGTGCGCACCTTGTTCAATCTGCTCGGCCCGTTGGTGAATCCATGCTGTCCGGCATACCAGCTGCTCGGTGTGGCAGACCTCTCGCAGATGCGCCTATACACCAACGTATTCTATAAGCTCGGCATTGACTTTGCCGTGGTCAACAGCCTCGACAGCTACGACGAAATCTCCCTGACGGACGAGTTCAAGGTGATGACCCGCAACTATGAGCGCATCTACCGTCCGCAGGCCCTCGGCTTCAAGGATGCCCGTCCCGAAGAACTCTTCGGCGGCGTATGCAAGGAAGATGCCGCCCGCATCTTCGACAATATCCTTACGGGGCATGCCACACCTGCACAAACGCAATGCGTCATTGTCAACGCCGCCTTTGCCATCCAGGTGATGGAGCCGCAGAAAGAGATTGAAGAGTGCATCGCCATCGCACGCGAATCATTGGATAGCGGACGGGCGCTGGCGACACTGAAAAAATTTATCGAGATTAATAAATGAAGCAATGAAAGATATACTGTCCGAAATCATCGCCCATAAGCAAACAGAGATTGAACTGCAAAAGCAAACCGTCTCTCTGGAACAGTTGCAGGAGCAAGCCGGAATCATCATCCGGGAGAATGCGGCCCACCGCCGCAGCATGAAGCAGGCCCTTGCCGCTTCTTCTACAGGAATCATCTCCGAGTTCAAACGCCGTTCACCCTCCAAAGGCTGGATAAACGAGGCTGCCCGGGCAGAGGAAATACCCGCCTCCTACGAAGCCGCCGGCGCCGGCGCCCTCTCCATCCTGACGGATGGGAAGTTCTTCGGCGGTACGCTGCGCGACATCCGCACGGCCCGTCCGCTGGTCCACATCCCCATCCTGCGCAAAGACTTCATCATCGACGAGTACCAGCTTCTGCAAGCCTGCATTGTAGGTGCCGATGCCGTATTGCTCATTGCCTCCTGCCTCAGTCCGGAGCAGTGCAGCACCCTCACCGCCCAAGCCCACGAACTCGGGCTGGAGGTATTGCTCGAAATCCACAGCCCTTCGGAACTCTCCTATATAAATAAGGAGGTCGACATGGTGGGTGTCAACAACCGCAACCTCGGCTCTTTCGTCACCGATGTGGAAAACTCCTTCCGGATAGCCCGGCAACTGCGCGAAGCCACCCACGGACCGGCATCCCCGCTCCTTGTCTCCGAAAGCGGCATTTCCGACCCCGAAACCATCTGCCGCCTGCGTGCCGCCGGCTTCCGCGGTTTCCTCATCGGCGAAACCTTCATGAAAACAGCCAACCCGGGCGAAACCCTGAAAAAGTTCATCCAAGACAGTCTCTTAATTAATAATTGAAAATTGAAAGTTGATAATTGTAAATACAAAAGTCTCTCATACAGCGTTACATCGCGCAGCCAAATTGTAAATAGTAAATTGTAAATCGTAAATAAAATGTCTCCTCTCATCAAAGTATGCGGAATGACCGAAGCAGAAAACATCCGCAATGTAGAACTGCAAGGTGTAGATATGATTGGTTTTATCTTCTACCCCAAATCTCCCCGTTGTCTGTGCCAGATGCCCGGGTATCTGCCAGCCTGCGCCAAGCGTGTCGGCGTCTTTGTCAACGAAAGTAAGGAAAACATCCTGATGTATACCGACCGTTTCAGCCTGGACTACATCCAGCTGCATGGCAATGAGGCTCCCGAGTACTGCCGTTCCCTGCACAATGCAGGCCTGCACCTCATCAAGGCTTTCTCCATCTTGCTGCCCAAGGACCTGCTTTCCGTCTCTGCCTACAACGGTCTGTGCGACTACTACCTCTTCGACACCAAGACCCCGCAGTACGGCGGTTCCGGCAACCAGTTCGACTGGAACCTCCTGCACCGCTACAACGGTCCCACCCCGTTCCTGCTCAGCGGTGGCATCAACCCCTACAGCGTAAAAGCCCTCCGGGAGTTCCGCCACCCCTATTTCGCAGGTATCGATATCAACAGCCGTTTCGAGACGGTACCGGGAATAAAGGATGTGGAACGCATCACAAACTTCCTGAAAGAACTCAAGGGAGGTACGATTTGACGATTTACTATTTACTATTTGGCTGCGCAATATACGCCACATGGCAAATTGTACATTGTACATGGTAAATAGTAAATAGTAAATCGTAAATTGTAAAATTGTAAAATTGTAAAATTGTAAATCGTAACATGCAGCATATAGTGCGCAGCCAAATAGTAAATTGTAAATTGTAAAATTGTAAATAGAAATAGTATGTTGAACCGCATTAACCAACTTTTCCAGGACAGCCCCAAGAATCTGCTGTCCATTTACTTTTGTGCAGGCTGTCCCAACCTCGACGGTACTGCCGACGTTATCCGTGCCCTCGAAAGAAACGGAGTCAGCATGATTGAAATCGGAATTCCGTTCAGTGACCCCATGGCCGACGGCATTGTCATTCAGAACGCCGCCACCCGCGCCCTGCACAACGGCATGTCCCTCCGCCTGCTTTTCGAACAATTGCGCGACATCCGTCGCGATGTCCGCATCCCCCTCATCCTTATGGGGTACCTCAATCCCATCATGCAGTTCGGCTTCGAAGCCTTCTGCCAGAAGTGCGTGGAATGCGGCATCGATGGCGTCATCATTCCCGACCTCCCTTTCCGCGATTACGAAGAGAGTTACAAAGCCATCGCCTCGAAGTATGACATCCGTGTCATCATGCTCATTACCCCCGAAACCAGCGAAGCCCGCGTCCGCGAAATAGACGCCCACACCGACGGCTTCATCTATCTGGTGTCCAGTGCCGCCACCACCGGTGCCCAGAAAGACTTCGACACCCGGAAGCAAGCCTACTTCAAGAAGATAGAGGATATGAACCTGCGCAATCCACGCATGGTAGGCTTCGGCATCAGCAACAAGCAGACATTCGATGCCGCTTGCGCCCACTCATCCGGTGCCATTATCGGCAGCCGCTTCGTCACGCTGCTCAACGAGAAGGAAGGAGATGCGGAAAAGGCTATCAGGCAGTTGAAGGAAGATTTGAAACAGTGAGCTTATTCAAATTTCATACAATATATTTTTCGCAATGAAAAAATAAAAGAGACAAAATCTGCAAAGACTTGTCTCTTTTATTTTCTCCCCATCTCATATTTCACTATCTTTGTGCCCGAAAAAAGCTCTAATACGAATATCATGAAAGTCGATTGCCCTTCCGTACTATTGATTTACACTGGCGGAACTATCGGAATGATAGAAAATCCCGAGACCGGTGCGCTTGAGAACTTCAACTTCGACCAACTGCTACAGCATGTTCCCGAACTGAAGCGCTTCAACTACCGCATCTCTTCCTATCAGTTCGACCCACCGATCGACTCTTCCGACATGGAACCTTCCCTCTGGGCAAAGATTGTAAAAATCATCAACTACAACTACGACAATTTCGACGGCTTCGTCATCCTGCACGGTACCGATACGATGGCCTATACAGCCTCCGCCCTCAGTTTCATGCTCGAGAACCTTTCCAAGCCGGTCATCCTCACCGGTTCCCAGCTTCCCATCGGCACCCTGCGCACCGACGGGAAAGAGAACCTCATCACCGCCATTGAAATAGCCGCCGCCAAGCATCCGGACGGTACTCCTATCGTCCCCGAAGTGTGCATCTTCTTCGAGAACGAGCTGATGCGGGGCAACCGTACCACCAAAATCAATGCCGAGAATTTCAACGCTTTCCGCTCCTTCAACTATCCCGCACTGGCAAAGGCAGGCATCCATATCCGTTATAACGAGCACCTCATCCACCGTCCCGACCCGTCACGCCCCATGAAGCCGCACTACCTTTTCGACACCAATGTCGTAGTGCTCACCCTCTTTCCCGGCATCCAGGAAAGCATCATCAACTCCGTGCTTCATGTTCCCGGTCTGAAAGCTGTTGTCCTCAAGACCTTCGGTTCCGGCAATGCCCCCCAGAAAGAATGGTTCATCCGCCAGCTGAAAGAAGCCAGCGAACGTGGCATTGTCATCGTCAACATCACCCAATGCCAAAGTGGCGCCGTCGAGATGGGACGTTACGAAACCGGTCTGCAACTTCTCCAGGCAGGCGTCATCAGCGGCTATGACAGTACCCCCGAATGTGCCGTCACCAAACTCATGTTCCTCCTGGGGCATGGACTGGACCAAGCCGAAATCCGCCACCGCATGAATTCCGACCTGGCAGGAGAAATCACCAAGATTTAGTAAAGCGGCAATACAGAGGACATTTAGTAATATTGATAATTTTCAAGACAAACTTGCATTATCTATCCATACAAAATCGTTAAAAAGCGTTAACCAACACGCTTTTATCCCCCATTAATAAAGCTTATTAGTTTAAATAAACGTACTTTTGCTTACAATCAAGCAAAACAAATGTAAAATATGGGAGAGAATATCCAATACAAACGCTTTCTGCCGCTTGTTATTCTTGCAATGAGTATACTGCTGCAGGGTTGTAAAGACGATGTTTTTAACCCCGAGAAAGTGAAAGCAGCCTATCAGGATAGCTTTCCGGTCAAGAACATAGACCCGGCTATGGATTGGAAAATGACTCAGCAGGTCCGGGTCAATGTTTCTGTATCCGAAGATACCGGCATCGACTACACCATACGTATTTACGACAAGAACCCCTTAATCAGCCGGTCATCTGCCAAACTGCTGGCAGAAGGCACCACCAATAATGCAACTGTATTTACTACCGTCATGGACTGCCCTTCTGTGCTGACGAGCGCTTTTGTGTGCCGCACCGATGCACACAGCCGCAACATAGTAAAATACGTATCCATCCAAAACGGTCAGCTCCACGCCGCTTTCGGCAGTTCCCCTGCAACTACACGTGCCGCATGGACACGCAGTGTCAGCATCGAGACCTATTCACCGGAAAAGTCCGAGGCGGAAATCACCGCAATGCTATCAAGTGCCGAAGAAATAAGGCCGAATACCGATTTTCAAAACGGAAAAGCCTACAAAATCTCCAAAGACAATATATATAGGAATAAAATCAGCAAGGACGGCATGGGAAGTGACAATCCGGCCATCATCATCATTGAAGGCAGCTGGGAACCCAATGGAAACAACATGACCGTTGAACGAGGCTTCGAATTCTATGTGATTGACGGAGGGGAAATCGTGATACCGGACGAGCACACCTTCACTTTAGTGCAATCCAGCCGGTTTATCGTCTACGCGGGTGGAACCATCAAAGGGAACGACATCGAATTGACCAATGCATCCGGAGGCAGCTACAACTACAATGCCGGCACTATGGAAATAGATGATTTCCATGTCAGCCAGGGAGGAGCATTCTATAATTGCGGTACTGTGCGTGTCGATGAAATGAATTTCGACAGCGGATGCAAATTCATCAACCAGGGCAAAGCCTATATCGGGAAAACCGACAGCAACATCACTATAGACAACGGATGCTATCTATATGCGGAAGAATTTGTAGGCACACTGAACATGGGAGACACCTCTTCTGCAGAGATAGAGGATTTCGGGGACCATAGCAACAATTACAACACCCAAATCACGATGGGTGACAACTCCATGATAACCGTACTTGATGAAGCAGAATTGTCACAAGCACAATTTATGGGTCCAAACAATGAATATGCACTGGTAAAAATCAATAAAATTGAAGATATAGGAAATTTCTCCAGTCAGGGAAACATTCATTATGAAGTGAAAGAAATTGACGATGATATCACCGAGGATATCTGGTGGGAAGCCAAATTCCTCGATGCCATCAAGAACACCGAAGGAACCATATCCAAATGGGGAGAATCCCCCATCACCATTCCTGCCGGAGACTGTACGGGCGAAGGCAATACTCCGGACGAGTCCGGCTCAGAAACCCCTACAGACCCGGTCTCCTATACGTACGTATTCGAAGACAACTTCCCGTTGGTAGGCGACTATGACTTCAACGACGTGGTCTTGGACGTGGAGACCTACTATCACCGCGAGAAAAAGACGAACCACATCAAGCGCATACAGCTCGACGTGACCCTTGCTGCAGCAGGAGCAAGCAAGCCGTTGGGCGTAGGGCTCCGGATTACCGGAATCAATAAATCCGATATCCGGGAAGTCAAGACCGGAGGCGACGATTCGCGTTTCCAGGAGTCATTCAACAGCTCGTACAACAAATTCAGGTACAATAACGTTACTTACATGGAAGATTCCGATCCGAGTGTCGTAATCCCCATCGCAGGCGAGGTGCACAATGTATTCGGAGTTGAACCGGGTGAGATGGTAAATACCGGCATTGGAGTAACCGCCAAAAAGTACACTTATGAAGTCATTATTGAACTGGCAGACCAAACCCGGACAGAGCCCCCATTCTCAAAAGACAATCTGGACTTCTTCATCTGTTATCAATATAAAAGCATGGAACAACGCATGGAAGTCCATCTTTACGAATTTTGGGGATATGGCGCCACTGCCGCCGGAACCATACAGCAAGAGAATCTTGACTTGGCAGGCAACAACACGTGGGCAATCTGCGTGCCGTATGGCTTCCGCTATCCCAAAGAAACAATCAATGTGTCACGTACTGATATCCCCGAGGCAAGCGCATATCCGGAATTCATCTATTGGGCCCAAGACAGAACCCAGTATACGGAATGGTACGAACACCCGGTAGAAGAAAATGTATATAGATAAATATAGCAAACAACTATCATAAACAATGAAACAAATATTATTTGTAGATGACAAACCTGCCATAGGCAAGGTACTCTCGGTCTATTTAGGGAAAGAGAATGAGCTGGTTTATTTCGAAGATCCCGTCAGGGCCATAGAATGGCTGAATGAAGGGAACGAGCCCGCTCTCATCATTTCGGACATACGCATGCCCAAGATGACCGGCAGTGAATTCCTGGCATATCTGAAAGGCAATTCACTTTTCAAGGACATTCCGGTTGTGATGCTTTCCAGTGAGGAAAGTACCACCGAGCGCATCAACCTGCTCGAAGCCGGAGCCGAGGATTTCATACTGAAACCTTTCAATCCTATGGAGCTGAAGGCCCGTATCAAGAAATTTCTCTAAACGACAAAATCAATGGATATGTTATATTATATCTACATAGGTAGCAACCGCGTCACCATCGACCACTTGAGCAAAATTGCGGGAGGCATGTTCATGGCTGTTTCATCCTGCAACAAAGCGGCGAAAGTCATCGACGGTATCCGCGAACGGTACAACACATCCATTCTTTACGAAGAAAGCACCCCTCAAAAGGACAGCCAGAACATCACTTTCCTGCACAAGCGCTTCCCCCGTGTCTACATCATCCTCATCACCGAAGGCCTGCAGAAGGAACACCGCAAGCTCTATCTGCAGGCAGGTGTCAACAACACCCTTTCCCCTATGGCCAGCGAAGAGAGCCTCCAGCAAATGACAAAATTCCTCCAACTGCGCAAGGAGCATAAGTTGCAGGAATTCAGCCAGTCACACCGTAAGATATTCAACACCTTCCACCTGCCTGTGTGGAAGCGTATCTTCGACATCCTTTTTGCCGTTGCCGTACTGATTGTGCTGTCTCCCATACTCATCGCGACAGCCATAGCCATCCGCGTGGAAAGCAAGGGAAGAGTGATTTACAAGTCCCAGCGTGTGGGCAGCAACTACCAGATATTCAACTTCCTGAAGTTCCGCTCCATGTACACCAATGCCGACAAGCGCCTGAAAGAGCTGAACGCCCTCAACCAATATAAGATAGAGGAAGAGCTTACGGACGAGCAGCCCGATATCCGCTTCGACGACCTGACCGGCACTTCCGAAGAAGAGGCTACCCTGCTGATTTCGGACGATTTTGTCATCTCTGAAGAAGATTTCCTTAAAAAGAAGGCCCAAGAAAAACAGAATACGTTTGTCAAGATAGAGAATGATCCCCGCGTCACCCGCGTAGGCCGTTTCATCCGCAAGTACAGCATTGACGAACTGCCGCAGCTGTTCAACGTCCTCAAAGGAGACATGAGCATCGTGGGCAACCGCCCGCTCCCCCTCTACGAAGCCGAGCTGCTGACCAGCGACGCATATATCGAGCGCTTCATGGCCCCTGCCGGACTGACGGGACTGTGGCAAGTGGAGAAACGAGGCGGTGCCGGGAAGATGTCGGCCGAAGAGCGCAAGCAACTGGACATTAAGTACGCCAAAGAATTCTCATTCTGGCTGGACATGAAGATACTGTGCAAGACGCTGACGGCGTTTGTGCAAAAAGAGAATGTATAAAAAGATAATAGGAATTATATGGTTTTAGAGATGATAAAAAGATATATCAAGTCCATCATTTACAGTGTAATCCTTTTAGGATTGTTGGGGGTACCTTTGTCTGTGGCTGCGCAGCAGGAGTTGACACGGGAGGAGCGCATCAAGATATTGGAGCAACTCAAGATGGAGGATAAAAAAATAGAAGTCAACACATTGGGTTTAATCAGTCCGAAGACATCAATAGATATTGAGAAATTAGAATTGCCCCCTCTATCTGTCTTTCTTGATGCAGTGACAGAGAATGCGTCAGTAAAAAGAGCACAGTCCCAAGTGGAGCAAGTGAGGAACCAATATCGCCTGGAAAAAAGGAGTTGGTGGAACTACATCAGACTGAACGGTAACTATTCTTACGGACGCTACAATATCATAGGCAATGCCAGTGACGAGTTCACCCCTATGTACCAGACAACCATGTCGAGTGCCCAGCACAACTTCAATGTCGGGGCCAGCTTCGGCATCACCTTAGGAGACTTGTTCAACCGACCACTGAAACTGAAAGACTACCGCTATCAGATAGAGCAATTGCAGTACACGCAGGAAGGAGTTATGGAGGAGCGAAGGCTAAAAGTTCTGGAAGCCTACAATGCGGTTACCGAGCAACTGGCTACCATAAAGGCCAAAGCGGAAACGGCTGCATTGTATAACGCACAGATGAAAATATCTGAAAATAATTTCATACAAGGAGCCATTGATATCATTGCACTTTCTTTGGAACGTGCACGCCGCACCGGTGCCGTGACTAATTATGAGCAAAGCCGCGTAGCTTTACACAATTCAATCGTATTGTTAGAGATGCTGACTAATGTTAAAGTTATAACAGACAAGTAAAACTAATTATGAATATAGTACAATTTTTGGCAAGCTTCTTTTACCGCATCCGTTATTGGTTATTGTGGGGAAGCCTCCTTGTTACAGCATTAGTCATATACTTTACACAGTTTTTACCATACAGTTATACGGTAAACAGCAGTCTATATGCAGGTGTAACCAACAGCACCAATCTGGACGGAAGCCAGCTTATCAATATCAACAGTACCTTCGACAATATCATTAATATAGGCAAGTCCAAAAACACTTTGGCAAAGGTTTCGGTACGTCTGCTTGCAACCAGCCTCGTATACGGTGATGAGTGGAAAGACAACATGTACATTCAAGCCAAACATTATAGGCAGCTCGTCCAAATCCTTCCTAAAGAAGTGCTGGCTTTGGTAGACCGTTCCTCTTTGGATAAAACTACAAATAATCTGATGAATTACCGGAAAGAGAACAGCAGTAATTTTGTCTATTCCATATTCAACCGTCCCTACCCTTATTACAGTTATAGCGCATTAAGCACAATCACCATTAAACGACTGGGTACCAGCGACCTGATAGAATTGGTATATACCTCCTCCGATCCCGGTATTACGCAAAACACCCTCAAGATATTGGAAGATGAACTGTTAAAGGCTTATGAGCAACTCCGGTTCAGTGCCACGAACAGTGCCATCGCCTATTTTGAAGAACAAGTGCGCATAGCCAAAAAAGCACTTACTGCAGAAGAAGATGATTTGACAGACTATAGTGTTCAAAAACAAGTCATCAACTACGACGAGCAATCCAAGGCATTAGCTTTGACCAAATATGCGACGGACGACCGTATGGAAGAAGTGCAGCGAAACTATGGAAGCGCAGTGGCTTTACGCCAGATGTTAGAGAATAAAATGGACATACGTGCCAAGATTATACGCACAAATACTAATTTGTTGCAAGAACTGGAAAAAGTTAGTACCCTGAACCAAAGTATTCTTGAGCAAGAAATATTCACCACAGAACAGAGCCAGCAGAATAGTGATAAACTTCAAAGAGAAAAAGACGCTCTGCAAAAGGCAGAAGAAAAGATAAGCCATCTCTCCGATAATTTAAACGAGTATGGTTTCTCCAAGGAAGGGGTAGGCATTCAAGAAATGGTGACAGAATGGCTGACGGCATGCATCAATGAGGCGAAAGCCAAAGCTGAAGTGAAAGTATTGGTTGACCGCCAACGGGACATTATCGACCAATACCGGGAATTCTCACCCGTAGGCACTCAAATCAAGCGGAAAGAACGTGCCGTAGGCATTGCCGAAGACAATTATCGCCGACAAATAGGAGGCCTTGCCGAAGCACACCTCCGTTTGCAGAATATCAAGATGACAACTGCCAACCTGCAGGTCATAGCATCCCCCGAGTATCCGCTGACAGACAATGGCAGAAAAAGAATTATCTACGTCCTTGCCGCATTCTTCGGCAGTATGATATTCATAAGCGGCTACTTCCTGCTGATTGAATTGTTAGACCGCACTCTCCGCGACCCGGACCGCAGCAAACGCCTGACCGGACTCTCTGTCATTGCAGCATTCAACGGTGTAAGCAACTTGAAGTATCGTGGATTCCTCAAGGCCTGTAACCGGCTTGCCGCTGCCTATAGTTGCCGGCAATTGAACAACTACCTGCACCCGGACCGTCCTACTGTCATAAACCTGCTCAGCATGGAGAAACGTGAAGGAAAATCATTCCTTGCCAAATATTTCATTGATTACTGGGAAACTGAGGGGATAAAAGTGCGCCTTGTAAAATATGACCACGATTTCGATACCCAAAACAAGGGATATGTACAAGCTCAAGAATTGTCTGACTTCTGGGTTCTGAATGAAGCAGAAGAAATACCGGACATCATTTTAGTGGAATATCCTGCTGTCAGTACCGCAACTCTACCTATGTCGGTATTGAAAAAAGCAGATTTCAATTTGCTGATAGCCAACGCCGCCCGATTGTGGGGCAGAGATGACGACACCCGGTTGAAACCGTTAAAGGAAGAATTGGAAGGAACTCCTCTATTTATGTATCTCAACAATGCAGACCGCGAAGTGGTTGAAAGCTTCACCGGAGAATTGCCTCCTCACACCCCGGTTCACAGCTTCTTCAGCCGGTTGGCACAATTAGGTTTAACATCAAAATCAGCAGCTGTCAAATAAATGCAAACGGATATCAAAGGACATAGCATATCTCCCTTGGCGGTAACATTATTAGTGTTCATCATCGGACTGGGTGCACTCATCTATAGCATATTATTCAGTACTTGGGATATCACTGCATACGTTTGCCTTTCCCCTTTCTTCCTGATAATAGCAATACAAGCATTAAGAAACCCTTTTGCCGGTGTATGTTTCCTATTCACATTCAATTACTTTTTCATTCCCTGGTACAGATACACGCAGGGCAGTGGGTTGAGTGTCTGGTATGATGTCGCAACCGTCACCCTGCTTGTGACGCTCCTGATATATTCCTATCACCAACAAGGTAAGATTGCATGGAAATACACCAAAAACATTCTGACGTTCGGAGGTTGCATATGGGCCATATATACTGCGGCTGAAATCATGAATCCAACAGCTCTCACGGAAGCTTGGATTTACTCCCGTGGAATCATATACAGTACCCTTGTCATGTCATTAATTGGCGTTTTAACAATGACCTCCTACAAGCGGTTGCGCGTCATTATGCTTTTTCTGTCCATATTCACATTGACAGCCGTAGCCAAAGCTGTTTACCAGAAATATGCAGGTTTTGATGAGACAGAAACAACCATGCTGATTGAAACGGAAATGTACAAGACACACCTTTTATCCGATGTCACCCGATATTTTTCCTTTTTCACAGATGCCGGAAATTTCGGTTCCAACATGGGCTTTGCCGCCATTCTGTTCGGTATCTCGGCTATCTTCATAAAAGAACGTTCCATAAGAATCTATTATGCAATTATTGCCGTCTGTTCCATATATGCCTTGTTCATTTCCGGAACCCGCGGTGCACTGTTTGTCCCCATCGGAGGAATCATATTGTTAACTTTCCTCAGTAAAAATATCAAGCTCATGGGAGCTACAGTCTTCTTCGGATTGTTTTTTTATGTCTTTTTCGCCCATACCTATATCGGTGAAAGCAACACTTCCATCAGACGCATGCGTACAGCTTTCAGACCTACAGAAGACGCCTCATACATTGTCCGCAAAGAAAACCAAAAAAGATTGGCTGAATATCTAAAATACAAACCTTTCGGAGAAGGACTTGGTTTGGGAGGGGTAGAAGCCAGAAAATATGGTTCCCGTCTCACAACACTCATTCCCCATGATTCTTTTTATGTCAAGATATGGATGGAAACCGGCATTGTAGGATTAGTGCTTTTTCTTACCATATATGTCTGTACATTGTTAAGAGGTTGCTATCTTATCATGTTTCGGATTAAGAATAACGAGCTACGTGGAATACTCACGGCCATTGCTTGCGGTATTTTCGGACTAATGATAAGTGCCTATGGAAATGCCTTTTTCTTTCAATTCCCTACAGGATTTATAATCATTTTATTTTTGTCAGTCCTGATTAACGGGGAGCATATCGACCAACTGCTGACCCAACAAAAAATGAAAAAGAAATAGAAAATATTAAATAGAAAACATATATGAACGACATTTTTTCCATATTCAATCCCGACTGGTGGATGGACGAGAACAACAATGCCTTGCAAATGACAGACGCGGTTCTTTTCTTATTGCTGGCCATCCCCGTAGCCTACTTGTTTATCTATGCATTGGCCTCCTTGCGGAAATACAAGAATCCCTATCCACCGTCCCCCAAGCGACATCGGTTCCTGGTCCTCTTTGTTGTGCTGAAAAACGGCAAGGAAGTGATAGAGTCCATCAATCATTTCCTTGACACGCAGACGTATCCGAGAGAAAAATACGACATCGCAGTGGCTGCCACACAACTGTCCGAAGAAGATTTGGTTACGCTGCTCCAGATGCCGGTCAACATTGTCGTGCCCGATAAAGAACATTGCACAAAGATATATGCCATACAGCAGGTCATGGAGCGCTATTCTCCTCATGAGTACGATGCCATCACCATATTCAATTCAGACAACAAAGTTGTTCCTAACGCATTAGAGCTTTTCAACAATGCCTACTACTCCGGATGTGATGCCATCCAAGCCCACCGCATGACGGAAAACCTGAATACCAACATCGCCGTATTAAACGCCACCAGCGAAGAAATCAACAACCACCTCTTCCGCAAGGCACATACGGCACTGGGATTCTCCTCCGCCCTCATCGGTTCGGGCATGATGTTTGATTTTGAGATGTTCCAGGAAATCGCTCCCAGATTATCAGGAAGCGATTTGGCCAAAGCTACAGAAATGGAACTTCTGAAGGAAAACATATATACCGAATACATGGAAGAAATAGTCTGCTATTGCAAAAAGACGGACGATACATCGGGGTACAGCAAAGAACGCCAGCGCTGGTTGGGCTCACAGTATCGCAGCTCCATACTGGCATTGCAACAATTTCCGATAGCATTCTTACAAGGAAAGTGGGATTTATGCGAAAAATTATTCCAATGGCTACTTCCATCCCGTTTCCTGCTCATCTTATATATCACGATATGTGCCGTGGCAATGACGTTTCTGGAGTGGCCGCTTGCTACAAAATGGTATGCACTTTTAGCCGTTTTATTCATCACTTTTTTGATGGCCATGCCCGAAGGGGAAATCAGCCGCAAATTCCGGAGCGCTTTCTGGTCTCTGCCCATATTGGTAGTCACCTCTTCCATGAGCCACATCACAAGAATCTTTAAACGGAAAAAGAAAAGAAAGGCAGCAAAATGAGAATCGCCATCGAAGCCCAACGCATTTTCCGCAAAGACAAGCATGGCATGGACTTTGTCATCCTGGAGACACTGAAAGAACTGCAAAAGCGGAAAGACGGTAATGAATATTACGTATTCGTTGCTCCGGGGGAGGACTGGTGCCTGGAAGAATCGGAAAACCTCCATATCATTGAGCTTCGCTGCCCTACTTATCCTTTGTGGGAGCAGATAGCATTGCCCCAGGCCGTCAGGAAACTGAAAGCGGACTTGCTGCATTGTACATCGAATACAGCCCCGTTATGGTGTCCCGTCCCTTTGGTGCTGACGCTTCATGACATTATCTATTTGGAGCCGCGTCAGCATCGCAGTCCTTCCTTCTATCAGGAAATGGGATGGCATTACCGTCGCCTGATTGTTCCCCGCATCCTGAAGAAAGCAAGAAATATTATTACAGTTTCTCAGTTCGAGTGTACCCGCATACGCGAAGCGCTGCAACTTCCCAAAGAAGTCATTAAAGCCGTTTACAACGGCTACAGCGCTTACTTTACGATGCAGGAAACACCCGATGAGAGTATTGTGCAGAAATACATACCGCACCCAGACTTTCTTTTCTTTCTTGGAAATACAGACCCCAAAAAGAATGCGGCACGTACCCTGAAAGCATACGCGTTGTATCTGAAAGCATCCCAAACGAAACGCCCCCTTCTCATTGCCGATTTAAAAGAAGAATATATCGACCAGCTTCTTCAGCAAGAAGGAATCACCGGGATAAAAGAACATCTGTATTATCCGGGATATATCGGCAACAAAGATTTAGCAACCCTTTATAATGCAGCATTTGCATTTCTCTATCCTTCCTTGCGTGAAAGTTTCGGGATTCCGATACTGGAGGCTATGGCTTGCGGCACTCCCGTAGTGACGGGCAACGTTTCGGCAATGCCCGAAGTAGCCGGTAAAGGTGCCATTTTAGTCGACCCTCAAGAACCGCAAAAAATAGCAGATGCCTTGCTACGCCTGGAAAATGATGCGACACTCTATCAGCAACAAGTAAATTACAGTCTGGAACGTGTAAAACTGTTCTCCTGGAAACACACTGCAGAAGAATATGTAAAGATATATCACTGTATTCACCAGTAACCGGCAAACATCATGAGAGACTTCATCATCACCAGCCTGCAAACATGGGACATCGAAATAGGTAGTACCATCAAGAATACTGCATTGGAAATTTCAAAGCAGAACCGAGTGCTCTACATCAACACTCCGATGGACATTTCCATCCGGCTGAGAGGGAACAGACAATCTCCGTCCTACATCCGGCGCATGGCTGTCATCAAGGGAGAGACTTCACCGCTCCGGCAAATCAACGCCAACATGTGGGTGCTGGACTGTCCTTTCATGTTGTTCTCGGCCAACTTCCTGCCTGCACCGCTTTTCAATATCGTCAACAGAAAAAACAATGCCCGCATAGCCCGATGGATTGTAGAGCAGGCTGCCGCGCTCGACTTCAAAAATTACATCCACCTCATCGATACAGACATTTACCGCAGCCGCTATCTGAAGGAGTATATCCATCCGTCTGTTAGCATCTATTACCGGCGCGACTACGTCATAGGCGAAGCCTACTGGCGCAGGCACGGCACCCGTCTTGAACCGGAACTGGCTGCTTCGGCCGACCTTGTTCTGGCAAACTCCACCCGTTTTGCCGCAGAGTTGCAAGCCTACAATCCCCATACCTACCCCATCGAAACCGGCGTAAACCTAAAGCTGTACAATCCGGCCAAGAAATACGAAACACCCGGTGACATGCAAGACATTCCACGCCCTATCATCGGATATATGGGTACGATAAACAGTACCCGCCTTGACGGAGACCTGCTCTATCAAATAATAAGCCAGCGTCCCGATTACAATTTTGTGTTCACCGGACCGGAGGACGACGGTTTTCGCCAACACCACATCCACAGCCTGAAAAATGTGTATTTCACCGGGCAGAAAAAGGTGGACGAGTTGCCCGCTTACATCACAGCCTACGATGTCTGTATCAACCCGCAAATGGTGAACGACATTACCGACGGTAACTATCCATTGAAAATAGACGAATACCTGGCTATGGGTAAACCCACTGTCGCAACCAGTACCCACACCATGCGCCACATATTCGCAAATCACACGCACCTGGCCACCACCCCGGAAGAATGGCTTTCGGCCATAGACCGTGCTGTGACCGAAGCCGATGACGAAGAACTTGCCAAACAGCGCATAGCCTTTGCCGAGACCCACAGCTGGGGGCACAGTGTAAAGAAAATATACGACATAATCGATAATTTTTTGAAGGAGAAAGCTACATGAACTATCGTAACATAGACGACCTAAACCATTGCATCCTGCAACATCTCAGCATTCTGCCACGGGATTTCGACCTCATTGTCGGCGTGCCCCGCAGTGGCATGTTTCCCGCCAACCTGCTGGCGCTCTACCTGAACCTGCCGGTCACGGACATAGACTCTTTCCGCAACGGGCATATCTATCAGACCGGAGAACGGGGGAAAACTTTCAACATGAACAATATACATAATGTATTGGTTGTGGATGATAGCATAGCCACGGGAAAAGCCATGAAGAAATGCCGCGAGCTCCTGAAGGACATAGAACATTTATACAACATCCAATATTGCGTCATTTATGCAGTCCCACTACACTCCCATTCCGTAGACTATTTTTTCGAAATAGTCGATTATCCCCGTTTCTTCCAATGGAACATAATGAACCACTCCATCCTGCAAAAAACGTGTATGGACATTGACGGCGTGCTTTGCGCAGACCCCACTCCGGAAGAGAACGACGACGGCGAGAAGTACCGTCATTTCCTGCTGAACGCTCCTCCGCTATTCATTCCCAAAGTCACCATCGGCACACTGGTCACTTCACGCTTGGAGAAATACCGTCCGGAGACGGAAGCCTGGCTCCAGAAGAACCATGTAAAATACAATAAGCTCGTCATGCTGAACCTGCCGGATATGGCTGCACGCCAACGAGCGAATTGCCACGCCTCCTTCAAAGCCAAAGAATACGGTTCATCCACAGACAACATGCTGTTTGTAGAAAGTTCCATGACACAAGCTGTCGAAATCAACCGCCTAACCAAGAAACCGGTACTCTGTACGGAAACGTTCCAGATGATTTATGAATCCAAATCGTTGTACTACAACCTGAAGTCGGGAGAAACATTCCCGTGGCTACGGCGTTTTATGATAAGGATGCGCAACAAATTAAGCTCTCATTCAACCTCTTCCACCTGTAATAATGGCTGTAAAATGTGGAAAAAGTTTTTTCAACGAAGCGTATAACAAAAGATTAACAAGAATAATCACCAAAGGGCTAACAATATAAATAAGCATAAATTGCCAATCTGAAACGGGAGACATAAACTTAAACAGAATACGGACGAACATATTCAAGGGAAGCTGGTGACATGCATACACTAAAAAACAAGAGCTTATCAAAAAATAAGAAGATTTCCATCTTTCCCGTTCCACAAAGTAAGCAGTCAAAGCTATAATCGATACAATGCCCAATAATATGCCGGCATTGGCTACATATAGAAATCCATCTGCTCCTCTTACGCCAATTGTACCTATAGCAAAAAGAAAGTACAAGGCTACTCCCCAAGGAAAAAAAGATTTAAAGTCAGCAACAAAGTTACGTCCGGTAATACTAAACCATGCTCCCACAAAAAAGAAAAAGACAGCATCCATTCTTGGAATCTCCAAAGTTCCCCCTACCAGCCAAATACAACCAAGCACTACCAATATATACCAACGAAAATAACGAAGACACCAGTATACTAATGGAGAAAAGGCCAACATGACCATTAAATCACGTATAAACCATAAAGCTCCATTTACCGGCATTCCATTAATATTCCAAAAACTAATCAGATAATCACAAACAGTATAATCGCTCACTTGTTTATAAGCACCTGATGTCAATTGTACCGGTGATAAAACTGTAACAATCCAATGTCCCACAAGTACTACAAAGTTCCAAAACAAATATGGTATTAATAAGGTTTTAATCCTTGACTTTAGCTTCTTTTTATAGACATCAACAGAAAAGGCAGTGCGAAAGAAAAAGAGATACCCTGAAATAAAAAAAAATAAAGGAACTGCCACTGAAGCCAAAATACGTGATATAAAAAAAGAAGTAGTATGATATATCGGTATCCCTGAATCCGGAATATCCAATCCCATAATACCTTCAAAAAAAGAATGCCACAGAACGACTCCAACAATCATAGGAAACCGCAGTACATCTATAACTCTTGATTGCAAAATATTTTTTTCCATTTGATTTAAATAATCATGTACAAAGTTAATGATTTATAGATGTTTTACAAATTCTCCCCCATTTTTTTCGTGCACTTTTCTTTTTCGTATAGTAAATGGTAGAATACCAATAATTAAGTATCTTTGCCAAGATATTTTTTAACTAATAATGAACATAAAAAAACAACCTTGACCCTCCAAAGCGGAGGTCAAAACGCAGTAAGCATCGAAAAGAATACTGCACACAGTAGAAATCCATTATTGGATCAGTTAGAAATCATTGCAGAGGCAATTGGCGGCTTGTTGGAAGGAAAATCGTCTTTCTCCCAAAGCGAACTGCGCAGTCTGGCCCACATAAGGCAGATGACACGTATGCACAAAACAAAGTCCGGAGAGTAATAGCCACTGTGAGTCAAATGTTTACGAATGTAACAAGTAGAAGGCCGCCTAAAGAGCGAGCTCCACCGGCTACTTTCTATAAAAAAACACATATTTCTCCATTGTAGGCTTCAGTTCCCCAGACGAAGGCCAGAACACCCATACAATAGCTTCTGGACACGCCCAAACATACATTAAGCCTACAAAAGTCCATTTGCAGGCTTATCCTATTATCCCTACCTTTGCATCACCAAACAAAGAGAAAAATACTACGGAAAACGCCGTCGCCACAACAAGCAGCCCCGCTTTACGCACTACTTTTCCCCTCTAAAAAAATATATATGAAAAAGAATTTTTATTTCCAACACTCCTTAATGTCAATGTTCGACCCCAGAATGAAACACTTGGTAGACAACGAAGGACTCAGAGGACTGGGTGCCTACTGGATTATCATCGAAAAACTGTCAATCTTGCCAGAACCGCGCGCGCAACTGGATTATCTCCGTGCCTACTGCGACAGCAAGAAAATCACCTTATGCTACCTTAAGAAAATCATCCTGGAATACGACCTTTTTGAACTGGAAGAAGACGGATACTTTATGCCCAAAGAGTTGAATCCCCTACACAAAAAAGGCGAAAAAACGGAAAAAACTACTCAGGAAAAGCCGGATTCCAAAGCAAAAAATGACGAAAAACAGCAAAAAGTATCGAGGAATAAAAGCAAAAAACAGTCTGATTTGTCAAGCAATACACTAAACAACAAGTATTTAGCTAAAAACGCCACAAATACTAATAAGAAGACTATAGATATTAATAAAACAACAACAGCAACAACAGAAGAAAAAGAAGCTGCTGCTGCCGGTGCACTTTCATCACCCCAAACAACACCCGCTCCCATCGAACCCTGGCATACGCTGATAGACAAACTCACCGAAGAAAGTGCCTGGCTGGACGTGGCCTGCATGCACAGCGGCTATGGCAGTTTGCTGAAGACGCACATCAAAGAGGCTGTGGAGGTATTCAGGCAGCACGTCATACTGCACGACAACGGCAATGTGCTGCTGAACATGAAAGACACCCGACAATATTTCGTCAACTTCGTAAGGGCCGGCCAGCGCACCTCGCAGGAGCTGCATATGCTGTTGCAGGGCCTCGAAAAGCAGCAGTCCGCCGCCGCACCTCCCGACCCCTACCGCTACGAGCTGCTTGTGGACGGACGGCGCACCTACCTGGGCTGCCCCATCCCCGACGAAGCGCCACCCCGACCGGACAATACCGCCTTCTGGAACGAAACGACCCGTTCGTGGACGTCGCAAACCCCGCCGCCGTCATCGAAAAAGCCGAAACAGAAACCCGGCTGAAACGCCACACTCCGGCACCCGGAATGCCACACGTCAGCGTTCCGAATGCCACATGTCAACGTTCCGAATGCCACACCTCAGCACGTCCCAAGTGTGGCATTTACCCCCGTGAAGTGTGGCATTTCAACCCGCTAAGTGTGGCATTTCAACCCCTCAGGCTGCCCTGAAACTAAAATCTGCGTCTAAAAAATTATCAGAAAACTACTAAAGCAAACCTATATGAGAAATTTCCATCAACACGGCATTGATACCCGCGGCCGCATCAGCGGCAAAATCAAGATCATCTGCCCGCAATGTAACGACACCCGCGGACACAAAGGCAACAAGTCACTCTCCGTAGACCTGGACAAAGGCCTGTGCTACTGCCACCACTGCGGCTACAAGCTCTACGTGCCCGACGATGCCGAAGAACGCCTCAAGCAGCAGCGCCGCGACATGCACCGGAAGCCCGCCGCACCGCCCCAGCACTTCCGCCGCCCCACCTTCGACCCTGCCCGGATGCAACTCTCCGAGAGCTTGGAACGCTACTGGACCACCGTCCGCTGCCTGCCGCAGGAACTGCTGCGTACCCTGCGCATCACCGAAGAGACGGTGCGCCTGCCGGAAAGCAACCAGGAGGAGAACTGCATCTGCTTCAACTACTTCGAGAACGGGACACTCGTCAACACCAAGTACCGCAGCGCCCTGAAACACTTCATGATGGTGAAGGGCGCCGAACTCATCCCCTACAACGTGGACAGCATCCTCGGCACCCCGGAGTGCATCATCACCGAAGGCGAGTTCGACGCGGCAGCCATCATCGCCGCCGGACGCAAGGACGTCATTTCCGTGCCCGCCGGCGCCCAGAGCAACCTCACGTGGCTGGACCGCTTCGTGGAGTCGCACTTCGAAGACAAGCAGGCCCTCTACATCGCCGTAGACGAGGACCCGGCAGGGCAGTCGCTCCGGCAGGAACTCACGCGCCGCATCGGAGTGGAACGCTGCCGCATCGTGCACTTCGGCGAGGGCTGCAAGGATGCCAACGAGCATCTGGTGAAATACGGCGCCGAAAGCCTCCGCATCTGCATCGAGCAAGCCGAAGAAGTGCCCCTGGAAGGCATCTTCACCGCCGAAGACTGCCGCGACGACCTGCGCTCCCTCTACGAGAACGGCCTGCAGCGGGGTGCCGACACCGGCTGGGACAACTTCGACGAACACTGCACCTTCGAGCCCCGCCGCCTGCTGGTGATGACCGGACGCCCCGGCGACGGCAAGTCCGAATTCACCGACGAGCTGGTGCTGCGCCTCTGCCTGCGCCACGAGTGGAAAATCGCCTTCTTCAGCCCCGAAAACATGCCCATCGCCTACCATCTGCACAAGCTGGCGGAGAAGCTGACCGGCCACCGCTTCACCCCCGGACCGGGCATGACGGAAGCCGTCTACGGGCAGGCAGTGGGCTGGCTGGACCGCAACGTGTCGCACATCCTGCCCGACGACGGGAGCTACGGCATCGACCACATCCTGGAGAAAGCCCGCCAGGTGGTGCGCCGCAAAGGGGTGCGCATCCTCGTCATCGACCCCATGAACCGCCTGGAACAACGTCTGGAACCGGGGCAGACGGAAATGGACTACATCACCGACACGCTGAACAAGCTGGGACGCTTCGCCACCCGCAACCAGTGCCTCGTCATCCTCGTGGCCCACCCCCGCAAGGTGAACCGCAACGAAAAGGACGGCACCCGGCGCCGTGTCGAGATGAACGACATCAACGGCTCTGCCAACTTCGCCAACATGTCCGACTTCTGCCTCGTGGTAGACCGCAACGACACGAAGCAGATAGCCACCATCTACATCGAGAAGGTCCGTTTCAAACACTTGGGCAGTGCCCACACCGAAGCCAAGTTCGTCTACAACCACCTGAACGGACGCTACTGGCCCTGCGAGGAAGACGTCATCCACACCCCCCAAGGAGAGCAACTGGGACCGGTGAACACGCAGTTCGACAATGAGAATTGGTTGAAAAATAATGAAGAACAAGGCAGGTTATTCGAGTAAAAATCCGTATCTTTACAAGACGGAAAGAAGAGAATAGGTGCAAGCATGTGCAAACTGTGCAATCACGTGTTATCCCTATTAAAGAAAACATACAACCTGAACTTTAAAGAATATGATGAAACAGAATGATTCCTTTGCAGAGCCTCGCTTCCCCGTCCGCAGTTACGGGAAAGGCGAACTGGCCATGTACTACCTTCCGGGCATTGCCCAGCAGACTGCCGTCAACCGGCTGAACGAATGGATACGCACCGCCCCGGGGCTGGAACAACGCCTGCTTGCCACGGGCATGAACCCTTATTGCCGACGGTACACGCCCGCACAAGTGCAGCTTATGATTAATGTCTTCGGGGAGCCTTCTTAGAAGGTTCCCCCCCTTTTCACATAAATCCTCACCCCCACTCTGTCTATATGCTCACGCAATGCCTCGTTTTCAAGATTGGCATATACCACCACTTCACGCACTTCATCAAAACGAGCTAAAACAGCACATATCCTGATTACTGTTTTCCAACATATTCCATATCTTTTTATTCAGTTTACGCACATCTATGCGAATACAAATATACCTCCTATTTGTCACAAATCCAAAACAAAAGAAACAATAACCTCCCTTATCCTCTCCCAACCTCCTCCTACCTCCCCCAACCTCCCTTCCTCCCTGCCCCATGTCCTATCTTTGTATCAACGAAACGGAGCAGAGGCCATCGCCGCGGAGACACCTCCTTTCCCCTTTCGGAATGAAACATTAACCATTAAACATCAAACATCATGTCAACAGCATTAGTAGTGCGCACACAGCGCCACAAGAAAATCGGGGACAGTAGCTCCCCCATGGTCTACACCCTGAAACGCAAGCCCCAAGATGCCAAAATCTTCGACCTTGCCCGTATCGCGCAAGACATTGAAGCACTGGGAGCCATGTCGGCCGAAGACGTGGAGCACGTAGGCAAAGCCATCGTACGACAGATGCGCCAGACGCTGACGGACGGCAACAGTGTCCGTCTGGACGGCTTCGGCATCTTCCACACCACCTTTAAATGCCGTGCCACCGAACTGGCCAAAGACTGCACCGTGAAAAACATCGAACGCGTCAATATCCGCTTCAAGGTAGCCAACACCCTGCGGCTGGTGAACGACAGCAACGCCACCACCAAAGGTGGAGCAAACAACCTCATCTTTGAGCTTGTAACTGCCGACAAGGATAGTACCGGCGGAGGTTCCGGCGGCAATAATCCCGATGGCGGAGGTTCCGACGGAGACCAGGGGGAGAATCCGCTGGGATAAAAAAATAGGGGTTAGCGATAAGCTTGTGTTCCCTAACCCCTACCCCTAATCACTAACCCCTAACCATTAACCATTATGAGTACAAAATCATCAGCCTGGGATAAGATTCTGAAAGTAATCATTGCTGTAGCTTCGGCACTTTTGGGTGCATTCAGCGCACACGCCATGAACAGCGGTGGTCCCTTTTAGCGAACAGCCCCCAAAGGCAAACAGTAAAGAAAAATGAGAAAAATTGATTTGATTGTGATACATTGCAGCGCCACGTGCGAGGACCGTCCCTTTACCGGGCAAGCTCTGGAAGCCGCGCACCGCCGACGTGGATTTGATGGCACGGGCTATCATTTCTACATCCGCCGTGACGGACAAATCCTGACTACCCGCCCGGTCGAGAGGGCCGGCGCCCACGCCCGCGGCTACAATGCCCACTCTATCGGAATCGCCTATGAAGGCGGATTGGACCACTATGGGAATCCCAAAGACACACGCACGGAATGGCAACGCCACTCGCTCCGCGTACTGGTCCGCGCTTTGCTGATGGACTATCCGGAAGCAAAAGTGGCGGGACATCGCGACCTCAGCCCCGACCGGAACAACAACGGAGAGGTGGAACCGATGGAATGGACGAAACAATGCCCGTGTTTTGAAGTAAAAAAAGAGAAGTGGTAACCAAGAAAAGGGAGGTGACAAAGCATGACAAAAGCTTTGCCACCTCATTTTTTATTCATACATTTGTTCTAATTAAGCAAAATGCGCATCAAACAAAGTTCAGCCGTATGAAGTACCCTATTGGAATACAGAGTTTTGAGAAAATCCGTCTTGGTGAGTACACCTATGTAGACAAAACTGCATTGATTCACCAATTGGTCAATACAAGTAACTACTACTTCCTAAGCCGCCCACGGAGATTCGGAAAGAGTCTGCTCATCAGCACACTGGAAGCCTACTTCAACGGACAGCAGGAACTATTCAAGGGACTGGAAATAGAACAGCTTGAAAAAGAATGGACGAAATATCCGGTACTGCATTTGGATTTGAACACAAGCAAATACGATGAAAAGAACAGCCTTATCAATGTATTGAACGATACCCTCTGCCAGTGGGAAAACATCTACGGAACTGTCCCCAGCGAAGTCAACCCCGAACTGCGTTTCAAGGGAATCATCCGCCGCGCCTACGAGCAGACCGGCCAGCGCGTGGTCATCCTCGTGGACGAATACGACAAACCCATGCTCCAAGCCATTGGTGACGAAGAGCTGCAAAATGAATATCGCAACACACTCAAAGCCTTCTACTCCGTAATGAAAACGCAGGACCGGTATATCCGTTTCGGCTTCCTGACGGGAGTGACGAAATTCGGAAAAGTCAGTGTGTTCAGCGACCTGAACAACCTGATAGACCTCTCCATGGACCGACAGTTCCAGACGCTCTGCGGAATGACCGACAAGGAGATACACACCTATTTTGAAGAACCGCTGCACCAGATAGCCGAAAACTACGGTATCACCTACGACGAGGTCTGCCTGCGACTGAAAGAACGGTACGACGGCTACCGCTTCCGCCAGAACGGAACCAATCTGTATAACCCCTTCAGCCTGCTGAATACCTTCCGTTCCCTGGAGTTCGGCAGCTACTGGTTCGAGACCGGCACCCCCACCTACCTTGTGAAACTGCTGAAAGACAACAACTTCTGTCTGCCCGACCTTACGAGTGAAGGAGTGACTGCAGAGACACTGACAGACGTGGAGTCGTTCAAGGATAATCCCATTGCCGTGATTTACCAAAGCGGCTACCTCACGATAAAGGAATATGACGAAGAATTCAACATCTATCGGCTGGGATTCCCTAACAAGGAAGTGGCCGAAGGATTCATCAAATACCTGGTTCCCTACTACATGCCGATAAAGGACAGTGAATCCGTCTATTTTGTATCAAACTTCATAGCAGACGTACGCAAGGGTAATCCGGAGCAGTTCATGACCCGCCTGGCCACCATGTTTTCTGATACGGACTATAAGATTGTAGGCGATGCCGAACTCTATTTTCAGAATGCTTTCTTCATCGTGATGCGCATGATGGGATTCTATACCAAAGTGGAGCGTCCTACCAGTGAAAGCCGTATGGATATGGTGATAGAGACTAAGGATTACGTCTACATCGTAGAGTTTAAACTGGATGGTACACCCGAGGAAGCCTTGCAACAGATAGAAGACAAAGGATATGCCAAACCCTTCGCAATGGACCACCGGAAACTGTATCGCATCGGCGTAAACTTCTCGTTGGAGAAGAGGAGTATTGACGGATGGAAGATTGAGTGAATGAACAACAATGCCACTTGCTAAAAATGAAGCCAGCGCTTCACCTTATCCTTCAGATTTATATTGACCATGAAGCCAACCAACCACTTTTTAGCGGCCATAGGCATCATATAGAACAGAAGAAAAGGAAGCAGCTTCATCAAATTTTTATCCAAATGCCAATGTGACGGATAAGAAAAATGGCGGGATAAAAGATTTTCCAGATATTGCCGCTTCTTCTCCGGCGAAATACATGCAGAAGCATATACCCGGTTGGCATGATAAAGGCTCATTTTCATGATGTCCAACATCAGTCCGTTATAGAAAGACTCGCCGGTCAAAGAGTGTATATACCCAGACTTCAACAACTGCGTACCAATATATTGTTCTGTCAAAAACTCTGAATACCCTTGCAGCTCTTTCAAACTGGTGACCGATTGAGGATTATAAGTAAAGAACAGTGTACAATCCGGCAACAAGCGGCAAGAACGGGCCCGCAATATCACTTGATACGTAAACCAAGGGTCATCAATCAGATAATGAGGAATACAACGAACCTCATTTTTGCGCAGAAAATCCGTCCGATAAAGCTTGTTCCAAGTAGCTACAAAGATATTCTGCCCCCGTCCGTAACGATATTTAGCCACTGCATAATCTCCATCAGTAATTAGAGTATCCTCGTACTGGCATCCACCGGGATACACTTTTCCTTCCAAATCACGCCGGACGAAGGATGCCGCCACAAAATCCACTGGATGTTCCTGCATCTTATTATACAGCAATTCAATGCACTCCGGTATAAGCACATCGTCGCAATCCATTGTAAACAGATATTCCCCCGTCGCCTTCTCGACAATGGTATTACGTGCCGCCCCCGTACCCTGATTGACCACTTGGTCGATAATACGGACAGCACTTCCGCGTGGATGTTCCCCGGCTACCCTGCGAACTATATCCATACTATCCCCTTTATCATCGACAAAAATAAATTCAATGTTCGGATACGTTTGGTTAAGGGCAGACAATAATGTACGCTCTATAAGACCCGCAGCATTATAAATAGGTATGCCCAGCGTTATAAGCGGAAGAGTATTCATCTTTTTATCCATCGTTTCATTGTACGTAAAAAACGTTGCACATCCAGTATCAACAGAGGGGAAAGCGAAGCCAGACATAAGACAGCATAATCAATGGACAACCGGAAAGGCAATCGCTCTAACGCCGACCTTAGAGCCAATCTCTCCCGGCCAATGAACTCGCCTTTCTCTTTTCTATTATCACAAGCTGTATCCAGCCAAATGTGTACCCGTCGTATATCGTGTACACAAACCCTCATCCAGAAATCAGGGGCCGGATGTTCTTTCACATAGTCACTGTGGTTTTCGAGCCCTTCCAATAAAGACTCTATAATTCTTTTCTGATTATCAACATGATGAGACACCGACTGACTACGCATCCGATAATAATAAGCATCGACCGGAAGTGAACAGACAGCATTGGCATGATAAAAACAAAGAGGATTCAGCACACAATCCTCTGCCTTATTCCCTGGAATATAACGCAAACGGTGCTTTATCAGCAGGTCACGGAGTATCAAGCGATTGGTCAGTACCGGATTGTAATAGAAATCCTGATAGAGCTCTATCCCCGTCTTTATCGGTGATTCAGGTACGTCAAATCCGACAAAACGCCTGCATTTGCCGTCTTCAAAAGCCACATTATTGAATATCAGCATGTCCAAATGGCTTTCGCGGGTCTTCTCATAAAAACGAGACAACAAGCCGGGAGCAATGAAATCATCGCTGTCAACAAACCAGATGTATTTGCCGACCGCCTTTTCAATGGCTTCATTCCGAGTTTCAGCCGCTCCGGAATTAAGATGGGTAAAAACACGGATATTAGCATAATCAGCCCCATATTTCTGTGCTATCCGCAGACTTCCGTCAGTAGACCCGTCATCATAGAGTATTATCTCATATAGCTCTGACGGAACATCCTGATTCAACAAGCTATCTACACATTCAGACAGATAATCTTCCACATTGTATACCGGAACAATAAAACTCAGCCATTTCTCCATAAATTCATTATTCAACCATTTACCTACAAAAATACACAAAAAAAGGGAGCATACTATTTTTTTGTGTACTTTTGCTGGTAATAACAAAAAACTTATGCCTCAGGAGTCACGCCTTAAAAAATCATTGCTCAATGCGCGGGTTAATCTCATTTTTTATTTCCTGAGTTTAGCCCTATCATTTTTTTCCAGAAAAATCTTTCTGGACGTATTGGGTGCGGATTTTATGGGGCTGATAGGCACACTGAACAATCTCTTGGGATTTCTGAACCTTGCAGAATTGGGTATCAGCACAGCCATCGGCTACGTTCTGTATAAGCCCCTCTTCGAACACGATGAAAGGAAAATTAATGAAATCATTTCCGTTTTCGGTTTCATCTACCGACGTATCGGTTTCGTCATTCTAAGCGCAGGATGTGTATTGGCATGCTTCCTGCCCCTGATATTCCCCAATAATGTCTTTGATTTAGGTGTCATCTATTTTGCATTTTTCTCGTATCTGACCACTTCACTGATAGGATATTTTGCCAATTACAAGCAAACCCTTTTGGGAGCGGACCAGAAGAACTATGTAGTGACAGCCTATTTTCAAAGTGCCGTACTGATAAAGACTCTCCTGCAAATGGGGTTAGTATATTATACGGGCAATTATTACCTGTGGATTAGTCTGGAACTTCTGCTGGGTATTACCTATTCCATTATCCTGAACTGGAAAGTCAATCAGGTATACCCCTGGCTGAAAAGCGAAGTGAAGCAGGGAAAGCTGCTTTTCAAGAAATATCCGGAAGTAACCCGGTATACCAAACAGTTGTTTGTACACAAACTGGGCGGTTTTGTACAATTCCAAACCACTCCCTTCCTGGTATATGCCTTCGTCTCACTCAAAACTGTGGCTTACTATGGGAACTATACGCTCATTATTGATAAGATAAGTATATTTATCAGCAACCTATTAGGGAGTACCAATGCAGGAGTAGGCAATCTGATAGCCGAGGGCGATTCCAAACGTATCCAGCAAGTATTCTGGGAGCTGATGGGTATCCGCTTCTTGATAGCCGGAACCATTTCATTTGCCCTGATTCGACTGACCGGCGCTTTTATTTCATTATGGCTGGGAAGTGAATACGTATTGCCCCAACATATTCTATATCTGATTATCATCAACTCGTTCATCAACTACACCCGAGGTGCCATAGACCAATTTACCTATGGGTATGGCTTATTTCAAGATACTTGGGCTCCCATTGCGGAAGTAATCATCAACTTGACTGTTGCCATCGTTGCAGGACATTTTTGGGGACTGCCGGGCATATTGATGGGAAACATAACCAGTTTATTTCTTATCATAGTCATTTGGAAACCTTACTTTCTTTATTCGCAAGGATTCAAAATATCCGTTCTCCACTATTGGATTGGCTACATCAAGCATTTACTGATTATACTGCTACCGGCAATAGTATGCTATTATCTCTTTCCAAACAATAAGTTCACACCCGAAAGCTCCTTTACACATTGGATAGTCTATGGAGCTATTATAATTTCCACTTACGGAATATTCACTTGCTCATTACTCTATCTTTTTACTCCGGGCATACGTGCATTCGCTCACCGGATACTGAAAAGGCATCATTGACGGACTGTTGATTTCAGTCTGCCAAAAGTCCTTTCCCACTCGTCTGCCACATTCTGTATGTCAAAGCGTTTCACATACTGCACACAATTTTTTGACATCTCCATACGCAGTTCTTCATCTTTCATCAATAAGCCCAATTTCCGGGCAAACTCCTTATGCGAGAACGGAGGAACCAACATTCCGGTTTTTCCATCATCAATAATGTCTGTTATAGCTGCATACGAATTGAACGCCACCGGAACCGCCCCGAATGTCATGGCTTCGGTCAATACCATTCCCCAACCTTCAAAGTCACTCGTCAGACATAGGATGCTTGCATCCCGGTAAAAAGATTCAGGGTCTTGCCAACCGGTGAAAACAACCCGTTCCATCTTTGAGGCCTTCTGTTCTAATACCTGCCTTATGGGTCCATCTCCCACAATGACCAGCTCCCAATCGGGAAAATCCTTATATATATACCTCCATATATCAATCAACCGCCCTACACGCTTCTGGCGCCACTCTATCCGGCCTACATACAATATCTGCTTCTTCTTGAGGAAATCCGTGTTTTCTTGAGCGGGATATGTATTCGGATTGGGGATGGCAATCACCCGGCTCAAATCTTTTGAATATATCTGCCTCAAATCAGGAAGAAATTTCAAGGAAAGCAAACATAATGCATCTGTATATCGAAAAATGCCTCCATAATCCGATTGTAATGTACGCTTATAATCATACTTAAGCATAGGAATCTTTATGATACGGGCCATCTTTCTGATTTTTCCCATGATTGTGTTTTTTCCCGGTACCCACATCACGAACTCCCCCAAATGATGGTATATTCCAAGAGGATTATAATGTATCACGGAAATAATGTACACCCCCCGCAAGGCTTTAGAGAAAGGATATAATTTATAATAAGTCTGCGGGTCCTGGTCTATGACCATATCAATACGGTGCTCTTGCAGGAAACCACGGAAAAACAGCCCGTTCTTTTCCACTTCCCGAACCTGATATGGAAAAAAATAAGAGGATGCAGGATATGCATAGTCCATACGGCTTTCATCCCGAACATTGTGCAGACAAAGGACGTTGTGCCCCCGTCTTATGAATTCACGGCATAAAAGGTCACTCACTCTTTCAATCCCTCCTCTTTGAGGGTGGAACATGACAGGATGTATAAACAGAATATTCATAATGCCCTCCGTTATTTCGCTCCAAACATTTTCTTGAATTTTATACCCGACAAGAAATACATCCACCCATCAAAAGCCGATGCCCCCACCCTGCAAAGCAAGAATTTACCCAACACATCCGCTTTATACTGTGGAAGAAAAAATCTTCTTATCCATTCTTTGTCTGATAAAAGGACTTGATGCAAAAAAGATAACCGTTCCTGCCGGGTATACTTATGCTCAGGTTTATAGATTGCCAAAATCACTTTATGAAAAAAGACAGTCAATGAATTCCATGTTCTACCCAGTGAACTATCCTCCAAGTTAAATTTCTTTTGATATACATAGACCCTTTTCAAAAAATTAGAGAATGCTGCATATTCTGCCGGAAAGCTGTTTATACGCACAGACAATACATCTACAGAATACCCTACTCTATAAACGTAATTATTGTAATCACGAATAACCATAAAATCCGCATACATCAAGTAGTCCAACATAAACAGCATATCTTCCAATCCGGAAACAAAAGGCACAAAGCTCACCCGGTATTGCTTGATAATTCGATTATCGTATAGCTTGCTGCCTGCATACGTAACACGCTTGTCTATCAAGTCTGTCAGCACAAGATACATCTGTTCCGAGACCAGCTCTTGTTCGGGAACGTGAAACGTCTGAAAGTCTCCATTTGGCAGATATGCATCAAGAGAACCGACTATTACTCCCTCCTTCGTTTTATCGGCAGGCAATGCACCGTACAGACTTTCAAGATAACAAGGCTTAACATAATCATCCGAATCAATAAAAGTCACATATCTTCCACAAGCATTCATTAACCCCGTATTTCGGGCACAGCTCAATCCTGCATTGGCCTGATGGAAAACCCGTATCCTCGTATCCTTCCCGGCATACTCTTCACAAATCTCCCCACAACGGTCAGGGCTCCCGTCATCTACCAGCAACAGCTCAAAATCCGTAAAGGTCTGTGCAAGAATACTGTCAATGCACTGGGGCAAGTACTTTTCTACCTTATAAACGGGTACTATAACGGATATTTCCGGAAGATTATTCATATTCGCTCATTTTACATGAAACACTGCCTTCATTTTTATAGACAACACCAACAAATAGTAGGCTGACTTTACAAAAGCCTTAAAATACAGATAGCCGGCATACGTAGGAAGCACATAATGGATGTTCTGCAGTATCAGCTTCCATTCGAGGCACAGCCCCGTCATCTCCAACAAAGACGCATACTTTTTGTTCCTGAATACCAAATAACTCTGATAATGAAAGGATGTGTCTTTCGTGAAATACAGAATACGGTCAAAATATTTCGCCTTCAGACTCTCAAAGTATATATATATCAGCCGGTTATCCTGCAAACACCGGGAAGACCGGATAAAGTCGTAGATATAACCAAGCACCAGCACACGACATTCCAAATTACGCATAGACGGCGCCCGCATGATGGAATCCGGCTGCATGGAATAATAGTAAGTGGTCTCATTGACGACATACATACTTTGAGACATACATGCCAACTTAAATGACCATAAATCATCCTCGTGTACAATGCCCTCCTGGAAGTAGAGTTTATGCTGCAAAACGAGGGGACGACTCACCAGCTTGTTCCATGCCATGACATACCATTTTCCCTGCACATAAGTGGAAAGTACAAGAGCATTCCCTTCATAAAACCCGGTGCCTAATGATAAAGGAGGAGCCCAACGTCTGGCGCCGGTCACCTCGTAATTGCCTATCACAAAATCCGGTCGCTTCTGCACCGCTGCATCCGCCAAAAGCTCTATTGCATTCGCTGAAATATAGTCGTCGCTATCCAAGAAGTACAGATAATCGCCAACAGACGCTGAAATACCGGTGTTTCTTGCAGCAGAAAGCCCTCTGTTCTCTTCATGTTCCAGACATCTCACCACCGTTCCGCGCGGATGCGAAGCCACCACCCGTCTGGCTATCTCCATAGAGTCGTCCAAAGTGCAGTCATTCACAAGAATGACTTCCAAATCCTGCCAAGTCTGGTTCAACACGGACAACAAACACCGTTCTATGTACTTGGCAACATTATAAACCGGAACAATAATGGAAACTTTCATGCTTTCAATCATATTTTCAGAATTTCACCTCATGTCCTTCCACAAACTCTTCCCACCACACAACAAGCGTCAACAGATTGAAATATTGCAAAGCCTTGTTCTGCCTATGCCAGAACCAACCACCCTCCTTCTCTGCAACTTGTTCATAATCTGTAAGAAACTTCTCCACTGCATCACGACGCAGATAGTTGTCCATAATGCCGGAAGCAAGAATAAATTCCTTAAAGAAAGCACGTCGGGCCCTATCACGGAAGAACAGTGGCATAGGTGCAAAACCGCCCTGCTTCTTCTTCAAGGTAATGGCCTCGGGAAGTAAAGGTTTATAATGGTGCTTTAACAGATATTTAGAAACGGAACGGCCCCGCGCAATGTCCAGTACACTGTTGCCCCTGCACTTCAACCCTACCGGCAGCTCCTGCAGGAAATGGAAAAGCTCCAGGTCCATAAAAGGATACGTCAGATTGTTACCGAACATGCGTGCCATGCTGGAAGCCTTGAAAAGAATGATACGGTTGATTACAGTCTCCAAATCGGAAAGAATGGCATGCTGCGCGTAAAGATGTTCGAAACTGTGGATATCGGGCCGTAGTGATTTTACCGGTTCAAAATCTTCTTTCGGATTTTGCAGAAGGGCACACAAGGCAGAATCGGAGAAGCCGAAACGCTCCCCTTCCAGAATATGAAGTATCTTATCCAAATGGAAATTGATGCGGGAAAGCTTTCCGCCGGTATCAAAGGTTTCATGCTCCAGCAGACGGTTGATGCCACGCAGCAAGGGACGCAATCCTATGCGGGCGGCTAAATAATGCAGCGCCACTTCACGGCCGGAAGTACCGAAATACTGGTCACTGCCGTCACCTCCCAGAATCACGTCGGGCTTGTCATCGCCTATCATGCGCATGGCACAATAGTTTACCATCAGCCCACCTTCCATAAAAGGCTCACCCAGAAAACGGACAATGTCGGGCAAGGCACTGATTTCCGTACCGTCAATCTCGTACTCGTGGTGACGGGTACCAAAGGTTTCAGACATCAGACGGGCCATGGGCAGCTCCGTCCAGGCATCTCCTTTAAAGCCCACGGAATAGGAGTCAATCTGGCCGTCGTAAATGCTGCGCAGCGCAGCAAGGTTTGAACCGGAATCATAGCCGCCACTCAGCAGGATACCTACCCTGCGGCTATGGCCGATACGCCGGCGGATGGCTTGCGCATGCAATTCTCCATAACGGCGGGAGTAGGTTTCTACATCCGGATTCCGTTCAGTCGCCACCTTGGGTTCATGCTCAAAAACGCTGTCGCGCTTCAGACAATAAATGTCATCTGCCACCTTTTCATATAAGCTGGGATTTCTTTCCTTCAGCGAATCAAACATGGAATGTACTTTCGCTTGTGTCTCTAACTTTACAGAAGCCCAAACCGGCATCAGATAACCAAGCTCTGTCAACATGTAGAACTTTTCGCCGGCACCTAAAGAATGAACATCGAATAGGGCGAAATTATTCTTCTTCAAAATGCCACGCTGAAGGAATGTACTCAATGAAACCAGATTAGGCTCGAAATTTTCTTCCAGTTGGTCCTCTAAAAATTGCCAGGAAGTGGCAAAATTACCATCAATGTGACAATAGACGGGATAATGCGTGCCATGATGGTCGCGCACCACTCCGCATTCATTTTCTGAATAATATACTATGGTGAACGAACCGTCCAGGCGTGAAAAGCCATATGCCGGATCGGATAGAAACGCATCAGCAGCAAGCTTGGCATTGGTATCATCCGGAGTTGCCTGCAAGGTGTCCCGATTATACAAAGTTCCGAAAAAGAAAAGTCTCAGATTATAACTTTCAAAAGAAGATTCCGGCTCTTCTCCCTCTACGCAGGCTGTACGCCAATCTTCTAAAGTGATTTTTCCGTATATCATTTGTTTGCTTATAGACTTATTTGTTTCACGTAAATGCACTTCTTCTATTTTTCGACCACCCCATGCTTTGTATGTATAAAGCTCTTGTTTGCCCCCCGCAGCTTAAAGATATTTCCCGCCATCAGCAGGAAAGTGTAAGGTATCTTTTGCAGGGCCATTGCCAGGCGGCTGGTACAGAATCTTTTGGGAACGGCAACGAGCAATGCCACAGCGAGCAGAACCAGAAGCAGCCACCACTTCAGTCCCCACGTCCAGCGATAAATCGTAAATAGTACGGAAAAAAAGAACGTGAACCCCATCAACAGCAGGCGGGGAATGGAAAGCTGCTGGAAAAGCTTGTCGCAGAAGTCCCAGTTACGCGCAGCAAGCGCCTTCCACAGAAACTTGGCGAAGGTCTGGCAGTAATGCCATTGTGCCGACAGCCAGCGGCGGCGCTGACGGGAGAAATCGTCGGTGTTCTGTATCTTCTCATCGAACACAAAGGTTTCGGGCAGATAATAAAAACGCTTGCCGCGATAGAGCAGGGTCAGCTCCAATTCACGGTCGAAACCGCCCACAGCCTTGATGTCAGCCATCGTATCACGAAACAAGTCATAACGGAACGCCATACCGGAACCGATAAGGGCAGCCGACAAGCCCAGCTTGGCATGCCCCAGACGGAAAATGGTATTGTTGATTTCCTCACTGATGGCATCGAGCAGGGCCATGTCATTGTTCAGGTTCTTGGCACTCCGGTGGGTCTGCACAATCTCGACTTCCGGATTGGCGAAGAGGTCGTTAATATCACTCAGATAATCGTAAGGGATGACATTGTCCGCATCGAGCACCAAAGCGATGTCATAGTCATTGCCGATGGCAGCCATGGCGGCATTCAGAGATTTGGACTTGGTGCTTTTCTCAAAATGCACTTCAACCAGGCGGACAGGAAGCACAGCGAGGGAAGCGTTGGTTTCGGGCTGCATACGGTCCGAAATGACAACCGTATCAAAACAGTCGGCGGGATAATCCTGCTCCAGACATGAATGGACGCACTCGTGTATCACGGCGTCTTCGCGGTAGGCAGGAATCAGTATGGCAAAACGCTTGTGTTCCTTGGCTGGAGGGGGCAGAGGCAGGTCACGCCGGCGTGACGCCAGACTGTAAACCAATAGATACAGTATGTTTATTGCAAACCATATGTATAAAAGCCAATCGAATATATTCAATATATGTTCCAAAATCAGAGCTATTTAAGCTTTAGAGTTGCTGCTTGTTTTTAATGGGTATCCGACACAAAGATACAAAAAAGAAGTAGAGTCTGGACAAAATATACAAAAAATGCGAAGAATATAGGAATAAAAAAACGAGCAAGCTCTCACGAACCCCTCGCCCCTGTAAGAAAAGCCTTAAAGGCTTTTCTTTTAAACTGCATCAATGTTACCTAAAAATCAATCTTTCTCTTTACCTGAAAAATAAAACTTCAATTACCTATTCTGAAAACTTCAAAATCCAATTTTTACCTTTACCTAATTTACCTATTTATTCAAAACATTTAGCTTATGAAAAAAATCTATTTTCAATCCTTTTACCTAATAACTAATATCCTTTATTGAAAACTGTTTTGTTATTTATCAAATCCAAATGCAGTTTCCCAACTGCACTGCAAAGGTAAGTGTTTTATCCGCGCGCGCAAAACGCCGGCACATTTTTCGCGCGTTTTATAACATTGTTTTAGAGTTTAAGGGTACAGTTTACACTTATAAACATTTTATTGTTCATCGGGAGTATACTTTCCAGTAAAAAACAAACCACCGAAGCGCCGAAACGCTTCGATGGCTGTCCCCTTTAAACACCTTTAAACAAAATGAATTTCTTCTTTATTTTCTTGCTTCGGCAATATACCCCAAAGCTTCTTTACATTTTTCTGTAACGTAAGTCCAGTCTTCGGCAGCGACCTTATCCTTCGGGAAGAGTTTGGAACCCATACCTACGCAGAACACACCCGCCTTAATCCAGGAGGTCAGGTTTTCCTGAGTCGGCTCCACCCCACCGGTCACCATCAGCTTGGACCAGGGCATCGGAGCCAGCAGACCTTTCACGAGTTTGGCACCAAGCACGTCGCCCGGGAATATCTTGCAGAGGTCGCATCCTACTTCTTGCGCGAAGCCCACTTCTGAAACGCTTCCGCATCCCGGAGTATAGGCTACCAGGCGACGGTTACAAATCTTGGCAATCTCCGGGTTGAACAACGGGCCTACAACGAAACATGCACCCAACTGCAAATACAGCGCCGCAGTAGCAGGGTCAACGATGGAACCTACACCCATAGCCATCTCCGGGCACTCTTTGGCCGCAAACTTCACAACTTCCGCAAACACCTCGTGGGCAAAGTCACCACGGTTCGTGAATTCGAACGCACGAACACCTCCATCGTAACAAGCCTTTACAACTTTCTTTGCAACTTCTGCATCCTTATGATAAAAGACGGGCACCATGCCGGTAGAACCAATCTTATTCAATACTGAGATTTTATCAAATTTACTCATCTTTTTATTTACTATTTACAATGTACAATGTACAATTTACCATGCGGACTACTTGTACAATGCTTAATTGTCATATTACTTAATATATTATACTTACCTCTATATATTATACTTTACCATTTACTTTATCACGCATAGTGAGTATAGATTTTACTACAATCTTCAAAAGCTCCTTGTTTTCAAGATACAAATCCTGCAACAAATCAGGTTTAACAAGTTCCAATTCCATTATAAGCTCCAACCAATAGGCCGTTTCATCAAGTTCTTCCTCTACCATTTTTAATTTGTTTAAGAAATCCTTGTCTGATTTTCCAACACAAGCTGCCCGATAATTGGCACCGGGAGAAGTACCGGAACGGACAATCTGGTTGCCAATAGCTCTACCTGCTGATGTATTAGGCAACTTGTCTACCAGCCTTATTATTCGTACCGCAAACATCTTCAAGCGGTTTTTCATATCATCTCGATTCATCAGCAGCACAAATTGTACATTGTAAATGATAAATTGTAAATGAACTTATCTCTGCACTCGTCCGCTTGCATCCCCTCCTGCCAGCGCTTCTACCTCTTCTGTGGAAACAAGGTTGAAGTCACCGTTGATAGTGTGCTTCAAGGCGGAAGCGGCTACTGCAAATTCGAGGGCGGCACCCTGGTTGGGTTTTGTCAGCAGGCCGTGGATGATACCACCTGAGAAAGAGTCGCCGCCACCTACGCGGTCGATGATAGGATTGATGTCGTAACGCTTTGACTCGTAGAATTCCTCGCCGTTGTAAATCATTGCTTTCCAGCCGTTGTGGGTAGCGGAGAAAGACTCGCGCAACGTAGAGATTACGTATTTGAAGCCGAATTCCTTCGCCATCGCCTTGAAGATTCCCTTGTAGCCTTCAGCGTCCGTCTTGCCGCCTTCCACGTCTGCATCGGGCTTGAAGCCCAGACAGAGTTCAGCATCCTCTTCATTGCCGATGCAGACATCCACATACTGCATCAAAGGCTTCATGATGGACTGGGCTTTTTCTTTGGTCCAGAGTTTTTTACGGAAATTGAGGTCTACCGACACCGTAACGCCGTGACGTTTGGCAGCCTCGCAAGCCAGGCGGGTCAACTCGGCGGCCTTGTCGGAGATGGCGGGAGTGATACCTGACCAGTGGAACCAGTCTGCACCTTCCATGATGGCATCGAAATCAAAGTCTGCCGCATCTGCCTCGGCAATGGCAGAGTGTGCACGGTCATAGATTACCTTACTGGGACGCATGGAAGCACCGGTCTCAAGATAGTAGATACCTACACGGTCACCACCACGCGCAATGAAATCTGTTTTTACGCCATACTTGCGCAATACGTTGACAGCCGACTGGCCTATTTCATGTTTCGGCAACTTGGTTACAAAATAAGCATCATGTCCGTAGTTGGCACAGCTGACAGCCACGTTGGCCTCGCCGCCGCCATATACCACATCAAAAGAGTCGGACTGCACAAAACGGGTGTTTCCCGGAGTAGACAGCCTCAGCATGATTTCACCTAATGTAACTACTTTCTTTCCCATAATCTTTCTATGTTTTATTTTAATATGAAATTAATTTGTTTCCTTTCAATTTATCATTTCGAGGTATAAACAGAACCTAAATACCTGAAACTATGGAGAGTAAATCAAAATAATATTCGTTCTTCATAGTCTTCGTGTACGGGCACAAAGATACAACAATTTTTGAAATACAAAAAATTATCATATATTTGTATCGAAGATATTAAGATTATAATTGTGTGCGAGCACAAGAAGATGTACGATGGGACGATTTACGATTAGACAATTGAGATTACATTGTAGAATCGTAGCCAAAGCAACATCAATCGTACATCGTAAATCGTTAAATCGTAAATATACAGATGGAAAGAGTCAGAATAAAGGATATCGCCAAGATGGCCGATGTATCCGTGGGAACCGTCGACCGTGTGATTCACGGGCGTAGCGGTGTGTCCGAGTCCAGCCGGAAGCGGGTGGAAGAAATCCTGAAACAACTGGATTACCAGCCCAATATGTATGCCAGTGCACTGGCTTCGAACAAAAAGTATACATTTGCCTGCCTGCTGCCACTGCACGAGAAAGGCGAATACTGGACAGACGTGGAGACAGGCATACACAACGCCGTAGAGACTTACTCTGACTTCAACGTCGCCGTGCACCTCTCCTACTATGATCCGTATGACTATCATTCTTTTGCGGAAGCCTCCGGACAGATTCTGTCACTGGAGCCGGACGGAGTGATGTTTGCCCCCACCGTTCCACAATACACCAAGCCCTTTACGGATGAGTTGACGCAACATAATATACCTTATATATATATAGACTCCAATATAAAGGAAGAGCCCGCCCTATCCTTCTACGGGCAGAACTCGCACCAGAGCGGATATTTTGCCGCCCGCATGCTGATGCTGCTTGCCGGAGAAGACGCGCAGGAAATCGTCATCTTCCGCAAGATAAACGAAGGCATCGTTGGGTCGAACCAGCAGGAACGCCGCGAAATAGGTTTCCGCGAATACATGCAGGAGCATCATCCCGCCTGCCGCATCTGGGAACTGGACCTGCATGCCAAGCGCGACAGCGAGGACACACTGATGCTGGACGAGTTTTTCCAAGAGCATCCTACCGTAAAGAACGGAATCACCTTCAACTCCAAAGCATACATCATCGGGGAATACCTGCTGAAGAAGCAGAAAAAAGACTTCAACCTGATGGGCTATGACTTGCTGCAACGCAACGTAGACTGCCTGAAACAAGGAAGCATCTTCTTCCTCATAGCACAGCAGCCCACCCTGCAAGGATTCGACGGCATCAAGGCCTTGTGCGAATACCTGATTCTGAAGAAGGAAATCACAAGGGAAAACTTCATGCCGATTGACTTGCTGACGAAGGAGAATATAGAGTTTTATTACAATAAATAGTTGCATGTACAATGTACCATCTACAATGTACAATTCGACCATGCGGAAGGGGACTAATACTAGCGCAGCGCAGCCAAATTGTACATTGTAGATGGTAAATGGAAAATTTAAAAGATGGAGGCAAAGTACCTGAAAATCAACCCTGCCGACAATGTTGCAGTGGCTATCACAGCACTCCCGGCCGGTGAAAAACTCACGGTGGACGGAAAGGGAATCACCCTGAACGAGGATGTTCCTGCCGGACACAAATTTGCACTGAAAGATTTTGCGGAAGGCGAAAACGTCATTAAATACGGATATCCCATCGGCCACGCCCGGAAAGCGCAGAAGCAGGGGGATTGGATGAATGAAAACAATATCAAGACCAACTTGTCCGGGTTGCTGGAATACACTTACAACCCCGTCAACGTAGACCTCAATACTACAACCCTAAACCTCAATACCGGCGCGCCAAACCTAACCTTTAGAGGGTACAAACGTAAGAACGGCGACGTAGGTGTGCGCAACGAGATATGGATTATTCCGACAGTGGGCTGCGTGAACGGAATCATCAACCAGCTTGCCGAAGGCCTGCGCCGCGAAACGGGCGGAAAGGGCGTGGATGCCATCATGGCTTATCCCCATAACTACGGCTGCTCCCAGTTGGGCGACGACCACGAGAATACAAAGAAAATCCTCCGCGACATGGTGCTGCATCCCAATGCGGGAGCCGTACTCGTGGTAGGCTTGGGGTGCGAGAATAATCAGCCGGATGTATTCCGCGAGTTCCTGGGAGACTATGACCAGGAGCGCGTAAAGTTTATGGTGACCCAGAAAGTGGGTGATGAATACGAAGAAGGAATGGAACTGCTGCGCGAACTTTATGCCAAAGCCATCCAGGACCAGCGCGAGGATATTCCCTTAAGCGAACTGCGCGTAGGCCTGAAGTGTGGCGGTTCGGACGGTTTCTCCGGTATCACCGCCAATCCGCTACTGGGCATGTTCTCCGACTTCCTCGTAGCACAAGGCGGCACCAGCGTACTGACGGAAGTGCCGGAAATGTTCGGCGCAGAAACCATCCTGATGAACCGCTGCCGCACCAAAGAGCTGTTTGAGGACACGGTGAAGCTGATTAATGACTTCAAGGAATATTTCCTCTCACACGGTGAACCGGTAGGTGAAAACCCGTCTCCGGGAAATAAGGCGGGTGGCATCTCTACATTGGAGGACAAGGCCTTGGGATGCACACAGAAATGCGGCACAAGCTACGTGGAAGGGGTACTTCCATATGGCGAACGCCTGAAAGTAAAGGGACTGAACCTGCTGTCTGCTCCGGGAAACGACCTTGTAGCCGCCACTGCCCTTGCCTCTTGCGGATGCCACATGGTGCTGTTCACCACAGGACGCGGAACCCCCTTCGGAACCTATGTGCCGACCATGAAGATTTCCACCAACTCCACTTTGGCAAAGAACAAGCCGGGCTGGATAGACTTCAACGCCGGAGTTATCGTCGAGAACGAACCGATGAAGAAAACCTGCGAACGCTTCATCGAATATATCATCAAAGTAGCAAGCGGTGAATTCGTGAACAACGAAAAGAAAGGCTACAAGGAAATAGCCATCTTCAAGACCGGAGTAACTTTGTAAATTGAAAATTAAGGGCTGATAGATGGAGGGCGGGACAAAACCATTTTGTGCCGCCCTTTGTTTTTGTTACCTTTGCGGCGAAATTGATTTCACCACAGATAACACCGATTAACATGGAATTGATTGAAAGATAGAAATCTGTGGTGAAACATTAATCTCAACCAAACAATACAACTATGTCAGCAACAACCGATACAACCCCTAAAACCAAAGGCGGCTGGTGGGCACTCAGCCCGTTGGCGGTGTTCCTTTGCCTCTATCTGGTGACCTCGCTCCTGGTGAACGACTTCTATAAAGTCCCCATCACGGTAGCCTTCCTCGCCTCGTCCTGCTATGCCATCGCCATCACGCGCGGCCTGAATCTGGAACAGCGTATCTACCAGTTTTCCGTGGGCGCCAGTAACAAGAACATCATGCTGATGGTATGGATATTCATCCTTGCAGGAGCATTCGCCCAAAGCGCCAAGCAGATGGGCGCCATTGATGCAACCGTAAATCTGACCCTGCATATACTGCCGGACAACCTGCTACTGGCGGGCATCTTCATTGCCGCCTGCTTCATCTCCCTCTCGATAGGAACAAGCGTAGGAACTATCGTCGCACTGACTCCCGTAGCCGTGGGACTGGCGGAAAAGACGGGCATCGACCTGCCCTACATGGTCGCCATCGTGGTGGGAGGCTCGTTCTTCGGAGACAATCTTTCCTTCATATCCGACACCACCATTGCATCGACCAAGACGCAGGACTGCGTGATGAGGGACAAGTTCCGCGTCAACTTCATGATTGTAGTCCCCGCAGCTCTTGTCGTGCTGGGTCTCTACATCTTTCAAGGACTGTCCGTCTCCGCCCCGCCCCAAGTGCAGACCATCGAGTGGATAAAGGTAATCCCCTACCTCATCGTGCTGGGCACGGCCGTAGCAGGTGTCAACGTCATGCTGGTACTGCTGCTGGGCATCCTCTCTACTGGAATTATCGGTATCTATACCGGTACCGCCTTCTTCGACTGGTTCGGAGCCATGGGAACGGGCATCACCGGCATGGGCGAGCTCATCATCATCACCCTGCTGGCCGGAGGCATGCTCGAGACCATCCGCTACAACGGCGGCATCGACTTCATCATCTCCCGGCTGACCCGCCACGTCAGCGGCAAGCGGGGAGCCGAATTCAGCATCGCTGCCCTGGTCAGCATCGCCAATCTCTGTACCGCCAACAACACCATTGCCATCATCACCACCGGCCCCATAGCCAAGGACATCGCCCTCCGCTTCCACCTGGACCGCCGGAAAACAGCCAGCATACTGGACACCTTCTCATGCCTCGTGCAAGGAATCATCCCCTACGGAGCGCAAATGCTGATAGCCTCCGGACTTGCCGGCATTTCACCCATCAGCATCATCGGAAACCTGTATTACCCCTTCTGCATGGGAACATGCGCCATACTCGCCATTCTGCTGAGATACCCCAGGAAATACTCGGGAGAAGGATGAGTGACAAGTGATGAGTTATGGGTGACGTTGTGTGAACATTTAAAAAAAAACACCCCTCGTGCCAACAAATAACTCATAACTCATAACTCAAAACTCAAAATCTTTTCTTACCTTTGCACTCGCTATTACGAGATAGTAGCATAATTCAAATCATTAACTAAAAACATTTTAATTAAATGGCAACAAAAATCAGATTGCAAAGACATGGACGTAAAAGCTACGCTTTCTACTCTATCGTTATTGCAGACGTAAGAGCACCACGTGATGGTAAATTTATTGAGAAGATTGGTACTTACAATCCTAACACCAATCCTGCCACAGTAGATTTGAAGTTCGACCGCGCACTTGACTGGGTGTTGAAGGGTGCACAACCTACTGACACAGTTCGTAACATCCTCTCTCGCGAAGGTGTTTACATGAAGAAGCACTTGCTGGGCGGTGTAGCGAAAGGCGCATTCGGCGAAGCTGAAGCTGATGCTAAGTTCGAAGCCTGGAAGAACAACAAACAAAGCGGTTTGGCTGCTCTGAAGGCTAAGGAAGACGAAGCTAAGAAAGCTGAAGCAAAAGCACGTCTGGAAGCTGAAAAGAAGATAAACGAAGAAAAAGCAAAAGCACTGGCTGAAAAGAAAGCTGCTGAAGCTGCTGCAAAAGCCGCTGCCGAAGCACCGGCCGAAGAGGCCCCTGCCGAAGAAGCCCCTGCTGCTGAAGAAGCTGCTGCCGAATAATAGTAAGCACAGCGTTATCGCTAAAAATGGGATTAAAACTATAAAAATCCTCTCCGGTTCATATCGGAGGGGATTTTTTATTACTATATTTGCAGCTATAATCATTCATTAAAAAAACAAACAATGAAAAAGTTTACTTATCTGCTCGCTGTAGCCGCTGTATTTACAGCTTGTAACAGTGGAAACAACGGTTACACCGTAACCGGAACTGTAGAGGGTGCAGCCGACGGCGACACCGTATATCTGGAAACCGTGGAAGGACGCCAATTCGTAAAATTGGACTCTGCTGTCATCAAAGATGGAACATTTACCTTCAAGGGTACACAAGATACTGCTGTCAACCGCTACATCTCCTACAAAGCCGAAGGAAAAGACGGCGCAGCCATCGACTTCTTCCTGGAAAACGGCAAGATTAAAATCAACTTGTCGCAGGAAAACAACTCTGCCACCGGTACTGCCAACAATGATGCCTACCAGGAAATCAGAGCCCAAATCAACGGTCTGAACAAACAAATGATGAGCATCTACGAATCCATGTCGGACACCACACTGACCGACGAACAACGCGAGGCTAAAGGCAAAGAGATGGAAAATCTGGAAAACAGCATGATATCCGCCATCAAAGCCGGCATCAACAAGAACATCACCAACCCGGTGGGTGTACTCCTGCTGAAGCAGAACTACTACTACATGGATGTGGCAGACCTCGACCCGCTGATGCCCCAAATCCCTGCAGCTTACGACAACGACGAAGCCATCGTCAAGATAAAGAACAACGTTGAAAAGATGAAAGCCACTGCCGTAGGCCAGAAGTTTACAGACTTCGAGATGCAGACGCCGGAAGGAAAAACGGTAAAACTGTCCGACTACGTAGGCAAGGGCAAAGTTGTCCTTGTTGACTTCTGGGCAAGCTGGTGCGGCCCCTGCCGTCGCGAGATGCCCAACCTGGTGGAAGCTTACGCCAAATATAAGAACAAGAACTTCGAGATTGTAGGCGTATCTCTGGACCAGAGTGCTGACGCATGGAAAGAAGCCATCAAGAAGCTGAACATCACGTGGCCGCAAATGTCCGACCTGAAATACTGGAACTGCGAAGGCGCACAGCTTTATGCCGTAAGCAGCATCCCCCACACTGTGTTGATTGACGGTGAAGGAACTATCCTTGCACGCGGACTGCACGGTGACGAGCTTCAGGAAAAGATAGCCGAAGCTGTCAAATAATAAAACCGGACACACCGGAAACTAAAAAAGGAGTGCCACACTTCGTCAATCGAAATGCCACACTTCACGAGGCCCAATCAATGGCATTTACCTCTGTGAAATGTGGCATTTTCCTTGCTGAAGTGTGGCATTCGGAATGATGGAATGCGGCGTTTTTCAAGAGAAGATACGCGCAGCCATTTCCATCCCCAACCTTACGGTTTCCCACTGTTTCTCCTCATCGGCCTCCGAAGGCGAAAGAAGCGCATTGGCATCCGGCAGACATAAAGTGAAACGTTTCAAAGGAATATAGTTCAATACACTTTCGGTTTTCGCCTGCAATTCATCCAATTCGTCTTCCTGAGGATAATGGGACAGCACGAAACCGAACACCGCTTCCTTCTCGTGTATGAACCAGAGCAGACGGTTACGGTCGCACGCGCCACAGTCGTAATTCAGGAAATAAGCATCGGCCCCATGCAGTTGCACCAGCATGTCCGTCGGTGCATGGAATGCAACATACATCCCTGCAGGACGCTCACGCAAAACCCGGTTGTTGAGCCGGATGGTATCTTCCATTATCACCGAATGTACCCCGTCGAACTGGACGTAGCGGCAGCCTGCATCATAAAGTTTGGTAAGCAAAAATTTGTAGCAGGAAGCAATATCATCCGTCAAAAGCCGGATGTCGGAGTAAACGGTTTCTATCTGAGTCCGCTCCACACGTTGAATAATCTGGGTCATAACCTCTGCCGGCGAAGGGATATGCTGTTTTTTCATCACCCCTCCGTCCACAATGGAATCAAGAAATGCGAATTCTTCCAGAATAGGATGCCGTAGCAAACTGAGCCGTCCTGTAATCTCCAAAGGAGAGCCTTCGGAGAAAGGCCGGCCGTCTTTGGAACAAATACCCTCCCAGCTTTCCAAAAAATCGCGACTTCGGAAACCACCATCGGAAACAACCTTCATGCCTCCCAGCTCCAGCCGTTCCACCAGACTGCGCACTTCCGCATCTTCAACAGCCTGCAATATCTGCCGGCTCACCTGCCCGTTCTGATATTGCTCGCGGACATCTTTCAATGCACGAGGTACACAAAAAGCCCCAGCTATATCAATTTTAAACGGAGGAAATACATTTGCCATGTTCATCCTTTCTTTGATTATTATAATAATGATACTTTTGCCCCAATACCATGAGCAGCAAAGCAATACAATCGAATGGCAACAAGAAGTATTATCAAGGACTAAAAACCTTAAATAAACCAATTCGTTGCAAATATAACTAAAAAAATCGAAGATTCACAATCTGCCCAAAAGATTTATCTTCATTTGACACTTCGAAATCAGATGATGTTTATGCATGCAATAATAGTCAGTAATGAATAACTTTAAAAGTTATTTTTCATTAGAAGTTTTCCACTTTAAACAATTACATCATTAACAATCAATAGATTAACACTTTTTAAATCATAAAAAGTTTTCCAAAAAGCAAAACCTATCAATAACTATAATATCTTTGTTTCCGCAATTAAACTAAAAAAGACAGTCACATTTAAGCATAAAAGGTTATGATACAGACAGTACTCAAGCGCGACGGGCGCGTCGTCGGATTCAACGAAGAAAAAATAGCAACGGCCATCCGCAAAGCCATGTTGCATACAGACAAGGGGGAAGACCTGCAACTGATACACCAGATTACGGACCGCATCTCTTTCAAGGGAGATTCGCAGATGACGGTGGAAGCCATCCAGGATTTGGTGGAAGTGGAGCTGATGAAGAGCAGCCGCAAGGACGTTGCCCAGAAATACATCGCTTACCGCAACCAGCGAAGCATTGCCCGCAAAGCAAAGACGCGCGACATGTTCCTGGAAATCATCAACATCAAGTCCAACGACATCACACGCGAAAATGCCAACATGAATGCCGATACCCCGGCGGGCATGATGATGAAGTTTGCCAGCGAAACCACCAAGCCTTTTGTGGACGACTATCTGCTGAGTGAAGAAGTGCTGGATGCTGTCACCCAGAACTATCTGCACATCCATGACAAGGATTATTATCCCACCAAGAGCCTGACATGCGTGCAGCATCCGCTGGACCATATTCTGAAATACGGCTTCTCTGCCGGACACGGCGAATCGCGCCCGGCCAAACGCATCGAGACTGCCAGTATCCTGGGATGCATCTCGCTGGAAACAGCCCAGAACGAGATGCACGGCGGACAAGCCATCCCTGCATTCGATTTCTACCTTGCCCCCTACGTGCGCAACAGCTTCATCGAGGAAGTCAAGAACCTGGAAGAACTGAATGGAAAAGACTATTCCCATCTCTATCAGAAGGAACTGGCCGACTATCTGCTACAGCCGTTGGACGGACTGACGGGCGAGGACCGCATCGTACAGCATGCCGTCAACAAGACCGTATCGCGTGTGCACCAGTCCATGGAGGCGTTTATCCATAACATGAACACCATCCACTCACGCGGCGGCAACCAAGTGGTGTTCAGCTCCATCAACTACGGCACAGACACCTCTGCCGAGGGGCGCTGCATCATCCGCGAGCTGCTGAAAAGCACCTATCAAGGGGTAGGAAACGGAGAAACCGCCATCTTCCCCATCCAGATATGGAAAAAGAAACGGGGTGTGAGCTACCTGCCTGAAGACCGCAACTACGACCTCTACCAACTGGCCTGCAAGGTGACGGCACGGCGTTTCTTCCCGAACTTCCTGAACCTGGACGCCACCTTCAACCAAAGCGAGGACTGGAAAGCCGATGACCCGAAACGCTACCAGCATGAAGTTGCTACCATGGGATGCCGTACCCGTGTATTCGAAAACCGTTTCGGACCGAAGACCTCCATCGGACGCGGCAACATCTCTTTCTCTACCATCAACATCGTCCGTCTGGGCATTGAGTGCATGAACATCGAAGACAAAGAACAGCGCATCGCCCGGTTCTTTGCCAAGTTGGATAGTATGCTCGAAGTGACCGCACGCCAGCTGCACGAGCGCATGGAGTTTCAAAAGACCGCCTTCGCCAAGCAGTTCCCGCTACTGATGTCTGCCTTGTGGATAGGCAGCGAGAAGCTGAAACCGAACGATACGATTGCTTCCGTCATCAACCAGGGAACACTGGGAATCGGTTTCATCGGATTGGCAGAATGTCTCGTGGCATTGCTCGGAAAACATCACGGCGAATCTGGCGAAGCCCAGGAGCTGGGACTGAAAATCGTGACCTATATGCGCGACCGTGCCAACCAGTTCTCGGAGCAATACCAGCACAACTACAGCGTGCTTGCCACTCCTGCCGAAGGGCTGTCGGGCAAGTTCACCCGCATCGACCGTAAGAAGTTCGGCACGCTGCCGGGCATTACGGACCGTGACTACTACACCAACTCCAACCACGTGCCCGTATACTACAAATGCAGCGCCCGCCACAAAGCGGAAGTGGAGGCTCCTTATCATGAGCTGACCCGCGGCGGACACATCTTCTATGTGGAGATAGACGGTGACGCCACCCACAATCCGGAAGTCATTATGCGTGTAGTGGACATGATGGACCAATACAACATCGGCTACGGTTCGGTAAACCACAACCGTAACCGCTGTCTGGAGTGCGGCCACGAAAACTCCACCCCAAACCTGGAAGAATGCCCGAAGTGCGGCAGCAAGCATATCGACAAGCTGCAACGCATCACCGGCTACCTGGTGGGGACAACCGACCGCTGGAACAATGCCAAGCTGGCAGAGTTGAACGACAGGGTCGTTCATAATTAAAAATTGAAAATTAAAAATTAAAGGGCTGCGCAGTGCAAAGCGGAGCTTCATTTTTAATGGTTGACGTTTAATTTTTAATGATTAATGTTCAGCTTCCTACCTGCGATGTTTAATTTCTAATTTTTAATTCCCTACTCATGCTTTCTATTCTCGACATTTTAGAAGATACCACAGTAGACGGTCCGGGCTTCCGGACTGCCATTTATGCTGCCGGATGCCCCAACGGTTGTCCCGGTTGCCACAATCCGGAGTCGTGGGACATCAACCGCGGGCACTGGATGAGTACGGAAGAGATTCTGGAAAAAGTCCTTGCCGACAACTTTGCAGACGTCACCTTCAGTGGTGGAGACCCGATGTTCCAGCCGGAAGGATTCACCCAACTGGCACATGCCATCAAGGAGCGGAGCCGGAAAAACATCTGGTGCTATACGGGCTATACTTTCGAAAAGCTACTGCGCAACCCGCGCCAAGCCCAACTGCTGAAGTACATCGACGTACTGGTGGACGGCAAATTCAAGAAAGAACTGAGGGATGAGGAACTCTATTTCCGGGGAAGCCGCAACCAGCGTCTGATTGACGTACAAACATCCCTGCAAAAAGGCGAAACCGTCATTTACCACTATAATCCGAAAAAGGGCATTTAAAAAAGAAGAAAAGTTTTCAAAAATATATGAGCACTTTTATAATGTTATAATATCAGGCGCGAATTACACGGAATAACACGGATTCAATAAACAAAATCCGTGAAATCCGCGTAATCCGCGCCTAAAAGAAAGTGTTAAGAGTTTTTTGACACCCTCCACCTATATCACCATTCTATAAATTTCCCTCTTTCCCTGCGCTTCTGCAGCTCCTCCTGAAGAAAGCGCTGCCTATCCTTGGCAATATACCGGCGGGCAAAGATATTGGGCACCGCCACTCCCAGCGCTATGCAGAGAATAATCAGTGAAGCCGTGATGCCGTTGGAAACAACCGCCGTCACCTCGCCTACCACACCGTGCATATTGATAAGCCCAAAAAGTGCACGATACATCAGCACTCCCGGAATCATCGGGATGACAGAAGGAATCGTCAGTACGTGATTGGGAACATGGAACCAATGCACTGCCTTCACGGCTATCAGGCTGACAACCATGCTGCCCATGAACGAACCTATCACCGGTCCGTAACCCAATTCGAAATTGACAAAGTTACGTGTACAAACGGCAATGATGCCGCCCACCGCAACAACCCACAACAAACGCCGCTGTATGTTGAATATCATGGAAAATCCCATGGCAGCTATCGCCGCCGCAATGGCATACACCAGATAACTGTCATGAGGCACCATACTCAATTCGCTGAACTTCTTGTCAATCACGACATCCTCCACCGTCAGCAGGCGCATGGCTATTACAATGCCGAAGGCCATTGCACAGACCATCAGCACCGTATTCACAGCCCGCACAATGCCCACCTGGATATAATTGTCAATCATATCATCCACAAAGTTTATCAGCGGCACCCCCGGAACGATGAACAGTGCACACGCCAACAACGGATGATAGGGAGTTTCCGAGAGCCCGGCAAACGAAGACACATAGGCCAGACAGGTAGAAATCAATGCGGCAATGGCAATACTCATATAGTGATTGATGCCGAACTCCATGCAACGGGCACGGACGCGGAAGCCGGCAAAAGCGCAGATAGAGGTAAACAGAAACGCCATCCAGTCACCACCGAACAGTTTGCAGAAACCTCCGCAGGCAAAGCCGGCACCGATGGCAACAACGTATGGCACATAGTTCCGCTTCTTGTTTTTGATTCTTTCCAGTTCCTCCTCATACTGGTCGAGGGAATAGTCATTCTCAATAGCCCGCCAGGACAGTTTGCTGATTTCGGAAATGGCAGTCATGTTGATGCCATGCTTTTCACATTTCTGGAATTTGGAGAACGAATGCAGGCCGTCGCTCACATTCACCACCAGCATGGTATAACTTACGTCGATGTGGAGCTTTTCTTCCGGCAGCCCCAGATAGGCGGCAACACGGTTCAGGTTACGAACAACACGGTTCGTATCAGCCGCACTCTCCACCAGCAGCTGTCCGGTACGAAGCAATAAATCGAGTTTCCTGCGCAGCAGGGCAATCTCTTGTTCAGTCAAAGTCTTATCCATGAATCTTTTTACCTATTTTTTTGGAGGCACAAAGATAGGCAAAATGTAGAAAACGATTTCATTCTTTCGGCAGAAAACTCTACCTTTGCAGCCGTTTTTTTAATGGACACAAATGGAAATATTCTGGAATACTATCGCACAATACAACGAGGCCACCTGGTGGACACAGCTCCTCATCACCGCAGCAGGTATCCTGCTCACCACGCAACTCTACCGGAAACCGACCTTATGGGCAAAACGCTCCATGAAAATCTACATGGTATTTCTGAACGGGTGGATATCCATCGTGTACTACATGATGTATTGCGGAGCGCGCGGACACCACCATATACTCGCCATCTTCTGGGGAGTGATTGCAGTGTTGTGGCTATGGGATTTGTTTACCGGCTACACTCCGTTCGAGCGCAACCCGAAATACAAGGTACTGGTGGGGGTACTCTATGCAATGCCTTTCCTCTACCCGCTCCTTTCGTGGGCACGCGGAATGGAATTTCCCATGATGACCACCACCGTGATGCCCTGCTCGGTAGCAGTTTTCACCATCGGGCTGCTGCTGGCTTTCTCGCGCAGGGTCAACCTGCTCGTCATTCTGTTCCTTTGCCACTGGGCGCTCATCGCCTTTTCCAAAGTCTACATCTACAAGATTCCCGAAGACCTGCTACTGGCAAGCGCCACTGTGCCTGCCATCTATCTGTTCTTCAAGAACTACTTTGAACAGAACTTGCACAAGGAAACCAAGCTGGGCGCACGGCTCATGAACTGGTTCCTTATCCTCATCTGTATAGTGGTCGGGGTACTGCTCAGCATGACGCTGCTCCATGGGATGAGAGGATAAAGAAATAGCGCGCTTCCGCGCGCCAAAATCATTTCTTCTTTCCCTGATTGGCCACAGCCTCCATCAATTTCTTTATCTCCTCGGGGTCACCCAAGAAATAGTCTTTCGTCAAGTTCAGCTCATCGTCAAACTCAAAGACGTAGGGCACCGCCGTAGGCAGGTTCAGATGCACAATTTCATCGTCCGAAATATGCTTCAGATGCTTGATAATACCCCGCAGGCTATTGCCATGAGCCACTACCAGCAATTCGTCGGCCGTCTTCAGATTCGGGAAGATGACACATTTCCAGTAAGGCATGATACGCTCAATCGTATCTTTCAACGACTCCGTACGGGGCAGTTCGGCATCGGGCACTTCTTGATAACGGTCCTCAAAACGCGGATTACGCGGGTCATCCTCGGCCAATGCATGCGGAGCCACATCAAAGCTCCGGCGCCATACCAACACCTGCTCGTCACCGTACTTGGCAGCCGTCTCTGCCTTGTTCAGCCCTTGCAACTGGCCGTAGTGTTTCTCATTCAACCTCCACGATTTCTCCACCGGAATCCAGTCCTGGTCGAGGCGGTCCAGCACACAATCCAGTGTCTTCACGGCACGCTTCAGATAGGAAGTATACGCCTTCTTGAAGCGGAATCCCTTTTCTGCCAGCAGCTCACCCGCCCTTACAGCTTCAGCAACGCCTTTCTCTGTCAAATCAACATCCGTCCACCCCGTGAAGCGGTTTTCCTTATTCCATGCACTCTCGCCGTGGCGAAGCAAAACAATCTTTTTCATATAGTCTCCTTTCAGTTTTACCTATAGAACACCCGGCTACCTCCTCTTGTTCATGCAATAGCGGACCACATATACCAAAAGTATCAGAAACGCCACCCACACCATGCTGATGACCGGCAGGTAGCGGTTATACAAATATTCCCCTTCCTTCGGGACACGGTTGAAAGTACAGATTATGCAATTACAGCACGCATCGAGTGCATCATGCGAGAATACCGAAAAAACAATGATAGCCACCCCCGCAAGAAGCATCATCAAAGTCCCCCACACCAGCCACTTACCAGCCACGGAAGGATGGAATTGCGAATGAGTGGAATGTACGAATCTAACCATAAACACTTGTCTATTATTACCGGTACAAATGTCCTTCATTTTTAACAATCCGGCAATACCTACTTTTCATCAAAAAGAGAGTCTGCCATCCCAATTAGTAGGTAGCCGCGACCTCTATAAACCACGCCACAAGCTAACCCGAAATGGGGAGCGGCACAACACTAAAAGCCCTACATGTAGGTATTTCACGTTCTCCGGCAAAGCCTTTACTTTGCAGCAAACAATTTAATCACTTTATTTACAATGAAAAAGACTGGTGTTTTTTATGGTTCCAGTACCGGAACCTGCGAAGAGTTGGCTAACCAGATAGCCGAAAAGTTGGGAGTTTCCTCCACCGACGTACATAGTGTTGACAAGATGACCGCCGATAAAATCAAGGAATATGAAGTGCTGGTTCTAGGTACCTCCACTTGGGGAGACGGCGAACTGCAGGACGACTGGTATGACGGCGTAAAGGTACTGAAGAGCGCCGACCTTTCCATGAAGTTCGTAGCCTTATTCGGTTGCGGCGACTCCGACTCCTACTGCGACACATTCTGCGACGGCATCGGAGTACTCTACGAGGACCTGAAGGATAGCGGGTGTACCTTCTTGGGCAACAAAGTCAGCACGGACGGGTATTCCTTCTCCTCTTCCATCGCCGTGGTAGACGGTGCATTCGTAGGACTTCCCCTCGACGAAGTGAACGAAAGTAACAAAACCGCCGAACGCATTGACGCCTGGACAGCCGAAATAAAAAGCAAGCTCTAGAAAAGAAACAGACCATCCGTTTACTTTAAACGGATGGTCTGCCTGCATCATGCAGATGATATCTTTTATCTGAACAGATAATGTGTTCTGCCATATCCGCAGGCACATTATCTTTTTTATGCTCTTATACGAACCAGCGAACGTAGCAGAAGTCCTGACGGTGAGGCAGGTCTGCATTCTTCGGGAACATACGGTAAGAAACCTTGAAGCTACCCGCATTTTCCATCTTGTGCTTAGCTTGGAAAGTATAAAGGTTACCTTCTTTCTTCACTACATTGAACGGTTCTACGGAGTAAACATGCTGTTTGCCATCCTGAGCCGTATAAGTAGTCACCAGTTCCAGACCGATAGCATCGTTCAAGCCCTTCTCGTCGATAACGTAAGTAATGGTGTATTCCTTACCGCTCTCGATGGAGCCTTTCACCAGGTCTTCGGTCTTTTCGCAAGACACCACTTCAATGCTGTCCCACTTCTCGGCAACTTCTTCCTTCCAAGCAGCTATTTCCTTAGCCTTGGCACAACCGTCGGCAGCCAGCATCTTGAAACGTTTGGCCTCCTTGATGTAGAACTTGTCGTAATAGTCGTCCAGCTGACGCTTCATTGTATAGTGGGGAGCAATCTGTGCGATGGAGTTCTTGATAGTCTTCACCCAACCTTCAGAATATCCCTTCTTGTTGCGTGCATAGAACAACGGCAGAATTTCTTGCTCAAGAATGCTGTAGATAGTAGCGGCATCGAGCTGGTCCTGATGTTCCTGGTTCTGGTAAGTACGCTTTTCGGTCAATGCCCAACCGGCACCTTCACGATAGCCTTCCAACCACCAGCCGTCGAGTACGGAGAAGTTTACAACACCGTTCATCAACGCCTTTTCGCCGGAAGTACCGGATGCTTCGAGCGGACGTGTCGGAGTGTTCAGCCAGATATCCACACCTGAAACGAGGCGACGTGCCAACTGCATGTCATAATTTTCCAGGAAGATAATCTTGCCCAGGAACTCCGGACGACGGGAAATCTCAATGATTCTCTTAATCAAGCCCTGGCCGGCACCATCGTGCGGGTGAGCCTTACCGGTAAAGAGGAACTGTACCGGATAGTCGGGGTTGTTCACAATCTTGGCCAGACGGTCGAGGTCGGTGAACAGCAAGTGTGCACGCTTGTAGGTAGCGAAACGGCGTCCGAAACCTATCAGCAGAGCGTTCGGATTGATTTTGTCCAGCAGGGAAACGATGCGTGAAGGGTCACCCTGGTTCTTCAACCAAGTTTCACGGTATTGCTTGCGAACATAGTCAATCAGTTTGTTCTTCATCACCATGCGCGTCTTCCAGATTTCTTCGTCGGACACGTTATAGATAGCCTCCCAAATCTTGGGGTTGGACTGGTCGTAGAGGAAGTTCTCATCAAAATGCGCAGCATAGAGATGTTTCCACTCCGTAGCGCTCCAAGTGGGGAAGTGTACACCGTTGGTAACGTAGCCCACATGGCTTTCTTCGGGGAAGTAACCCTTCCAGATGGAAGCGAACATCTCCTGGGAAACCTTTCCGTGCAGCCAGCTCACACCGTTCACCTCCTGGGAAGTGTTGCAAGCGAATACAGACATACAGAAACGTTCACCCTTGTCGCCCGGATTGTTACGTCCGAGGTCCATCAGGTCGTCCCAGCTGATACCCATTCTTGAAGGATAGCCGCCCATGTACTTGCCGAAAAGGCCTTCGTCGAAGTAGTCGTGACCGGCAGGAACCGGAGTATGTACAGTATAGAGAGAAGAAGCACGTACCAGCTCGATAGCCTGGTCGTAAGTCAGACCTTCGGCCACGTAGTCACAGATGCGCTGTACGTTGATTAAAGCAGCATGTCCTTCGTTGCAGTGATAGATATCTTTCTTGATGCCCAGCTTCTTCAGCGTCAGAATACCACCGATACCGAGCAGGATTTCCTGCTTCAAGCGGTTTTCCCAGTCACCGCCATACAGCTGGTGAGTGATGGAACGGTCGAACTCGCTGTTCATTTCATTATCAGTATCAAGTAGATAGAGAGAGATACGTCCAACGTTCACTCTCCACACATAAGCATGCACGTAGTAGTCCAGATAAGGAACATCCACTACCATCTGCTCGCCCTTCTCATCCAATACACGGTCGATGGGCAACTGGCCAAAGTTCTGTGCCTCGTAATTGGCAATCTGCTGGCCGTCCATAGACAATGTTTGTGTAAAGTAACCGTAGCGGTACAGGAAACCGATTGCACACAAGTCGGCGTTGCTATCGGAAGCTTCTTTCAGGTAGTCACCGGCAAGTACACCCAGACCGCCGGAATATATCTTAAGTACATGGCTCAAACCATACTCCATACTGAAATAAGCCACGGACGGGCGCTTGCTGTCAGGCTTCACATCCATGTATGTGCGGAACTTGGAGTATACGTCATCCATTCTGCGCAGAATAACTTTGTCATTTGCGAGTGCCTCGAGTTTAGCATAACTCATACGTTCCAGCAGAAGTACGGGGTTCTGTCCCACTTCTTTCCAGAGAGCAGGGTCAAGGTCTCTGAACAGTTCGGTGGCTTCATAATTCCATGCCCACCAGATGTTATGTGCCAGTTCAGACAGTTTCTCCAGTTCGGCGGGAATGTGCGATTTCACATTCACATCTTTCCAGTTAGGAGTGTTTACATTACTAACTTTAATCTTCATTGTATGATAACTAATTGATTAATAATTCTTTTATTTTAGTTGACGCTTCATGGCATTGCGCAGTGCAATGTCGTAAGCCTCGTAATAATATTGTATAAAGTGCTTCCACAAAGCCTGCTCTGCCACCTGGCCTGCACGTTTGCGTATTTCCTTAATTTCAGCTTCCGTCTTGGTAGAGAACAAGGCTACGGTATCCTTGATGCCGTCTGCCACTTCGGAATAGTTATAGTCCGAACGGTGCAGCACTTCCACTCCGTCGTTTATGCCATGCTGGTTTTTCAGGCTGTTCACCCAAAGTCCGAAACCGGCAAGGTCGGTGGTGATGGTAGGCACCCGGAAAGCCACACTCTCCAGCGGGGTATATCCCCACGGTTCGTAATAGGACGGATAGACACTGAGGTCCTCGCCTAAAATCAAGTCGTAATAATGCTTGTTGAGGATACCGTCGTGGCCATCCTGATAGCAAGGTACAAAAATCACTTTCACCTTATCTTCGGGACGATTGCCCATACCGAGGTATTTCAGCATATCCAGCACCTGGTCGTGCGTCATATTGTGCAGCCAGTGGGTGATGAAAGGACACTGCAACGGTTCGGTGAACTTATTTTTGCTCTTCAGGCGCTTCTGCAAGTCCTCGCGGGGGTCTCCCACCCAGCCGGGCACGTTGACAAACGCCAATACTTTCTTCTTTAAATCCTTATCGCGGTTCAGCCGGTTCAATGATTCCAGGAACACATCTATACCCTTGTTCTTGAACTCATAGCGTCCGCTGGTACCGATAATCAGCGTATCGTCGCCCAAGTCCTCACCCAGCAGGCAGTTTGCCACACGCAGCATGGTGGAACGGGCACGTTTGCGCTTGCCGGTAAAGGTGGCGCCTTTCGGTACAAAATCATCTTCAAAACCGTTCATCAGCACAACATCCGCAGGCTTGTCAAGCAATTCCCTGCATTCGTTGTTTGTGATTTCGCTCACAGTGGTGAAACAGTCCACATAGTGGGCCGTCTGCTTTTCAATGGAATGTTTGGACTGCATGTTCAGCTCCTCCGCCATCTGGTCGCCGTTGTAGGCGAAAAGATAATCGTAAAGCGGCTTGTTGTTGCCAGCTATGGAGCGGCCGATGGACGTGGCATGGGTGGTGAAGATAGTCCCTATCTCGGGAACGGCAGACTGAAGATAGAGGGCGGCCATGCCGGTCATCCACTCGTGTGCCTGGAACACCACTTTGTCCGTTTCCGTCAAATTATAGCGATAGAAGCTCTCTATCACCTTGCCGGTAGCGAAAGCAAACATGGATGCTTCGTCATAATCACCATATCCATGCAGTGAATCCACCTGATAGCGGTTCCACATTTCTGTATAAATCTCATTTTTTTCTGCAAAGAACGGTTGGAAATCAACCAATATAACAATAGGTTCTCCCGGAATGTTCCAGCGACCTACGCGGACGGAAAGATTGTCTTTCAACGCTGCATGTTTTTTCCACGCTGCACAAAGGTTATCAGACTCAATGAACAAAGGGTTCTCTTTTCCCTGCCAGAAATCCGGCCCTATAAAGAATAATCTATCGCGAAATTTAGTCTGTAAAGTATTTGCCCTTGTAGACAAAACTGTATAGATACCGCCTACTTTATTACACACTTCCCAACTCGCTTCGAAGATGTAATCGGGGGTAAGTAGTTCTTTAGTCATATTATGTTATAATCTCTTTATCTTAATTACGGCTGCAAAAGTACGTATTATTCTTTGAAAAATAGCCTTTTAATCGAAAAAACTGATTAAATATGCATAAACAATCGTTTGCGGAATGTCATAGTTTAGCCACAAAAGCCCCATTGGCTCGCCCATCCATGCATTTTTCGTCTAAAATTCCCGAAGTTTCAAAAAAGAATTCCTGGAGTTTTCAGTTGAAGCCCCAGGAATTTAAACAAAAAACCCCAGGGATTTCAATTGTAAATCCCTGGGGTTTATTTTCTTATAATCCGGATTATACCATCAATGCAGCTACCAGCGCCAAAATAGCGTAGAATTCAGGAAGCGCGGCGTAAATCATTGTATTGGTCTGTACGTCGTGTCCCTGGGAGATACCCACAATACCGCTAGCACAAATCTGTCCCTGACGGATAGCGGAGAACAGACATACCAGTCCGACACCCAATCCGATGCCCAGCATCAAAGGACCGTCTGTCGCAAAATCCCTGCCCATAGACATCAGGAAAGCCACGAAGCCGTAAAGTCCCTGCGTAGCCGGAAGGGCCGACAAAATCATATAACTTGCTGACTTGGAAGGGTCTTTCTTCAACGCACCTTCTGCCGCACTACCGGCGATAGTTGTACCGAAGCAACTGCCAATTCCTGCAAGGGCCAACATCAGGCCCAGACCGAGATAACCTAAAATTTCATTCATAATGTTTCTATTTTTATTTGTTTTTTAATTTGTTTATTTCTTTACTACTGTAAAAGGTTTATAAGCTTCGCCCTTACCTTCGTAACCGGAATTCTTGAAGTATTCCACAAATGTCAGACGGAGCGGGTGTACAAAGGCACTCAGACAAGACATGGCGATATTCAGCGTATGCCCGAATATCAGTATCAGTCCGCAGAACAGCCATCCCAGGGCCGGACCTGCAGCATCGTTCACCATGAAGGCAAGCTGGTTGAACACGCCTCCAAGCATACCGCCTGCCAAGCCGAGGGCATAGAGACGGATGTAGGAAAGTATATCGCCCATCAATCCGGTTGCCATGTTATAGGTATCCCATACTCCGGCACCGATGTTGACAAATACATTCCGGTGGATATTGTTCAGCAGGTAGATACCGATGGCGGAAACACCGCCAATCACGATAAATGCCCACGTAGACACGTCTTCCGAAATTATCTTGAAGAAGGAAAGTCCGCCGGTGCAGATAAATCCCACCACCAGCAACAGCCATCCCCAGGCACTGAGCGACTCCTTGAAGCCGAAACGAACGGTCTGTCCCACGGCCTTCACCGTCATGGCAATGCAGATGTGCACCGCACCGATAATCAACGCCAGCAGCATTTGCTTGTCATAGGTAGTCTCACCTATCTTACCCACAATCATGAATTCCTTCAGTTTGGCGGGTATCTCCAGGTCAAAGAGGCTTACACCGAAGAAGGTTCCCAATATGGCACCGATGACGGACGTAAATATACCCAACGTAATCACCAGGTTCATCATGCCTTTCATGGACTTGGACATCTTCCTTTTCAAAATGAACCCGAGTGCAATCAGTACCAGACCGTAGCCCGCATCTCCCATACAGAAAGCAAAGAAGAGCGAGAAGAATGGCGCAAGTATCGGTGTCGGGTCGAACTCGGCATATTCGGGCATACCGTACATTTTGGTAAGCACTTCGTACATGCGTGTATAGGCGTTGTTTTTCAGCTTGATGGGAGCATTGTCCTCGCGCTTGGCAGCCCTTATCTCATAATAAGTGCCGCTTTCATCGAGAAGTTTCCTCACATCCGCTTCGCAGTCTTCGGGAATCCAGCCTTCCATCAACACTACGGCACCTTCTGCCATATGTTCGCTGTTCAGCTTGACTTTCAGCAGGTCTATCTCTTCCTGGAGCTGTAGGTTGTACTTCTCCAACGTGCAGTAATTCGCTTTGCAGAATTCTTTCAATCCGGCATGTGCCTGCACAAGGGCCTCTTCCGTATCGGCTTTCTTCCGGCTCAGTTCGGAGAGGCTGAGTGAAGGTAGACGGAGCGGTTCCACATCCAGTTCTACCGGTTGGGGAGTGACGGTCACGAAATAAAGATGTCCGCCGTTCTCTTTCACCACGATGGCATTGTAGTCCTCTGCCCACGCTTCGTTATAGTCTTTCTCCGGGCAGGTATAGAACTGCACGAACCAACCAGCATCTTCCAGCTTGCGGATGGCTCTCCAATCGAAATCGCCCCAGACTTCCATCTGCGCCACATCCTTGTCGATGGCGGGAATTTGCTGGTTCAAGTCTTGTATCCGCGCCTGCAAGTCCTCGTAGAATTTCACCAGAGCATCGGCCGACAACTCTTTATGCACCTTTTCTTCCGGCTGTTTGTCCGCCAGGGTGTGCATGCTCTGAAGCATATTCTTGTAGAGCGTACGCTTCTGCATGAATTGCTGCAAGGTGTCGTCCATCTCGCCGCACTGCCTTTCCACAACGTGCACCACGCCCAGTTCCCGGATTTGTGCCAGAAATGCTTCGTACTCCTTATGATACACAAGGAACGTGAGCTTCTTCATTTTCGTAATCATGCCTCTGCCTCCTTCCTTTTCTCCTGATGGGATTTCATGATTTTCTGCGATGACTTGGAAAGGTTCTCCTCGTCTTCCATAAACCGCTTGATTTTGCGCAGAGCATCCTGATAACCCGGAATCTGTACTTTCTCAAAAAGATTCACCTTCTGGGTGGTCTTTTTACGCGCATGTTCCAACAAGTTCAACTTGGCAACAGTAAATTCACGCTCGATGGCAGTATGTGCCAGTGACTTAAGCAAATGCAGCCCGTCTGCATACCATTTGGGCGCATTGAACAAGCTGTAAGGGCGTATCTCGAAATCTACATTCTCGAGCAACGGCACCCGTACACCGGCAATCTTCTTTACACCGAGATGAACATCGCTGACCTTTATCAATGAAGCGTCGAACTCATTCCAAAGGGCGAACATGGCTTCGTAAGCTTGGATTTCCTTTTCCAACCTCGCGTCCAACGCGGCAGCGTCTCCCTTGCAGCGCTTCACTTCCATACGCAGGGCACTCTCCTTATTCTTAATAATGGGGAGTGTACGCACGCGCACCTTCAGTTGCTTTTCGAGTTGCTGAAGCGAGGTTTTGTTATATTGAAACTTAATAGCCATTTTATTTACGATTTAACGATTTACGATTAGACGACTGAAGCTACTCAATTTCTCAATTTACAGATTTACAATTTCAGTAATATCAATCGTAAACCGTAAATCGTCTAATCGTACATTTATTTAGTTTGCTTTCGGCCAGAACTGGTCCACAAGCTCTTTCTTGATATTCACCTCTTCCGGACGGAAATACTTGCCGAACAGACTCCATGCCACATCGAGCATCTCTGTGGTATCGAGGTTGACATCGATGGCCAGTAGCTGGTTGGAGTAGTCCTTGGCAAAGGCAAGGGTACGTTCGTCGTAGTTCGTCAGGTCGAAACCGTTTTCAAGCTTGGTTTTGGCGTTGGCGGCATCGGCGTACAGACGTACGGCGGCATTCATCACCTGCGGATGGTCCTTACGTGTCTTTTTGCCCGTAACAAGCTGTTTCAGACGGGACAAGGAACGGAACGGGTCAACGATAACCTTACCGATGTCGCTGTCACGACGGAGGAACAACTGGCCTTCCGTGATATAACCCGTATTGTCGGGCACGGCATGCGTAATGTCGCCACCGGACAGAGTCGTCACCGCAATAATCGTGATGGAACCGCCGCTTGGGAACTGCACCGCCTTTTCGTATATCTTCGCCAAGTCCGAATAAAGGGATCCCGGCATGGAGTCCTTCGAAGGAATCTGGTCCATACGGTTGGATACGATGGCGAGCGCATCGGCGTAGGAAGTCATATCCGTCAGCAGCACCAGCACCTTTTCATTATTGTTTACAGCAAAATACTCGGCCGCCGTCAGTGCCATATCCGGAATCAGCAGACGCTCTACCGGAGGATTCTCGGTGGTATTCATAAAGCTGACGATACGGTCGAGCGCACCGGCATTGGAGAATACGTTCTTGAAGTAAAGGTAATCATCGTTCGTCATACCCATACCGCCAAGGATAATCTTGTCAGTCTCCGCACGCAGAGCCACATTCGCCATCACCTGGTTGAAGGGCTGGTCGGGGTCGGCAAAGAACGGAATCTTCTGTCCGGACACCAGCGTATTGTTCAAGTCGATACCTGCAATACCGGTTGCAATCAGTTCCGAGGGCTGCTTACGGCGCACCGGATTCACGGATGGACCGCCAATTTCCACCTCCTCGCCTTCAATGGCCGGACCACCGTCGATGGGGTCGCCAAAGGCGTTGAAGAAGCGTCCGGCAAGCTGCTCGCTCACTTTGATTGTAGGAGCCTTGCCCAAGAATACTACCTCTGCATTGGTGGGAATACCTTCCGTACCCTCAAACACCTGCAAAGTCACTTCGTCGCCGGCAATCTTCACCACCTGGGCCAGCTTGCCGTTTACGGTCGCCAACTCGTCATACCCCACTCCGGTTGCCTTCAGCGAACACGTAGCTTTCGTAATCTGAGTAATCTTGGTATATATTTTTTGAAATGCTTTTGTTGCCATCTATTTATTTACAATTTAGCAATTTACTATTTACTATTTAAATCTCTGCCATCCTATTCTACTATTTTCCTATCTACAACCTCCGTACACCTGCATCCGCAAGGCAAATAGTAAATTGTAAATAGTCACATAGTACATCCTTAGGCTTTACGTTCCTCAACCAGTTCCTGCAACTGCTTATGGAACTTGTCGTATTCTTCCGACTTAAACTTCGAGTAGTTCATCTGCTTACAGATGTTAATCATTTTCTTGAAGTAATCCATTACTTCGTTGAAGTTGTCGAACTCAAATTCTGTATGACAGATTTCTATTACCATATTCAGAATCTCCTCCTGACGCTCCATCGGGGTCACGGCATCAATTTCATCAAAGGCATCCTGCTGCAGAATAACGAAGTCAATCAATTCCGATTTCCAGAAAGTCACGTGATACTCTACGGGCACACCGTCGTCACCCAAGATGTTGATTTGCTCGGCAATCTCCTTACCACGCTGCAAACGGGTCTTGATTTCATTCACCTTGCCAATCCACTCACCGTTGATGTGCTTGGTGATATACTCTTCAAATTCAGGGTATTCTATATATTTGGAATACGAGTCAATCGGGTTTACGGCAGGATAACGCTTCTTGTCGGCACGGTCTTGCTCAAGGGCATAGAAGCAGCGTGCCACCTTCTTCGTATTCTCGGTTACCGGCTCCTTCAAGTTACCACCGGCAGGCGATACCGTACCGATGAAAGTAATGGAACCGGACTCGCCGTTGTTCAGCTTCACATAACCCGCACGGCCGTAGAAGTTGGAGATGATGGAGGACAAGTCCATCGGGAAGGCATCGGGACCGGGCAACTCCTCCATACGGTTGGACATCTCGCGCAATGCCTGCGCCCAACGTGAAGTGGAGTCCGCCATCAGCAGTACCTTCAATCCCATGCTTCGGTAGTATTCTGCAATCGTCATAGCCGTGTAGACAGATGCCTCACGGGCAGCCACCGGCATGTTCGAAGTATTGGCAATGATAATCGTACGTTCCATCAGCTTCCGTCCCGTATGCGGGTCAACCAATTCGGGGAATTCTGTAAAGATTTCCACAACCTCGTTGGCACGCTCACCGCAGGCAGCGATGATTACGATGTCCGCTTCCGCTTGTTTTGAAATGGCATGCTGAAGCACCGTTTTTCCAGTACCGAACGGACCGGGGATAAAACCCGTACCACCTTCCACAATCGGGTTTACGGTGTCGATTACACGCACACCGGTTTCCAGCAATTTGAAAGGACGCGGTTTTTCCTTATAGTTGGTCATGGCGCGCTTCACGGGCCATTTCTGTATCATGTTCACCCGGATGTCATTACCTTCGCTATCCGTCAGCACTGCAATGGTATCCTCAATGCTGTAATCACCTTCCTTTGCAATTGATTTCACGGTGCACACACCTTTCTGTTCAAAAGGCACCATGATTTTCAGAGGTTGGAAGTTTTCGTCCACTTGTCCCAGCCAGGCAGCGGCTTCCACTTGGTCGCCCACCTTTGCCAAAGGCACAAAATGCCATTTGCTTCCTTTATCCAGCGGATAGGTATATTGCCCGCGTTTCAAGAAAACACCGTCCATCTTATCGAGGTTGTTTTGCAGACCGTCGTAGTTTTTCGAAAGCATACCGGGCCCCAGTGTTACTTCGAGCATATGTCCGGTAAACGCAGCTTCGGCCCCCACTTTCAGTCCGCGGGTACTCTCAAATACCTGCACGTAGACCTGGGTACCTACTACCTTAATCACCTCCGCCATCAACTTGTCTCCTCCGGTCGAGATATAACAAATCTCATTCTGCGCTACCGGTCCGTCGACGACGAGGGTCACCATGTTGGCTATTACGCCACTAACAGTTCCTTTTGTTGCCATATATTTTTAGTTGTTTATTTTATCTGAATTCTGCGGGTATCTGCACCTCGTCTTTCAAGGCAGCGATAATGCTGCGGAACAGTTGGTTACCCTTCTCTTTATCCAACGAAATCCACCGTTCTATCATCTCCAGCTGTAGCAGGAAGACAAACAGACGTTCCACGGTAAAGTAATCGAAGAATGTGGCCTCCTCCATCCAGTCCCAGCGAAGCTGGTCCAGTTTCTTTTCCCGGTCCACCAGTTCCTCCGTCTCACTGATTTTCACCAGCTGCTCCAGATAATCCACCTCAGTACCCAGACCGAAGTCACGGGCATTGGAAGTACGCAGAGCCTCGCACACTTCCGTATCACCCACAATCAGCGGAGCAATGTCCAGCTTGAACTTACGTGCTGTGAGCGCCACCAATATATTATTGAGAGTGAGGTTGAAGCCAAACCAGGAAGACACAAACTGATTCCTGGATTCCATAGCATAGGCGTAATAGAGCGCTGCCAGGCGGTCTTCATACAAGAAACCGTCCTCGGCAGGCAGGCTGAAGTATTCGGAAATGAACGTAGAGAGATAAGATGGGAATACACTGTCAGAGACTTCGTCGCCATCCTTCAGTTGTGAGATATATTCCACCAGTTCCTCCGACGAATAGTTTCCGCGCGGGTCGATGGCAGCATCCTTATCCTTCAATAGTTTCAAGACATTCGCATTATCGAATTTCAGATAAAACAAATCTATCAACTTTTTATCATCTTCCGACAAGGCAGGATATAGTTCCGTCTTGAAATCGGCTACTGTATAGCTCAGTTTACTGTCTTCCAGAGTAAGTTCAGGCAAACCGGCTACCAAGTAATAGTATTTACTCATAATCCTGTGGGAGTTTTTAGAACAGCATTTCCACTAATTGCGGACGCAGGAATTCCTTGAAGTAATTCATAAATTCTTCTTCGCCAAAGTTCACCTTGTACGAACCATCGGCAGGCGATACGGAGAACAAGGTTTTGATGCCATTCACTTGCTCAATCTTCACACCCTTGTCCAGCAGGTCTTTCGCCTTCGCTGCGAAATATTTTGTCAAGCCTTCCGCATCGGCAGTAGAGATAACGATTGGTTCGTTCACACTCCATTTGGACGCCAATGCAACGATGAAGGCATTAAGATAATCCTTGTTTGCAGCAAATGCCTTTACATCGGCATTCACAATGTTGTCCGTCACCAACGTAGCGATTTCGGACTTCAGAGCATTCACAGCCTGACCGGCAAACAACTTTAATTCAGATTTTGTATTCTCTGCCAGTTCATCGGCAGACTTATGAGCGGTAGCCACGATAGAATCCGCTTCCTTGTGAGCATCCTCTATAATTCTCTTGGCTTCTTCCTGAGCTTTTGCGATAAGTTTCTGTGCCTCTTCGTTTCCTTTCTCTACGCCTTCGCGGTAGATCTTATCGGTCAGCTCTTGAATCTTGTTTTCCATATTTGCAGGAGTTATTATATGATTTATATTACAATATTAATTGCGTGATTTTTTCCCTTCCTATTAGATTCACGCCAAATTTACAAAAATCCATTTGATATTGAATAGAAAGAAAGGAAGAAAAGTTCTTGCTCTTCCAAAAAAAACTCATTTTACACCAACTTTGTTCTGTAATGATAACAAAAGAATGACAAAAGAAGCAGAAAAATACGTATGCAACAACGCATGACAGGGATTAAGGGGAGCAGTTCCGGAGGTATATAAACGAACAAAGCCTCCGTATCCTTATCAGACACGGAGGCT